>Ga0209168_10001224_pt1 | contig 20886 bp, 18 predicted proteins | sample Coa_R1_FD_187156 | JGI IMG/M metagenome (GOLD analysis project Ga0209168, IMG submission 187156) | Surface soil microbial communities from Centralia Pennsylvania, which are recovering from an underground coalmine fire - Coalmine... | ecosystem: Environmental > Terrestrial > Soil > Unclassified ...
CGAGCACTCCGTCGCGGCGCAAAGCCTGGTGCTTCCCATTTCGAAATATCCGATGGCAGCGCTTCCGGCAGCGCCGTCCGGCTGAGGCCGCAACTTCCACTGCGCGCGATTGCGATAGCCAAACGGCGGAGATGCGTGCGTGCCGATCGGTCCGGTCCACTGAATGCGCCCGACGCGTCCCAGCGTCTCGCGCAGAATTTCCGATTTGTAGCGGATTTGCGCCTCGTACGGAATGTGCTGGTACTGGCAGCCTCCGCAGCGTCCAAAATGCGGGCACGGGGCCGCCACGCGTTCTGGCGATGGTTCTACGACGGAATCCAACCGCCCGCGGATGAATTTTTTCTTGCGCGTTGCGGATTCGATTCGAACGAGTTCTCCCGGAAGAACCAGCGGCACAAAAACAGTGTTGCCGTCGTGATGCCCGAGGCCGTCGCCGCCATACACCAGTTTTTCTATTCGAACATCCATTCGAGTCGCTTTCCAATGCGGTGGGTTGTGATCCGCGGCCGGGGGCCTCAGGTCAGGTAGAACAAACTCAGGCGCGGAAGATTATACCGCTCCCAGAGGCGTTTCTGCAGGTATTGCCGTTCGAGCTGCGCGAGTTGCGCGGAATTCATCTTCCGGCGGTAGGGCGCCAGTTGCTGGTCCATGTCGCGGCGGACGTCGAGCAGGAAATCTTCGGGCGCGGCGGCGGTCAGCGCGGCGGTCAATTTTTCCTCGGTTACGGTCAGGCGGCGCTCCAAGTCCTCGAGATCCATCGCGCCCGGCGAGTCGAGCAGCGCTGCGAGTTCCGCGAGGCGCGCGCGTGTTTCGTCCAGCCGCGAAGCGAGTTCCGGTTGCGCTGCGCGCGACGCGGTGGACGCCGCGGAAAATCTTTCGCTGTTGCTCGCAAAGAAAGCGCGCAACGCATCGCGCGAAAATGTTTCTTCCGCTTTTGTTTCTTTCGCCGTCACTGGGCCGGTTCCCGCGGCGGCTTCCTTTGCTTCTTCCGCGGCCTCTAACACCGCGTCGATGCAGTACGAAAGGCTTTTCAGTGGACGGCCGCCTGCGCCGCGACGCGAACGCGCGTAACTTTCAAAGGCGCTGTCGATGCCCTTGAGCACCGCGGCAAGCGGAATCCCGGCCTTCTGCCAGGTTTCGACGATGGCCCAGTCCAGCGGCGATACCAGCAGGTGCGCGCCGCGCTTCTGCCAGAAATATTCCTCGATTTCGGTGAAGTAGTTGAAGTAGTTCAGCTCGGCCATCGCGTCGCGGGAATTCAAGAGGGACGTTTTCTTTCCTTGGCGGCGGAAAGCGGGATGGGCGCCTTTTCGTTGGCGCTCGCGGGAGCGCGCCGGGCCGGCTGGTTGCGCTCCCACACGATGCGCAATCCTTCCAGCGTCAGAAATTCGTCGATGATTTCGATGTGCTTGGATGCGCGCGCGATCAGCGGAGCTTGCCCGCCGGTGGCAATCACGCGCGCCGATTCGCCGATCACGCTCTTGATGCGCGCGACTATCCCGTCCACCAGGTCCGCGTAACCGTAGTACAGGCCGGATTGCAGCGACTGCATGGTGTTGGTGCCAATGATTTTTCCCGGGTCCTTGATCTCCACGCGAAACAGCCGCGCGGCGCGCGAAAAAAGCGCCTCCGCCGAGATGCCGATTCCCGGCGCCAGCACGCCGCCCATGTATTCCCCGCGCTCCGAGACCACATCAAAATTAATCGCCGTCCCAAAATCCACTACCACGCACGGTCCGCCGTATTTGGTGTACGCGGCGACCGCATTCACGATGCGGTCCGCGCCGACTTCCTGCGGATTGTCGTACAGCACGGGCATTCCGGTCTTTACGCCCGGCTCGATGAACAGGGCTTTCACGCGGAAGTACCGCTCAGACATTTCCATCAGCGTGGAATTCAGCGGCGGCACCACCGAGCTGATAATCACGCCGCTCACGGAAGACGGATCGATTCCCGCGAGCGTAAAAAGTTCGCGCGTGAGGATGCCGTACTCATCGACGGTCTGGTCGCGCGCCGTGGTCAGCCGCCAGTGCGCCACGAGCTCCGTGCCGCGAAAAAATCCGAGCACCGTGTTGGTGTTTCCGACATCCAGCGTCAGCAGCATTCATTTCCTCAGAGCGGGCCCCGATCGGGCCCCGACCGGGCCTCGATCACGGCCTCAATCGGCTTCGGACAGCGTCCCGGCAATCACCGGGAGAATGCGCCCGTCGCCGCGTTTCACGCGCAGCAGGCCGCCGGGTTCGAGCCCTTCCGTCGTGCCGGTATAAGTTTCGGAAGGGGATTCGATGCGCACGCGTTTTCCCCTGGCATAGCTGGAGACTTCGGAAAAGCGCGCCACGATCGCTTCCGGGCCTTCGGTGACGAAGCGATTGTAGTAGGAGTCGAGGTGCCGCAGCAACCGCGCCACCAGCTCGACGCGGGACTGCGCGCGCCCGGTCTCGATGCGCAGCGACGTGGCGATTTTCGCCAGCTCGTCCGGGATGCGATCGTGGTTCACGTTGATGCCGATTCCCACGGCCACGAAATGGATTTGATCCTGCTCTGCATTCATTTCGGTCAGGATGCCGCAGAATTTCTTTCGTCCAAAAAGCAGGTCGTTGGGCCAGCGCAGGTCGGGAGTAAGGCCGGTCTGCTCGATGATGGCTTCCCGCACCGCGAGGCCCGCTACCAACGTGATGAGCGGCGCCTGCTGGGGAGACATCGGCGGGCGCAGCAGGACGGTCATGTAGATGCCGCTGGTTTTTTCCGAGTGCCAGGTGTGTCCCGCGCGGCCTCGCCCGGCCGTTTGCTCCTCCGCGATCACCACCGTGCCGTGCGGTTCGCCGCGCTCTCCGAGCGCCATAGCCACGGTGTTGGTGGAGTCGATTTTGAAGAAATGATGGATGCGTTTGCCGAGCGCGCCGGGATGCAGCCGCCGTCGCAGGATTTTTGGCGCCAGAATGTCCGGAACTTTTTCGATCTGGTAGCCGGTGCGCGGATGGCCCTTGACGCGAACGCCGAGGGCGCGCAGCTTTTCGATCCAGCGCCACACGGTGTTGCGGGACACGCCGATTTCGCGGGCGATCTTGGCGCCGCTGATGACGATCATGGCGTTGTCGGCCAGCAGCGCCAGCAGGGAATCGATGCGGCGGTCGGTGGTGCCCGGAAGCGTGGTGTTGGGCATGGGTTTAGTAGCACAGCGACTCTTCGCTGTGCGGGTTTTGCAATTGGAAACGGGCCGAGGCCACCCGTGGGCCTACAATTTCACGCAACTCGGAACTCAGTCAGCTTACAAAACCGCACAGCGAAGAGTCGCTGTGCTACTAGAGCCGTTCCAGCTGCGCGAGTCGTTCACCCAGCTTTTCAAATTCGGTGCGGCGCTCGGCGAGCGTGGATTCGAGCCCCTTGACGATGTGTTCGGGGGCGCGGCTGCGGAACGTGTCATCCTGCAAACGCGACTGTTTGGACGCGATGTCCTTGGTCAGCCGGTCGAGTTCCTTCTGCAAGCGCAGCTTCTCGGCCTGTACATCGAACGCCGCTTCGTAGGGAATGAACAGCTCAAAATCCCGCGACGACCGCACCACGCCCTTGGTGGAATCGAACGGCACGGCGGCGAAAGAAAGAGTGGAAAGATTGGCGAGCCGCAAAATTGCGTCGAGGCTGCCCTCCACAACGGACTGGACCGCCGGCGTCGCCGCGCGCAACTGCGCGGGAAGTTTTGCTTTCGGGTCCAGCTTCATCTCCGCGCGAATATTGCGCGCCGCGGTGATGATCTCCTGCAACAGCGCGATGTTTTCCTCTGCCGCGGCGTCATTTCGTTCGGCATGCGGTTCCGGAAAGCGGTCGAGAGCGATGGAGCGGGCGCCGGCGCGTTGCGGCAACTGTTGCCACAATTCCTCGGTCAAAAACGGCATGAACGGATGCAGCAGCCGCAGGGCGCTCTCGAACGCAGCGAACAGATTCTTCCAGGTGGCCGCCGCTTTCGCGCGATCCGCGGAGACGAGTTCCGGCTTGACCCACTCGATGTACCAGTCGCAGAAATCGCCCCAGAAGAAGTGATACACGACGTGCGCGGCCTCGTGAAAACGAAAATGTTCGAGCGCATCATTCACCTGCGCGGTGGCCCGCGCCAGGCGCGAGAAAATCCAGCGATCGACGAGCGCGACCTCTCCGCCGGCGGCGTACGGCGCCGAGGCGCGCACGTCCGGCGAGGCCAGCGCTTCCAGCGTTTCACCGCCCGCTGATTCGTACTTATCGAGGTTCATGAACACAAAACGCGCGGCGTTCCAGATCTTGTTGGCGAACGCGCGGTAGCTCAGGATGCGTTCCTCGGACAGGACAATGTCCGTCCCGGGCGCGGCCATGCTCGCCAGCGTGAAGCGCATCGCGTCGGTCCCGAATTTCTCGTTCAGCTCGACGGGATCGATTCCCGTGCCCTTAGACTTGGACATTTTCTGCCCCTCGGCGTTGCGCACCAGGGAGTGCAGGCAGACCTGCCGGAAGGGAACTTTTCCGGTAAATTTCAGGCCCATCATGATCATCCGTGCCACCCAGAAAAACAGGATGTCGTAGCCGGTGATCAGCAGGCTGGTCGGATAATATTTTCGATAGTCAGGCGTGTCGTCCGGCCAACCCATAGTGGAGAAAGGCCACAGCGCCGAACTGAACCAGGTTTCCAGCACGTCGGGATCCTGCGTCAGCTTTCCCGAACCGCACTTCGCGCATTTTGCCGGCGCCGTGCGCGCGACGATGATTTCCTTGCAGTCGCCGCAGTACCACGCCGGGATGCGATGTCCCCACCACAACTGGCGCGAGATGCACCAGTCGCGAATGTTGCGCATCCACTCGAAATATTCGGTGCGGCGATTCTCCGGGACAATCTCGATGTCGCCCTTTTCCACCGCGGCGATGGCCGGCTCGGCCAGCGGCTTCATTTTCACAAACCACTGAGTGGAAGCGCGCGGCTCGATGATCGTGCCGCAGCGGTCGCAGGTTCCCACGGCGTGGGTGTGATCCGTAATTTTCACCAGGAAACCGCCCGCTTCGAGATCCGCGACCACGCGCTTGCGCGCTTCAAAGCGATCGAGCCCGGCATACGGTCCCGCGGCGGCGCTCATTTTGGCGTCGTCGGTCATCACGTCGATTTCCGGCAGATTGTGGCGCCGCCCCAGTTCAAAGTCGTTGGGATCGTGCGCGGGAGTCACTTTCACCGCGCCGGTTCCGAACTCGCGGTCCACCATGAAATCGTCGACGATGGGAATCTCGCGATTCATCAGCGGCAGCAAGACTTTCTTGCCAACCAGGTGTTGATAGCGCGGATCGCTCGGGTGCACGGCCACGGCGGTGTCGCCCAGCATGGTTTCCGGCCGCGTGGTAGCCACCACCACGGATTCATCGGAACCCACGACGGGGTAGCGAATGTGCCAGAGGTGTCCCTGGCGCTCTTCATGCACCGTTTCCAGATCGCTGATCGCGGTGCGGCATTGCGGGCACCAGTTCACGATGTAGTGGCCGCGATAAATCAGCCCGTCTTCGTACAGGCGCACGAAAACTTCGGTCACCGCGCGGGAAAGTTCCGGTGAAAGCGTAAAGCGCTCGCGCGTCCAGTCGCAACTCTCGCCGAGCTGCAGCATCTGGCGCGTGATCGTGCCGCCGGATTCGGCTTTCCATTCCCAAACTTTTTCGAGAAAGCCCTCGCGGCCCAGATCGCGGTAGTTGATGCCTTTGGCCGCCAGTTGGCGCACCACCACGCGCTGCGTGGAAATTCCCGCGTGGTCCGTTCCCGGCAGGTACAGCGTGTTGTAGCCCTGCATGCGGCGCCAGCGCGTCAGGATATCGATCTCCGTATGATCCAGCATGTGGCCGATGTGCAGCGAACCGGTAACGTTCGGCGGCGGAATGACGATGGAAAACACGGGTCCCGGCGCATTCACGTCGGCGCGAAACAGGTTTTCCTCCGCCCATTTCTTCGCCCACTTCTGCTCGATCAGTTGCGGCTCGTACGCCTTGGGAATCTCTCTTGGCATGTTCTCCAGACCTGTCGGTTGAGAGAAATACTATACGGACGCTCGCGCGGACGGTCAAATGCGCCCGCGCGGCGCCGCAGCAAGAAAAATATTGTGGTTGGTAGATGACTGGAACTTAAAGAACGATTCAGCGTTTCTGGATTTCGCGCTGCACGAGGGCTTGCACAATGGGCCGCAGAAATTCCTTGGTAATGATATCCACCACCTGCGGCCGCCACTTTTCGAGGATGCGTTGCACCACGGCCTCGACCAGGACCGGGTCGGCTGACGCGGACGGGTCCGCGTTCGAGGACGCGGATTGCGCATCGGCCACCGCGCTCTGCGCATCCGTAGCAAGAGCGCTGAACGGATTCTCGTTGCTATTCAAGCCTGCGGATCCCTCGACGGCCGAAGTGGAACTAGCGCTTTCCGCGCCCGCGTCCGTTCGTTTCTGATGCAGGCTGGCAGCGAGTTCGGCCCAATCACGTTTGGAAATGGAACGCGCGGTGTCCTCGGTGCCCTGGCTAAAGAGTTTGGAAGCGAAGCTCTCCGGCTTCGGCGCCACCGGTTCCGGCTCCGATGCTTGCGTTGCGGGCTCCAAAGCGGCGGCTGAACTTTCGGCCCCGGCTTTTTCCTCGATTGCTTCTGCTTTTTCGGCCGCCGGCGGCTGCAGGCTGCCGGTCAAGTCCGCCCAATCCTGTTTGGAAATCGAACGTGCAGTGTCTTCGGCGCTCTGGATGACCGGCTTGAGCGACGGATGAGTCTTTTCGGGATCGGGAATTTCCGGAGCGCTGGCTGCCTCCGGTTGCGAAGAGGTCTCCGCAGCCAAAGACACCGGAACTACTTCGGAGGCCGGTTCCTCAACGACCGCAGGAGTGACGGGAGCCTCAACCGCAAGCTCGGGAGCGGCCGCTTCCACCGCAGGTGTTTCTATGCTCGCTTCCACGTGCTCATGTTCAATTTGTTCCGGCTGTTCCGGGATCTCAGTTGGACCCGAAGCCACGGCATCCCACGCGACACTCGGTTCCGGAATTTCTTCAACCGGCGGTGGCGGCGCCGAAGCCATCCATTCGAGCGGATTGGCGGCAAGGTCTTCCGGCTTTCCGGGTTCCACGTTCAGCGAAGCTTGCGCTGCAGGATCCTGCACCATAATCGGCGACGACTCGATGATCGAAGAAGGCTCAGCGGCTGCGTCGTGGACTTCCTCGCGGACCAGTTCCAGCGGCTCGATCGGTTGCAACTGGGCAGCCTCCGCGTTGCGCGCGGTGGTTTCTTCGTCCGGTTTCCACGGGCGTAGCGGAAGATCGGCGGTCAGGTCCTGCTCAACGTTCTCGGGCGCCTGGGAATTCTCTTCGGGGTTTTCCGGCGCGGGTTCTTCGGTCTTCCAGAAAACCGGATCGCCCAGTGAGGCGTCGCGCGCGCTGGTCAGAATTTGCTCGTCGGGAACGGGATCGATGGGCGAAATTTCCGGTTCTTCCACCGGCGTGTCCAGCAACTGCCCAAACGCCACGGGCCGCGTTCCTTCTCCAAACGACAAACGCTCAACCGGCGGCCGGAATTCTTCTTCCTCCGGCACCTCTTCAGAAATTTGCGTGGAGGACGGCGGCTGTTCGGCGGCGGCAACCGGGCTCGATTTACTTCGTGCGGCCACCACGGCGGCAGGCTTGGCGACCGCCTCGACCGTGACTAGCCGCTCGCCAAGCGTCCGATCGAGCAGCATTTTCACCATGGCAATCAGCGGATCAGGCGGAACGAAGGGCTTCTTCAGAATTCCGTCCGCTCCAACTCTCTGCGCTTCGCGCTCATCCAGGGGATCGAAGGCTCCGACCAGCAGCACCACAGGAACATGTGAGAATTGGGAATCTTTCTTGACGTACTCGCAAACTTCATACCCATTTCGCACCGGCATGAAGATATCGGCCAGAACCAGGTCCGGAGACACATCGCGGAGCTTGCGCACGGCCGCCTCGCCATTGTTGACCGCCACCACCTCGATGCCGAGGTCGGCCAAAGCCAGCGTGACGGTCTTCTGGACGTTGCTGTTGTCGTCAGCTACCAGGATCTTAGCCACTTGCCGGCCTCCCGATTACCACAAACACCCATGGAACCCGCTGCCCACAGACAAAATTATTCCTCATTCATTCGTAACATCCTGATTCAACTGAGTCAATAAAGACCGGACCGGAGTGTGTCTGAATGAACTAGTGGACGAAAGGACAGGGCGATTTTTTCGTGAAACGCTAGCTTGCCGCCAACCAGGTTGCACGTCAGGGACGAAGAAGTCGGCGCAGGAACCCCAGTTTGAATGTAGCGCCCGCCTTCAGGCTGGCATCCTCGTTAGGGCACGATGCCCGCCTGAAGGCAGGCGCTACAAACTTGCGGAACCCAGAGAGTCAGCTAGAAGGGAATCAGTTTCCGGATCCCGCTCTTCTTTTTGCTGGTCGATTCCTGGCTGGAATCGGCGGGCTGTGTGGTGGTCGAATCGCTGGAGTTGCCCGTGGCTGCGGGTTGAGCGGCGTCCGCGGCAGGAGCCTGTTCGGTCGAGGGAGCGGCGGAGGCCGGGGGAGGCAGCGCTTCAGGGCTGCCAGGAGTCACGGTTTGCACCGTGGCTTCGTTGCCGATGCTAGAGGGCGCAGACACATTGGCGTTGGGCTGCAAACCGAATCCGATGGTCTCGTCCCCGGATTCGCTGGCCGGAGTCATCGTCGGAGCGCCGTTGCGAGCCGCGGCGGAAACATCCGGACCGGTCTTCAGGACGCTCATGGACCGCTTGACCAATCCCGGCCGGTCGGTGTTTTGCTCTTTCTGCATGCGTGCTACCGCCGTCGGATCTGCCGGAGGAACCGGAGCGCCAAATTTCACCAGCTTGTCTTTGGCGTCGCCCGCGAGCGGAGACAGCGGATAATCCTTCACGATTCGCGCGTAATACTTGGCGGCCTGATCGTTATGCTCGCTCTTTTCATAAATCTGCCCGAGCATCCAGTTGGCGTGGTCGGCCTGGCTGTACAAGGGGTAGCGATTGGTCAGTTCGATCAGGCGGGCGCCGGCGGCGCGGTAGGCGGCGCGCGTGTAGTAAAAACTAGCCACCCGGAAATTACCCTCGGCCAAAACTTCCTGGACTTCGCGCAGATGCTGCTCGGCCTGGGGAACGAGGGAGCTGTTGGGATATTTTTCCAGGAACGTCTGGAACTCGGCTTCCGCCTGCACGGCTTCCGCGTGGTCGCGGTCCGGCTTTTCCATCTGGCGGTAGTGGGCCATGGCAATCTGCATCTGTGCCTGGGCCGCTTCATCGAGGAACGGGAAGAATGTGATGAAATCCTTGTACTCTACGATGGCCTGCTTGAGGCCGGCTGTGCCACCTTCTTTATAGTAGGAATCTCCGATCGCCAGCTTGGCCTTGGCCAGGTATTCGCTGTCCGGATAGGTGTTGATCAAAGTTTGCAGAGCGAGGCGGCCGGTGGTGTATCGGCCGTGTTTCAGATCCTCGGTGGCCTTGGAGTAGAGAACTTTATCCGGCTCGACCGAAGTGCCGGCGACCGGGGCGGCGTTCTTTTTACCCAGACACCCGGTGAGCAATCCTGCTCCGAGCGTCAAAACACATAGAGTTCGACCAGGTTTCAAGTTCGATCCTTATGCTTGCGGGTCCCGGGCAGTACCCGCAGTTCAAGACTTAGACTTTTTGCGCCAGCGCCCCGTCGGCCGTTTGCTTCAGCGCGCGCACGGCCTCGGCGACATCGGGGGTATGGAAGATGGAAGTTCCGGCAACCAGGATTTCGGCCCCGGCGCGAACCAGTTCAGTCACGTTTTCCGGACCGACTCCCCCGTCCACTTCGATCCGGAAGGAACGATTATAGCCCTCTCGAATTCTTTTTAGCTCGCGAATCTTTGCCAGGGCGTTGGGAATGAATTTCTGCCCTCCGAACCCCGGATTGACCGACATCACCAGGACGTGATCGAGCTTGGCGAAGACCTCGGACAGCGAAGAAACCGGGGTCGCCGGATTGATCACGGCACCCGGCTGGCATCCATGCTCGCGGATCATGGAGAGCGCGCGGTCCAGATGCGGTGTAGCTTCTTCGTGCACGGAAATCATGTCGGCGCCGGCCTCGGCAAATGCCTGGATGTACTGCTCCGGATTCTCGATCATCAGATGCACGTCGAGGGGCAGGCGGGTTGCCTTGCGCAGGGAGGCCACCACCGGCACGCCGATGGAGATGTTAGGCACGAAATGCCCGTCCATCACGTCGACATGCAGCATGGCCGCGCCCCCGCGCTCCACGGCGCGAATTCCGTCGCCGAGGCAGGCGAAGTCCGCAGCCAGAATGGACGGCGCGATGGCAACAGGGTAAGTCACGGGTTCTCCGCGGACATCTTATCAGATTCGCAGAAGGGAGACGAAGCACCGGTTGGAAATTGTCATTCTGAGCGAAGCGAAGAATCTCTCTTCGATTGGAGCATGAGACAAAGAAACAAGGAGAGATTCTTCGCTTCGCTCAGAATGACAGACGCTCGGGTTGTTGGGCAGTTTGGTTATTGCGCTACGACGATCTGGATGTCCGAATCGGAAGTGATTTTCGTTCCTGCGTCAGGAATCTGCTCGGTAACCGATCCCTTGGGCCACTGCGGGGAAGGAACAAAGGTGGTCTTCGCCAGTTTGATTCCGGCTGACATCAGCAGGCGATCGGCGTCCGGCAGGGACATTCCCACCATCCAGGGCATTACGTAGGAGGCTGGAACGTCTCCCTGCGCTACGAGCAGATCGACGCGCGGGCTGGCTGCGCGCGTGCCCGGCAGCGGGGTCTGCTGCAAAATAGTGTCAGACATTGCGGCGGGAGCGGCGATGGTGGTGACTTCTCCGAGCTGCAATCCCACCTGCAGCAACTGGATGCGCGCGACGCGCAGGGATTCGCCGACCAGCGATGGAGTGTTCACGTTGGGAGAGCCGAGACTCAACACCACGTGGGCATTCTGGCCCACCTTCATGCGCTCGCCTTCGGGAGGGCTTTGCCGCGCCACGGCGTTTGCCGGAAGGTCGCTGTAGACGCGGTCCACCACTTTCAGTTGCAGCCCCCGGCCCTGCAGGATGGCCATGGCGTCCGCCGAACTTTTTCCGACGAGGTTGGGCATGCTGACTTCGCGGCCCTGGATCGCGAAACGCATGGTGGTCACTGCGCTTAAGAATGCCGCCGCTGCCAGAATGAACACCAGCAGCCCGATGCGAAAAACCCACTCGATTCGTTCGCGCAGACTCATCAATTCTCCGCGATCAATCTAGCACGCGCTCCGCGAGGCTTCCAGCGTGGCCGTGAAAAACGTTTCGTCATGAATGCGCCGGCGGTGCGGATATTGGGAATTTCGCTGAACGAACTCTGTTCAGGCCTTGTAATTTGTACGCGTGAAGATCGCGGCGAAAAATCCATCCGTTCCGTGCTCCGGCGGAAAAGTCCGGAATAAACCTTCGGCGTCGACCACGCTCGCCGCCGCTACCGATGGTTGCAGAATTTGTGTCAGAGACGTGAGGGGATCGACCGTTTTGAATTCTGCACCGAACTCTGCGAGCACCTCGCGCACGACCATCTCATTTTCCTCCGGTTCCAGCGAACACGTGGAATAAACCAGCCGCCCATCCGCCGCCAGATACGGCAGGGCATTCCGCAGCAGGCGCGCCTGCCGCTCGTGGAGGTCGCCGAGATCTTCGGGGCGAAGTTTCCAGCGAATCTCAGGATGGCGCGCCAGCGTGCCGGTGCCGGAGCACGGAACATCGACCAGGATGCGATCGAAGGGGCGCTCGAACGGAAGCGGCTGCGATCCATCTACAACCATAGTTTCGACATTTCCGACGCCGGCCAAATCCAGGCGCTCGCGCATTCCCCTCACGCGATTCTCGTGAAGATCCGCGGCGATGACGCGGCCGTTCGCCCCGGCCGCTCGCGCGAGCAGCAGAGTTTTTCCTCCCGGCGCCGCGCACAAATCGAGAACGGTGTTGCCGGGTTCCGCAGCCACGAGGCGCGCGACAGCCTGTGAAGCTTCGTCCTGAATCGCGACCCAGCTTTTGGCGATTGCTTCACAGGCAGATAGATTTCCCGACTCGAACGTCCATGCGTCACGCAGCAGCCGTCCGGGCTGGACGGCGGCGCCGTTGCGCTGCAGCGAGAGCCGGGCGTCCGCGTCACGCTCAAAGTCGAGCAGGTAACCCGCAACAGGAGGGGCGTGGTTGTCGGTCTCCAGCAGAGCTCGCGTCCGTTCTTCTCTGAAAATTCGCAGCCAGCGCTCAACCATCCAGGTTGGGTGTGAATATTCAATTCCAAGGCGCTCTTCGAGAGAGAGGTTCGCGGGCAGCGCGCGACCCACGGCCTCGGAGGGCGATCGTCCGGCACGCGGTTCCGTGGCGAGCTTGCGCAACGCCGCATTTACGAGAGTCGACGCCGAACGTTTTCTCGCGCGCTTCACGAGTTCCACCGACTCGAAAATGGCAGCGCGTGCCGGAATACGGTCGAGAAACAGTAACTGGTAGGCGCCGAGGCGCAGCGCAATGCGGACCTCGATGTCGGCCACTCTGGCCGGATTTTTGAGAGTGCGGTCGACGAAATAATCCAGAAGCCGCTGCCAACGCAAAACGCCCATCGCCAGTTCGGTGGCCAGGCCGGCGTCCTCCGTTTTCACCGAGGCATCTAGTTCCGCGCGCAGCACCTCATCGGCATAGGCATCCTGCTTCGCCACACGCAGCAGCGCATCGAACGCAACCGTCCTGGCTTTGGAAAGACTCATAGTCGAACACGAAACTATACAACGTCCGGTAGGACAGGCTTCAGCCTGTCTGGTTTTGATTAGCGTGATGCACAAATCTAAATCAGACAGAGCAGGCTGCGGAAAGAGTCAAAAAGTTGTCATTCTGAGCAAAGCGAAGAATCCCTCCGTGGTTCTTTGCTTGTACTTGAATCGAAGAGAGATTCTTCGCTTCGCTCAGAATGACACAACGGGACTTCGCCGCAGCCGGTGCCTGTTCTACTCGATTCGGCATTTGCTTGTGTGAGGGTCAATCCTACTATTTATGTCTATTCCTACCCGCTTTATTCATGTAGGATATTTATCTATGAAGCCTACAAGCAAGACCGATACAATTCGCTTCACCGTGAAGGGCCAGGTCGTCATTCCCGTCTGGCTGCGCAGGCAATTTGAGATTGAGGAAGGCACGCGGGCATTGGTCTATCAGGAGGGCGATGCAATCGTACTAAAGCCCATCACTTCGAGACATATTCGCCGCCTGCGCGGCTCGCTGAGGGGCGCCGGAGTCTTGAAGTCGCTGGTCGCCGACCGCAAGCGGGAGCGCGAGCTCTGATATGGCCGTAAAGGTTTTGGACAGCTGGGCGCTGATCGCCTTCTTTGAAGACGAACCGGCCGCGGAAGAAGTTGAAAAGCTTCTGGTCAAGGCGGAGGCTGGCGCGCACCAATTGCTGCTTTCGGTCGTGAACTGGGGCGAAATCTACTACAACACCATGCGGGAAGTTTCGCAGGCCGCCGCGGAGCAAACCGCCAGAGAAATGGCCGGGCTGACCATTCAGATTGTCGGAGTGGACGCGGCCAATCTCGACCTCGTCCGGCAGGCTGCCGTCTATAAGGCCACTCGACGATTCTCTTACGCCGACGCCTTCGCCGCGGCGCTGGCAAAAATCAAGAACGCTGAACTGGTGACCGGAGATCGTGAATTCAGGGCCGTCGAAGACGAAATCAGAATTGCCTGGTTGGAATAATACTTAAACCGCGCTGTTGGCTAAACGAACCGTTCTCCGCCGGCCAGGCGCGCGCCGTTGGCAAACTCTCTCGCGGAAATTTTCTTGCGCCCTTCGATTTGTACAGACTCCAGTCGCAGGCGCGTTTCATCTCCACAAAGAACATGAATTTCTTTCGGCGATAGAACGATCGCGCCCGGCCCGGAAAGCGCGGCTGTCTCGCCGCCGCTTTCGTGACGCTCGGTCTCGGGGCGTCCCCAGAGCTGGCAGTTCTGGCCGCGAAACGTGGTGTAAGCGCCGGGCCACGGCGTAAACCCTCGCATGCGGTTGTAGATTTGTTGCGCGCTGCGCGTCCACTCGATTCTGCCGTCTTCCTTTTTCAGAACCGGCGCGTAAGTGGCATCTTTCGATTCCTGTGGAACCAGTGAAATTTCTCCTCGCTCAAGTTGCAAGAGGGAATCGGCGACCAGGCCGGCGCCCATCGCGCTCATCCGCGCGGCAAGTTCTGGCGCGGTTTCATCCGCGCCGATCTCGACCTCCTGGCGCAGCAGCGTCGGGCCGGTATCCATTCCCGCGTCAATCTGCATGGAGGTGACGCCGGTGATAGTTTCTCCATTAGCGATCGCCCAGTGGATCGGCGCGGCCCCGCGATACTTCGGCAAGAGCGACGCGTGCAGATTCAGCCAGCCGAGGCGGGGAATGGTCAAAAGGCGCGCGGGAATAATTTGACCGTAGGCGATGATGACTACCGCGTCCGGCGCGACGCGCTTCAGAAACTCCTGCGACGATTCCGATTTGATCGATTCCGGCTGGTAGACGTGCAGTCCAAGTTCCAGGGCGGCGTCCTTCACCGGCGAACTGCTCACATGCTGGCCGCGGCCTCGCGGCCGGTCCGGCTGGGAGATGACCGCTTCGATGGAGAAAGAATCGGAGAGCTCCGCCAGCCGCCGAAGAGAGGGAACTGCAAATTCCGGCGTGCCACAGAAAACGATGCGCAGCGGAGCCATCGGTGTGAAGGAAAATTACCAGTCGCCGGTCTTCCGCAGTTTGCGGATCCGGCGCTTGATCAAGTCGCGTTTGAGCATGCTCAGGTGCTGGAGGAAAAGAATGCCGTCCAGATGGTCAATTTCATGGCAAAAGGCGCGCGCCAGCAATCCCTCGCCGCGCATCTCGTACGATTCGCCCTTCACATTTTGCGCGCGCACGGTCACATAGGCGGGGCGCAGGACGTTGCCGCGGAATCCGGGCACCGAGAGGCAGCCTTCCTCTTCGCGCTGGTCGCCCTCGACGTGAATGATCTGCGGATTGGCAAGCACCAGCTTGGCCTCGGGATTTTTGCCGACGCTCACGTCAATCACCGCCAGCCGCAGCGGCTTGCCGATTTGCGTGGCGGCCAGCCCCACACCCTGCGCGACGTACATGGACTCAAACATGTCCTCGCAAAGCTTGGCGAGATCGTCGTCAAATTTTTCCACCGGCCTGGTCGGGGCTTCCAGCACCGCCGCGCCGTACTTTGTGATCGGATAAATCATCTCAGCTTTTCATCCAATTCTTTGGAACCACGGATGCACACTGATGAACACGGATTCGGAGAAGACCGATTAGTTTGAATGCTGACCAACTTCCGGCCCGGAGACGGAATGATTGGTTCGCTTGTCTGGTTCATACTACTAGTCTCCGGTATTGAAGTTTTGGTCGGGCAAAATTAATTAGAAGCCCTACTCGAAGTCCACTTGCCTTTAGATAGTTCATCAATTGCGCCTCGTGGACTGGATCTAGATTGCTGACGGCTTTACATTCCACCATCACTTTGGCGGACACTACCAAATCAGCCTGATAGTCTCCCACCACGATTCCTTCGTATCGGACCGGAAAGGCTTTTTGGCTCTCGACTGTTAGGCCGCACTTTCGAAGTTCAATGCTCAAGGCGTTTTCATACACTTTTTCGAGAAACCCAGCGCCCAGCGTGTTCTGCACTTTGAACGCTGCACCGAGAATCTTTTCAGTAGTCTCGCCTTCCACCAGGATGGAAGAAACAATCGGTTTTGAATCCGTGTTCATCCGGGTGCATCCGTGGTTTCAGAACTCCTTCAACTGCCGCACGTACCCGTCAAAGTTCCGCCGCATTTCGCCCAGCGAGTCGCCGCCGAATTTCTCGATCATCGCGCCGGCGAGGACGATGGAGACCATCGCTTCGCCCGCGACTCCTCCGGCGGGCACCACGCAAACGTCGGAGCGCTCGTAGGCCGCGGAAATCGGCTGCTTGGTGACCAGGTCAACCGTGCCGAGCGGCGTGCGCAGCGTGGAAATCGGCTTCAGGTAGCCGCGCACCACCACGTCTTCGCCGTTGGTGATGCCGCCTTCGAGCCCGCCGGCGCGGTTGGTTGCGCGCGTGAATTCCCTGGAAGTGGGATTGTAGCCAATCTCGTCCATCACCTCGGAGCCATACGATGTGGCTGCCGCGATTCCCGCGCCGATCTCCACACCCTTCACGGCCTGGATGGACATCACCGCCTGCGCCAGCCGTCCATCCAGTTTTTCGTCCCACTGGGCGTGCGAACCGAGGCCGGTGACCACGTGGTGCGCCACCACCTCAAAGATGCCTCCCACCGTGTTTCCGGCGCGATGCACGACGTCGACTTCGTCCTTCATCCGCGCTTCGGTCCCGGCGTCCACGCAGCGCAGCGGCGATTCCAGATTCTGGCAGACCGCTTGAATCTCGGCCCATGATGCGTTTCGCGAGAGCCGCGCTTTGCCTACGGAAATCACATGGCTCAGGACTTCGCACTCCAATTGGCGCAGCACCAGCTTGGCAATCGAGCCGGCGGCGACGCGCGCCGCGGTCTCGCGAGCCGAGGCGCGCTCCAGGATATATCGCGCATCGTGCAAATTGAACTTCATGGCGCCGGCCAGGTCGGCGTGCCCCGGCCTCGGAGCGGTCAAGCGCCGCTGGGCGCTTTCGAACTCGGCAACCTTTTCAACGGAAAGGGCTTTTTCCCAATTGGCCCAATCGCGATTGTCGATGCGCATGGCGATCGGCGCGCCAATGGTCTGCCCGTGGCGCACTCCGGAAAGAAATTCGACGCGATCCTTCTCGATCTTCTGGCGCCCGCCGCGCCCGTAGCCCAGCTGGCGGCGGTGGAGTTCGCGCTGCACAAACTCAAAATCGATGGGCACACCTGCGGGCACGCCGCTGATCCACGCGATCAGCGCCTGGCCGTGCGATTCCCCCGCCGTGACGAAGCGAAACATGGAAGGCTCGACATTCTATCGGACCCTGCACGGCGCGTAAAGCGAGGAAAGCCCGAGGGAAAAATTCCGTAGCCGCTGGCGTGCCTGCGGCGTACGCAAAGTGCTCGAGGCTCAGTGCTTTGCAGGAGCGGCATCCGCGACGCTCAGCAACCGCGTTCTTGACGTGTCCCGCTATGAACAGTACGCTGTTGAGGAATTTAGCCGCGTTCGAGTCACTACGCGACGGCAACCGATGGCGACAAGCGATCCGAACCTCCTCGATACCGAGACCAATTCGCTGATCGCAGCGCTTTCTGAAGGAGCCAAGCGCTGGATCCTGCACGTTCAGGACTACTCCATTCTGTCCGCTCGCTCGGTTACCAATCTGTTCAGCCCGCCGTACTACGTGTCCGACATTTTGGCCCAGATGGACATCATCGGCGTCGGATCGCTCCCCATTGTCTTACTGACCGGTTTTTTTATCGGCGCCGTCATGGTTCTGCAAACCGCCGTGCAATTTGAAAGGTTTGGACAGACGGCGCTAACGGCGGACATCGTTTCTCTGGCGCTGGTGCGGGAACTCGGTCCGTCAATCACCGGACTGCTGGTGGCAGGACGCAATTCTTCGGGCATCGCTTCGGAATTGGGCTCGATGGTGGTGACCGAGCAAGTAGATGCGATGCGCGCGATGGGCACCGATCCCACCCGCAAACTGGTGACGCCGCGCATGGTAGCGACCGTCCTGATGCTGCCGCTTTTGACGGCCATGGCCGACTTCATGGGATTGATCGGCGGGTACATCGTGGCGGCTTTCACGCTGCGGCTGGATCCGGTTTCGTTCTGGACGCGGGCGATCAACATCCTGGAGTTTTCCGATCTCATGCAGGGTTTGTCCAAACCCGTCGTGTATGGATTCATCGTAGCCACCGTGGGCTGCTACCAAGGCTTGAGCGTCCAGGGCGGCACGCAGGGCGTGGGGCGGGCGACCACGCAGGCCGTGGTGAGCGCTTCGGTGTTCATTCTGATCAGCAATTTCTTCCTGACCAAGCTGATGTTGTGGCTTGCCGGCCACGTTTTCTAACCGCCGCCCATTTACGAACATCAAGCAAGACAGGCTGCACAGGCTGCGGGGAAGCCCGGTTTTGTCATTCTGAGCGAAGCGAAGAATCTCTCTTCGATCCACGTACAAGCAAAGAACCAGGGAGGGATTCTTCACTTCGCTCAGAATGACAGCTTCTCGACTTTTTCCGCAGGCTGTACAGCCTGTCGTGCCATGCGTAAATCTAAACCAGACAGGCTGAAGCCTGTCCTACTTGGTCAAGTTTCCATCTATAATCAATTCATGAATGTGGGCATCCATCTGCCGCCGGTTCCACGACTTCGTGGACGCATCATTTCCGACTGAATGCGAATGAGCGCGAACGCAGCCAGCGAACCTGTTCTCTCCCTCGAAAACGTCAGCATCGGTTTCGATAAAGGCAACGTGCTGGACGGCCTGTCGTTTTCCGTCGCTGCGCGCGAAACGAAAATTCTGATCGGCGAAAGCGGCTCGGGAAAGACGCTGATCCTGAAGCTGGCCGCGGGCCTGATCCAGCCGGACTCCGGATCGGTGCACATGCTCGGCCATGACTTAGGGAGCATGCCGGAAACCGAATTGCTCGCGTTCCGCAGAAAAATCGGGTTCGTTTTTCAGGAGGGAGCGCTGTTTGACTCGCTGACGGTCGAAGACAATGTGGCCTACCCTCTGCGCGAGGAACAAGTGGATGAAGAAGAAATCGCGCCGCGGGTTCGCGAGTCGCTGCGATTCGTGGAAATGGAAGACACGCTGGAAAAACTGCCGTCGGAACTCTCCGGTGGCATGAAGCGCCGCGTTTCCATCGCTCGCGCGCTGGTGACGCGGCCGCAGGTTGTTCTATACGATTCTCCGACGGCCGGCCTCGACCCCGTGACGTCGCAAACCATCATCACTCTGATCCTGCGCCTGCGGGACACGCAGGGAGTCACGTCAGTTCTCGCCACGCACCGCTTGCAGGATGCCTTTGGGCTGGCCAGTTACGAGTTTGATGGCCAATCCGGGCGGGTCATGCATATACCGCAAAACGGAGCCTCGCCGTCGTCGATCGCGGCTACGAATTTCGTGGTGCTGCGCAACGGCAAAGCGTATTTCGAGGGCAGCCCGCCGCAACTCGCCTCAACGCGCGACCCCTACCTGCGCAAGTTTTTGCTATAACGGAAGGGCCTGCTGTACGGGATTCGATGAGGAGGAGCACCGATGGCGCAACACAAACAATTGACGTGGAACGAACTCCGAGTTGGATTGTTTGTTCTGGCGGGAGCCGTGCTGCTGGGTGTGGTGATCTTCTATGTGACCGGCGGCGGCGGATTTGGCGCGAAATACCGGCTGCGCGTCTACCTACCTGAGGTGGATGGCCTGACGATTGGCGCGCCCGTACGGGTCGATGGCGTGGACGTTGGCAACGTGGAGCGCATCGTTATGGCCGTTCCCAAGCCCGGGCAGCCGGCGGTATCGAAAGACCGCAACATCGAGATCGATATGCGTATTCAGAAGAATTTCGATTCCTACATTCGTTCCGATTCTTCCGCGGGATTGATCACCGAGGGTCTGCTGGGCAATCGTTATGTGGACATCGATCGCGGATACGTCGGCAGGGTGCTGACGAACGACGAGGAAATTCCGGGGCGCCAGGAAACCGCCCTGAAGGAAGTGGTCGAACGCAGCGCTGATCTGATGAACGATCTCAGCGCCATCACCAAGCAGGCCAGTTCGGTGATTTCCGACGTGCGCAACGGCCGCGGCTCGCTGGGCAAGTTCATGGTGGACGAAGCCGCCTACAATCATCTGAATAATTCACTGAAGAACGTCGACACCATGATGGCCCAAATCCAGGCCGGGAAGGGAACGCTCGGCAAGTTGATCACCGACGATGAAATGTATAACCGCGTGGATTCCATCGCCGGGCACGTTGACAACGTGATGGACGCGGTGCAGAACCAGAAGGGCACCATGGGCAAGCTCATCTATGATCCGGACATTCACGAAAGCACAAAAAAGCTGATCGATAACAGCAACGCGTTTTTCGCCGACGTGCGCGCCGGAAAGGGAACTCTGGGAAAACTGGCGACCGACGATTCTCTGTTTACGCAGTACAAGCAGGCCGGAGAAAACCTATCGAGCGCCACGGCCAAGCTCAATTCCAATCAGAACACCATCGGGAAATTTTTCGACGATCCCAAATTGTATGACAACTTTACCGGACTGGCCGGCGACATGCGGCTACTGGTGGGAGACTTCCGGAAAGACCCGAAGAAATTTTTGCACGTGAAATTCTCGCTGTTCTAAGTGGCCGCTCTAGAGAGCTGTAAGGCCCGCCTTCAGGCGGGCATCGGCGTCACTGCAAAGGTGCCCGCCTGAAGGCGGGCGCTACATCCGGAAAACCGCGCCGTCCGAGGCGATCGATCCTACTTCATCTCGGGGAACCAGAAAAACGCGTGCAGCGTGGCGGCCAGCGTCATGATCGCGCCGGCCAGAAAGATCTGGCCCGGGCGAAGATGCGCCGCTGAGGAAAGAGCAAAATACACGCCGGCGGCGACGAACACTCCGACAAAGGACAACAGATTCGCCGCCGCAATCACGCCGCCCTTGTGTTCGGGCGCAGGACGATGCTGGATCAGGGCGTTGACTGGAACGGCGTAAAATCCGCCGCACACCCCAAGCAAACACAGATCAAATCGTACGGCCCAGATACCCAACCCGGACTGCGACACGAGAAATCCAAACAGCGTCATCCCCATCGCCCCGAGCGGCACCAGCCGGTGATCGATTTTTCCACGGGACAGATAGCCGGCCAGCAGGCTTCCCACTCCGATCCCGATCCCCACGGCGGCCTGCAGGTAGCTGATTTGCGCCTCGTTCACGTGCA
>Ga0209168_10001225_pt1 | contig 20877 bp, 16 predicted proteins | sample Coa_R1_FD_187156 | JGI IMG/M metagenome (GOLD analysis project Ga0209168, IMG submission 187156) | Surface soil microbial communities from Centralia Pennsylvania, which are recovering from an underground coalmine fire - Coalmine... | ecosystem: Environmental > Terrestrial > Soil > Unclassified ...
CTCGCCCCAGCCTCACCCGCCCCAGCCGCCCCCAGCCCAGCCGCCCCCAGCCCAGCCCCACCCGGCCCAGCCGGCGTCAGTACCCGTGCCGCGCGAGATCCCCGCCATCTCCAAGCCACGCAAGGCCCTGCGCGCACCCCGCCCAACCGCCCCCCGAGTCAGCGCGGCAGGCGTGTGCGCGGCGGCTCTGGTCGCCGCGGTGGTCCCGTTGGCCATCGTGCAGATCCCGAACGCCATCGCCTGGTCGCCCCCGTCACAATTCGCCGCCGGGCGACCGAACGACCTGTTCAGCCTGCTGCGGGCGGCCAGTCTGGCGCTGCCCGCCATGGCCGTCGCGGCGCCGTTCGCGGCGCTGGCCACCCGGCGGTTCCGGGCCGGACCGGTCCTGCTGGGCGGGCTGCTGGTCATCGGCGCCGCCGATGTGCTCGGCGAGGGCGCACACACGGTCCTGCTGATCGGCGTGGACCGCCTGCTGCATGGGCTGGGCGCCGGGATCTCGATGGCCGCCGTCACCGCGATCGTCGCGGAACGGCGCGAGGTGGCACGGTCCCTGGCCGGCTGGTGGGCGTGTGCCGTGGTGTGGGCGCTGGCCGCGGCGCCCCTGCTGATGCGGCACCGGGTCGCCGTTGGCGGCTGGCGGGCGGCCCTGCAGCCCTACCCGTGGCTCACCGGCGCGGCGCTCGCCCTGGCCGCGCTGTACGCGGTCCTGGCCGAGGAAAGCACCAGGACCGCGGTGCGCAGCGCCTTCCCCGCCACCGAGCGGGCCCTTCTGGGCCTGCTCGCCGCTCCCGTGGCGGGCATCTGCGCGGTCACGGTCGCCGTCACCTACCGCGGCGGCCATGCCGTTGTCGCGGCCGCGATCGCCAGCGCGATCGCGCTGGTCGGCCTGACGGTGATATCGGTCCGCGCCAGCACGGCGGGCCGGTTCGCCGTGATCTGCGCCGTGACCGGATTCACCGTCGCCCCGGCCGCCGGGACGGTGGCCGCGCTCAATCCTCCTGGACAGCCCGGGTGGGAGGCCGGCGGCGCCGCGCTGGCCGCGGCCGCAGGCGGCGCGGTACTCGGGCTAGCGCGCCGGCCCGCCCAAGCCAGGACCGCATCCGCGGCCGGGCTGTTCGTGGCCGCCGCGGCCTTCGCCGCCGCGTCGCAGGGCGTACCCGCCGTCACCCACGCGGGCGTGCTCGCGCTGCTATGCGTGCCACTGGCCGGTGGCCTGGGCGCCGCCGCGGCCGCCGCGATGCGCGGCACCGGGACCGGGGCCGCGATGCTCGGGATCGTCCTCCTGCTGACTGGGGCGGTCGCCGGGTACCTCGCGGCGGGCGCCGTGCAGTTTCAGGCGCTCCAGCACGCGCAGACCGCGGCCGCGGTGCGCACGGCGCTGGTCGCCACGTCGGCCCGCTGGGCGCTCCTGGCGGCGGGCGCCACCGCCGCGGTCGCGCTGGTCATAGCCGTGGCGCCGGGTCTGCGCGGGCCCGCGCGGACCACGGATTCCGGCGCGCCGCCGGTCCGGCGGGCGGGTGGCACGCCCGATCGTGGGTAAGCTGAGAACAGTGGCGAATCATCAGCATCTGGCCGCGGGCTCGCCCGCGACCGGGAAGATTGTCTTCCCGGAACCCGGCGAGCCGGCGTCACCGTTGTCCAAGTAGAACCCCCTAGGCCGCTCCACGGCGTGGACCGCGAGACCACGCTCACAGTTTCAGATGTCCAGCCCGGATCGGAAGGTTCCCGTTCCCGATGAGCAACGCGCTGACGTTCCTCGGCCGCGATATGGCGGTCGACCTCGGCACTGCCAACACGCTGGTCTACGTGCGCGGACGCGGCATCGTGCTGAACGAACCGTCGGTCGTCGCGCTCAATACCAACAACGGCCAGATCGTCGCCGTCGGCGCTGACGCTAAACGGATGATCGGCCGGACCCCGGGCAACATCGTGGCCGTGCGTCCCCTCAAGGACGGGGTCATCGCCGACTTCGACGTGACCGAGCGGATGCTGCGCTACTTCATCCAGAAGGTCCACCGGCGTACGCACCTGGCCAAGCCGAGGCTGGTCGTGGCCGTGCCAAGCGGCATCACCGGGGTGGAGCAGAGCGCGGTCAAGGAGGCCGGCCACCAGGCCGGCGCCCGGCGGGTCTACATCATCGAGGAGCCGATGGCCGCGGCGATCGGCGCGGGCCTGCCGATCAACGAGCCGACCGGCAACATGGTGGTCGACATCGGCGGCGGCACCACCGAGGTCGCGGTGATCTCGCTGGGCGGCATCGTGACCTCCCAGTCGATCCGGATCGGCGGCGACGAAATGGATCAGGCCATCATCACCTTCGGCAAGAAGGAGTACTCGCTCATGCTCGGCGAGCGGACCGCCGAGGAAATCAAGATGGCCCTGGGCTCCGCGTTCCCGTCCGAGGACGAGCCGCACGCCGAGATCCGGGGCCGGGACCTGGTCAGCGGCCTGCCCAAGACCGTGGTGATCTCTGCGGCAGAGGTCCGGCGCGCGATCGAGGAACCGCTTAACCTGATCATCGACGCGGTCAAGACCACACTGGATAAGTGCCCGCCCGAGCTGGCTGGCGACGTCATGGACCGGGGCATCGCCCTGACCGGCGGCGGCGCTCTCCTGCGCGGACTAGAGTCACGAATCCGGGAGGAAACCGGGATGCCCGTGCAGGTCGCGGACAACCCGCTGGACTCCGTGGTGCTCGGCACGGGCAAGTGTGTGGAGGACTTCGAGACGTTGCGTCAGGTTCTGGTGCCCGACCACAGGCGCTGATCCTGCCGCGGCCCGAGACCCGTCGCATCGGCCGAGCGGGCCAGTCCCGGGAACACTGACGAGGAGCCGCAGTGCACGACAGCCGGCGTACACGCCTGGTTCTCGGGGTGCTCTTGATCGTCGCGATCGCCCTGATAACGCTCGATTTCCGGGACGGCGGAGCGTCCCCGGCCCGCAACGTCGGCGCGGACATCTTCGGGCCCATCGAGCGGGTCACGCACGACGTGACCGACCCGGTCGCCAGCCTCTTCGACTCGATCACCGGCGGCCCCTCGGCGCAGGGCACGATCGCGAACCTGCAGCGGGAAAACGCCGCGCTGCGCGCCCAGCTCAGCTCGGCTCAGCTGAGCAAGACCGCCCGCCAGCAGCTGACCCAGTTGCTGCAGATGGACGCGGGCGGCTACCGGATCATGGCCGCTAACGTGATCGCGGCCGGCGGCGACTTCTCCGATACGGTCACGCTGGACGTCGGCCGCAATGACGGGATCAAGCCGAACGAGACGGTGCTCAACGGTTCCGGTTTCGTGGGCACCGTCACCCAGGTCGGCGAGGACACCTCGACCGTCCTGCTGGCCGACGACGCGTCGTCGCTGATCGGCGTGCAGCTGGAGGGCAGCGGCGAGATCGGCGCCATCACCGGGACCGGCAAGTCCATGTCCGGGTCGGCCATGATGCACCTCACCCTGTTCGACGCGAACGCGGTCCTGCAACCCGGGCAGCAGGTCGACACGTACGCCTCCGTGGGTGATCAGCCGGAGGTACCCGGCGTGCCGGTGGGCACGGTCGTCTCGGTGCACACCAGCCCCGGAGCGCTCACCCAGACGGCGCTGGTCCGCCCGTTCGTCGACTTCACCTCGCTCGGCGTGGTCGGCATCGTGGTTCAGGTGCCCAAGCACAACCCGAGAATCTCGATCCTGCCGCGTCCCGCGCCCACGGTCACGATCACCGTCACCCCCAGCCCGTCCTCCTCGGCATCCCTCGCCCCGGGCACCGTGCCGTCGGCCGGGGGCGCGTCACCGTCGGCTACCCCGTCGGCGACGGGTGGCGGAGGCTGATGATTCGCGGGTTCATCTCCTTCGTGGTCGTCAGCCTCGCGGTCGTCGTCCAGCTCACCATCGTCAACCGGATCGCCTTCCCCGGCGGGTCTGGTCCCGATCTGGTGCTGCTCGCCGTGGCCGCCCTGGCCCTGGCCGGCGGTCCGATGACCGGCGTGCTGATCGGATTCTGGGCCGGCCTGGCGCTGGATGTCGCCCCGCCGGGCAGCCACTTCGTCGGCCAGGACGCGCTGGTGTTCTGCCTGATCGGCTACGCGTGCGGCCTGGCCGCCGACGTCCCGAACAGCGAAGGGGTACCGGAACAGGGGCGCACGGCGGTATTCGAGATCGCGATCACCGCGGTCGGCGCCGTCCTCGGGGAGGCGTTGTCCTCCCTGCTCGGTGCCATGCTCAGCGATCCGCGGGTGACCTGGTCCGCGATCCGGTACGTCCTGCCCGTGGCCGTTGTCTACGACGTGTTGTTGTGCCCGTTCGTGCTGTACGCGTCGGCCGCGGTGCTGCGCCTGGCCGGAGCGCCGCGCGGCGAACGCAGCCGGGCCGCCTGGTCGATGCCGGTCATGCGGAGCTCGGCGGATGCCGCCCAGGGAGCCATCAGGCAGGTCAACGGAGGCAGTACGCCGCGGCTGCGACTCGCCGAACGTGGCCGGGGTGAGGGCCTAGGGGCCGGCCTGCGCAGCCCGGTCCCGGCCAAACGCGAACCCCGCCTCAAGCTCAGCCAGAGCGGCTCGCTCGGCGGGAGCGCGCTCGGCACTGCCTTGGCCGCCGGCAACTCGCGGCGGGGCCAGGGGCTCGCCAGCGGCACGATGGCAGGCGCGCTCGGCGGCGGCGCGGCCAAGGTCAAATTCGGGGCCCGCCGCGGCGGGGCCGCGCTTGGCGGTGCGATGGCCCGGAACTCCACTCAGGCCCGATCCGGCCTGAACACCGCGCGGTTCGGCCACTCGCAGATCGGCCGGTCGCTGCTCGGCGGCTCGGTGTTCAGCCAGTCGCCCTCGGCGCTGCGCACGTCAGCCCCCGCCCGTAAGTCCGCCTCGATCGGCAGGTCCTCGTTCCTGGGCCGCTCACCCTTCCTCGGCCGCTCGTCGGCGCTCGGCCGCTCGTCGGCGCTCGGCCGCTCGTCGGCGCTGGGCCGCTCGTCGGCGCTGGGCCGCTCATCCTCCAGCCTGGGCCGCTCCCTGGCTCCGCGCCGGACGGCCAGCTCGTTCCGCTCCGCGACCGGCGGTTCGGCCACCGGCTACGCGCATCGCCCCTCCCGTCCGGGTATGCTCGCCCGCCTGACCGGCGCCCTGCGCGGGACCGGAAGGCGCGGGCCACGCCTGCGTTCCCAGGCCGCCTTCCGCCAGCCGCTCGGCGGCTCGGCCCTGCGCGGCAGCGGCGGATCGGCCCTACGCGGCAGTTCCCCGGGCCGCGGCTGGCTGCGGCGATCCTCTTCCCGCGGCCTGACCGGCCGCCGGGCGGTCCGGCGGGGGGCGGGTCCCGCCCGCTTGCACATGCCGCGCCCGAGAGCGAAGAAGAGATGGCGGACAGGAGGTTACCGGTGAACGTGTCGTCGCGCCGCCGTCTCGTGGTGCTCTACGTGCTCGCCGCCGCGATGCTGGTCTCGCTCGGCGGCCGGCTGTACTACCTGCAGGTGATGAACAACACCTCGTTCACCAAGCTGGCCGCGCAGAACCAGACCCGGAACGTGATCGTGCCCGCGGTCCGCGGCAAGATCCTGGACGACGTGGGCAACGAGCTCGTCACCAACAAGACGTCCCTGGTCGTCTCGGTGGACATGATGACGCTGAACCAGCAGCCGGGCGGTGCCACGCCCGTCCTGAAGCGGCTGGCCCCGCTGCTCGGCATGTCGTACACCAAGCTGAGCCAGGAGACGCGGCTGTGCACCAAGGGCGTGCCGCAGCCCTGCTGGGCCGGCTCTCCGTACCAGCCCATCCCGGTCGACCAGCACGTCTCGGACCAGGTCGCGCTGCAGGTGATGGAGGAGCAGAGCCAGTTCCCCGGCGTCACCGCGCAGACGCAGCCAGTCATCAACTACCCCGAGCCCTACGGCGCCAACCCGGCGCAGGTCCTGGGCTACCTCCAGCCGATCACCCCGCAGGAGATCGCCAGCCGGCACCTGAAGGTGACCGGGTTCTCCGGCGTCGACCTGGTCGGCCAGGCCGGCCTGGAGGCTCAGTACGACAGCATGCTCCGCGGCACGGCCGGAACCCAGGTGGTGTCGGTCAACGCCGGCGGTGACGTCACCGGCACCATCGGCCAGACCTCGCCGGTCGCCGGCGATGACCTGGTGACCAGCATCAACGCCCAGATCCAGGCCGACGTCCAGAACGCCCTCAACGGCGCGATCAACCGCTCGCGGGCGTCGGGGAACGCCGCCGACCAGGGCGCGGCGGTCGTCCTGACCACGACCGGCCGGGTGGTGGCGATGGCCAGCTACCCGGACTACAACCCCAGCGTCTGGACCGGCGGCATCTCCCAGCAGGAGTTCAACGACCTGTTCGGCACCAAGGACGGCGAGCCGATTATCAACTGGGCCGCGCAGGGTCAGTACGCGCCGGGTTCGACCTTCAAGGTCACCTCGACCGCCGCGGCCGTCGCCGAAGGGTACCCGCTGGACGGCCTGTACAGCTGCCCCGCCTCGTTCAGCATCGGCAGCCAGAAGTTCCTGAACGACGGCAACCCCAACCTCGGCGATATGACGTTCGAGACGGCGCTCATCCAGTCCTGCGACACCGTGTACTACCAGCTCGGCTACGACATGTACCTGAGCGACAACCCGAAGGCCAACAACTCCACCGGGCCGAACGCCCCGACCCAGAAGATGCAGAAGATGGAACTGGCCTGGGGTTTCGGCAAGCCCACCAAAATAGACCTGCCCGCCGAGTCCGACGGGTCCATCCCCACCCGGCAGTGGCTGTACTACCTGTGGAAGGACAACGCGCACACCGGCCAGAACTGGTGCAAGTACGGGAAGCAGAACGGCTCCTACATCCAGCAGATCGAGTACCAGGACTGCCAGAACGGCTGGCAGTGGGAGCCCGGGCAGGCCGCCATCGCCGCCATCGGCCAGGGCTACGTGACCGTCACCCCGCTCCAGCTGGCCAACGCGTACGCGGCGCTGGCCAACGGCGGCACGCTGTACAGCCCGCGGATCGGCGAGGCGCTCATCTCGCCGACCACCGGGCAGGTGGTCCAGAAGATCAACCCGCCGGTCATCCGCCACCTGCCGGTGTCGGGCAGCACGCTGGCCTACATCCGGAACGCGCTGGCCGGCGTGGTGACCCAGGGCACCGCGGCGGGCGCCTTCGGCGGGTTCCCGCTCAACCAGGTCTGCGTGGCGGGCAAGACCGGTACCGCCCAGCTGTTCGGCAAGAACGCCACCTCGGTGTTCGCCTCGTTCGCGCCGTGCGATAACCCGAAGTACGTGGTCCTGGTCATGGTCCCCAACTCCGGGTACGGCGCCGACGTGGCCGCCCCCGCGGTCCGCCAGATCTGGGACGACATCTACGGCCTCGAGGGGCACAAGGCCGCGGTGCCCAGTGGTCACGTGCCATCCGCGCTACCGCAGATCACCTCCGCCGGCACGATCGTCGCGCCGGCCGGCTACACCAGGGAGCCATGATGCTGGGCCGGTCCAGCCCGAGCTACACGGTCCGCGGGTACACCGCGCTGCGGCCCGGTGCGTTCGCCGGCCGCCCGCGGTCCCTGATGTCGCGGGCCTTCGCCCGGAACTCGGTCCTGCGCCAGATGGACTGGCTGCTGGTCGTCGTGGTGTGCGGGCTGAGCGCGATCGGCGTCCTGCTCGTCTGGTCGGCCACCCAGCCCTCGCTGCTGGCCGCGGGCGCGAACCCGCACACCTACATGATCAAGCAGGCGCTGTGGGCCGCCATCGGGCTGATCCTGATGCTCGTGGTGAGCTTCATCGACACCCGCCGCCTGCGCTCGTGGACGCCGTTCGTCTACGGCGTGACCGTGCTCGGCCTGCTCGCCGTGTTCGCCACCCACGCGGTCAACGGAGCGCACGCGTGGATCAACCTGCCCGGCGGCTTCCAGGTCGAGCCGTCGGAGTTCGCGAAGGTCGCGCTCATCCTGGCCCTCGCCACGGTGTTCAGTCAGGCCCGGTGGCGCGGCACGCCGGGCCTGCGCTCGGTGCTGCTCGCGCTGGCCTGCGCCGCGCCGTTGCTGGCCCTGGTCGTGAAGGAACCCGCGCTGGGCGTGGCCCTGGTGCTCGCCGTGGTGACCGCCACCATGATCGTGCTGTCCGGGACCAAGCTGCGCATCATCGCCGGCCTGGCCGTGATCGTGGGCGGGGCCGTGGCCCTGGTCGGCGGCACGCACCTGCTGAAGTCCTATCAGCTGACCCGGTTCACCTCGTTCCTGCACCCGTCCGCCGACCTGGCCGGCGCAGGCTACAACGCGGCCCAGGCCAAGATCGCGGTCGGCTCGGGCGGGATGTTCGGCACCGGGCTGTTCCACGGCTCGATCGTGGCGGGCAACTACGTGCCCTCCCAGCAGACCGACTTCATCTTCACCGTGGCCGGCGAGGAACTCGGCTTCGTCGGGACGATCACCATCGTCGCCCTGCTCGGCGTCGTCATCGTCCGCGCGATCCGCATCGCCGCCCGCGCCGACGACCTGTTCGGCGTGCTGATCGCCTCCGGCGTGGCGATCTGGTTCACGTTCCAGTCGTTCGTGAACATCGGCATGACGATCGGCATCATGCCCATTACCGGCCTGCCGCTGCCGTTCGTCTCCTACGGCGGCTCAGCGATCTTCGCCGACATGATCGCGATCGGCATGCTCCAGTCCGTCCGCCGCCACCACAGCGTCTTCACCGACTAACGAGACTGACTAGCGAGACTGACTAGCGGGGCTGAAGCTTTACGACGTCGGGGACATGATGACCGTGGTCACGTTCGTGGAGCCGATCCCGGCGACGGCGGCACCCGGGAACTGAGCCACCGATTCGATGTTGCCCTTGAAACCATGACCGGTGAACTGGATGATCGCCCCGTTCTGGCCGCCCTGGCTGACCAGCGAGTTGCTCGTGACGGTAAATCCGGCCTGCGGCAGTGCCGTGGCGTAGAAACGCGCCACGTCCGCGGGGGCGACCGAGCCGAAGACGACCAGGAGCGACGAGCCGCCCGACAGGTTCTCGCCGATCTTCGCCGCGGCCGGGACCGGGAAGCTGCCGACCTTCCCCTTGATCTGGAGCGTACGGCCCGCGATCGCCGGTCCGGACGTCGGCACGGCGGACGAGACAACCGGGGCCGCGCTCTTGCTCGCCGAGGCCGAACTCGCGGCGGGCGAACTGGAGGTCGACGGGGTCCCGGCCGAGCACGCGGCCACGGACAGGCTGGCCGCGCAGGCGGTAAGGGCCAGCGCGGCAGAGCGGTACTTCTTCATCGGATTCCTTTATTCGGTCCACACGTCACAGGTGCCCACCCTAAACGCCCGCCCGACCAGCCGAGCCCGGTTTAACCGCAAGCCGGGCCTCACTTCAGCATGAACGTGATCGTGGTCACGTTCTTGGTCCCGAGTCCCAAGCTCGCATCGGAGGCGGGGGCCTTGGACAACGCGCCGATGTCGCCCTTGTAGCCGTGCCCGCTGAAAAAGATGAACGCCACGGTGCCGCCGCCCTGGGTGACCACCGAGTTGCCCGAGATCGTGTACCCGGCCCGCGGCAGTGCCGTGGCATAGAAGCTCGACACGTTCGCCGGGGTAACCGAGCCGAAGGCGACGATGATGTCCTTCTGATCAATGGCGATGTTCTCGGTCACCTTCGCCCCGGCCGGGACCGGAAAGCTGCCGACCGATCCGGTGACCTTGATCATGCGGCCCGAAGGGGCCCGGCTCGATGCGGCCCGGTTCGATGCGGCCGCGGGCGCCGACGCGCTCCGGGTCGGGGCGGGCGCACTCGTCGTGGGGGAGCTGGCCGTGGTGATCCCGGCCGTGCACGCGGTCACGGACAGGCCGGCCGCGCAGGCGGCCAGGGTCAGCGCGGCAGAGCGGTAGTTGATCATCGATATTCCTCAGTTGGTCGGGCGCAATGGGCGACGCGGCGTCGCACAGGTGCCAAGCTAGACCGCTGCCATTCCCGGCGTATCCCGCCCTTGTCGCAAGGTCGCGACATCCGGCGCGATCCTGGCACGGTCCGGTACCGGCAGCCGGATGCCGACCACCGTGCCCTGGCCGTCCCGGCTGCGGATCGCGACCTGCCCCCCGTGCCGGACGACGATGACGCGCACCAGCGCGAGCCCGATGCCGGTCCCTGGCAGGCTGCGCGCGGCCCGGCCGCGGGCCAGTTCCTGCCAGACCTGCCCGATCTCATCGGCGGGGATCCCCGCCCCCGTGTCGGCCACCTCCAGCAGCAGCTCGTCGCTGTCCTCGCTGGCCCGGACCTCGACGGTGTCGCCTGGGGCGGAGAACTTGACCGCGTTGGCGACCAGGTTCTGCACGGCGATGAACAGCAGATCCCGGTCACCTTCGACCGGCGGGAGCGGCCACGGGGCCCGGGGCACGGTCACCCGGATGATCCGCTCGCGGGCCGCGGGGATCTCCGCGACGGCCTCGGCTACCTCATCAAGGAGGCCGGTCACGTCGACCGGCGCCATCTCGATCTGCTGGGTCTCCAGGTCAGCCAGCTTGCGCAGATCGCTGACCAGCCGGGCGATCCGGTCCGCCTGCACCGACACGCTGGCCAGGGCCGCGACGGTCCCGGCACTGGCCAGGGCCATGCCCCCGCCCTGCTCGATGTTCGCCAGCCCGGCGCGGATCGCGGTCAGCGGGTTCTTCAGCTCATGGTCCAGTCGCATGAAAAAGCGCAGCCTGTCCCGGGCGGCTTCCTCGGCGACCTGCCGGATGGCCGCTGCGCTCGCCGCCGCGGCGGCCACCGCCGCGGCGCTCATGGCCCGCCGCCTGGCCAGGACGACAATCGCCACCGCGGCCGTGCCGAGCAGACCCGCCGCGATCGCGACCAGACTCGGTGACGCCGCCAGGTACAGCCGGATCCGGGGATCGGCCGCTTGCAGGATGACCCCGAGGACCGCCCCGGCGAGCAGCGGGGCGAGAACCGCGAGCACGACCCCGCGCGCCGGGCGCGTCATCGCGCGTCGTCCACCCGGGCCACGAACCGGTAGCCCTGGCCGGGTACGGTCGCGATCCATTCCGGCCGGGCGGGATCATCGCCCAGCGCGCGGCGAAGTTCGGCGATCCGGTTGTCCACCGCCCGCGTCCCCACCGGGAAGTCGAATCCCCACAGGACCTCGAGCAGCCGCTCCCGCGTCATCAGCTCGTCCGGGTGGGTGAGCAGGTAATCCAGGAGCAGCATCGCCTTCGGCGTGAGCACGAGCTCAGCGTCCCGGAGCCAGGCACGCCGCGAGATCCGGTCCATCCGCAGGTCACCGGCGCGCAACGTCGGCGACGCCGAGAGCGGCCGGCGCCCGGGCCGGGCGCGGCGCAGGACCGCGCGGAGCCGCGCGAGCAGCTCATAGGGGTCGAAGGGCTTGTTGAGGTAGTCGTCCGCGCCCTCATCGAGGGCGATCGCCCGCTCGGCCGACTCGCCGACCTGGGTGAGCAGCACGACCGGCAGCCAGCGGCCGCCGCGCCGCAGGCGGCGCAGCACCTCCCGCCCGTCCGGTCCCGGCATCAGGACGTCGAGCACGCAGCCGTCCGGATCGAGCCGCTCCACCAGCTCGAGCGCTGCATTCCCGTCCGCGGCGACGTGCACGGTAAACCCGGCCCGGTCAAGGAATGGCGCCAGGTTGGACGTGATCGCCTCGTCGTCGTCGGCTAGGATCACGACCGGACGCACGTCTGGTCCGCCCATAGCCTGCCAATCGTATCCCCGGACTCCGCCCCGTGCCCGCGCTCCGCGTGCCGTCCCCGTGATGCGCAAGCCCGGCGGGCGATCCGCTGCGCTGCGGTATCACCACGGCCCGTTCAGATAACCTACTTAGATGCCTGTTGACTCTGTCTACCCGGCGCTCGAGCAGCTGCTGCCGCGCGTGCGCAAGCCGATCCAGTACGTCGGCGGTGAGGTTGGCTCAGTCATCAAGGACTGGGACAGCGCCGACGTCCGGTGGGCGCTGTGCTATCCGGACGCCTACGAGGTCGGGTTGCCCAACCAGGGCGTCCAGATCCTCTACGAGGTGCTGAACGAGCGCGAGGGCGTGCTCGCCGAGCGCACGTACACCGTGTGGCCCGACCTCGAGACGCTCATGCGCGAACACGGCGTGCCCCAGTTCACGGTGGACGCACACCGCCCGGTCAGCGCCTTCGACGCGCTCGGCGTCAGCTTCGCGACCGAGATGGCCTATACAAACCTCCTCACCGTGCTCGATCTGGCGGGGATCCCTCTTTATTCTTCCGAACGGACCGGCGATCACCCCCTCGTCATAGCCGGGGGCCACGCGGCGTTCAACCCGGAACCCATCGCCGACTTCCTGGACGCGGTGGTTCTCGGTGACGGCGAGCAGGCGGTGCTCGCCATCACCGCCCTGATCCGTGACTGGAAGCGCGCCGGGCAGCCCGGCGGCCGGGACGGCCTGCTGCTGCGGCTCTCGACGGTTGCCTACGTACCCCGCTTCTACGACGTAACGTATCACCCTGACGGCAGGATATCGAACGTTACTCCGAACCGTCAAGGCGTTCCGCCCACAGTTTCGAAACATACAGTGATGGACCTGGACGCGTGGCCCTATCCGCGCCAGCCCATCGTCCCGGTCGCGGAGACCGTGCACGAGCGGTACAGCGTGGAGATCTTCCGCGGCTGCACCCGCGGCTGCCGGTTCTGCCAGGCCGGGATGATCACCCGGCCGGTCCGGGAGCGGTCCATCACCACCGTCGGCTCGATGGTCGCGAACGGCCTCAAGGCCAGCGGGTTCGACGAAGTCGGCCTGCTCTCGCTGTCCAGCGCCGACCACAGCGAGATCAACGAGATCGCGATCGACCTCGCCGACTGCTACGAGGGCACCAACGTCGGCCTGTCGCTCCCGTCCACCCGGGTGGACGCGTTCAACGTGACCCTGGCCGACGAGCTGAGCCGCAACGGCCGCCGCTCCGGGCTGACCTTCGCTCCCGAGGGCGGCTCCGAGCGGATGCGCAAGGTGATCAACAAGATGGTCACCGAGGACGACCTGATCCGCACCGTGACCACGGCCTACGCCAGCGGCTGGCGGCAGGTGAAGCTGTACTTCATGTGCGGGCTGCCCACCGAGACCGACGAGGACGTGCTGGCCGTAGCCCAGCTGGCCCGCCGGGTCATCGCCGCGGGCCGGGAGGCGGCCGGCCGGCGCGACATCCGCTGCACGGTCTCGATCGGCGGCTTCGTGCCCAAGCCGCACACACCGTTTCAGTGGGCGGCTCAGTGCCCGGCCGAGGTGGTGGACGAGCGGCTGCGCAAGCTCGGCGGCGCGCTGCGCGCCGACCGGGGCTACGCCAAGGCCATCGGGTTCCGCTACCACGACGGCCAGCCGGGCATCATCGAGGGCCTGCTGTCCCGGGGTGATCGCCGGGTGGGCAAGGTCATCGAGGCTGTGTGGCGGGACGGCGCGCGGTTCGACGGGTGGAGCGAGCATTTCTCGTTCGAGCGGTGGACGCGAAACGCCGCGTCTGCGCTGGCCACCGAGCCGGTGGACGTCGCGTGGTACACTACGCGCGAACGTGATTACAGTGAGGTGCTCCCCTGGGATCACCTGGACGCGGGCCTTGACCGCGACTGGCTCTGGCAGGACTGGCAGGACTCCATCGCCCCCGAGGGCGCGGCCGAGGTGGAAGATTGCCGCTGGACTCCGTGTTATGAATGCGGGGTCTGCTCAGCTATGGGTACCGAGATCCAGGTGGGTCCGACCGGGGAGCGGCTCGACGGGAGGCGCCTGCTTCCCGTAGTGGGCGGGAGGTAGTGTGACCGGACCGGCGGCCCAGTTGCCTGCGGTGCAGCATCTGGTGGTCCGGTATGCTAAGCGTGGAAAGATGCGGTTTGCCAGCCACAGGGACGTGGCGCGCGTCTTCGAGCGGGGAGTGCGCCGGGCTGGGCTGCCGATCGCCTACTCTGCCGGGTTCACACCGCACCCGAGGATCTCCTATGCGGGAGGAGCTCCGACCGGGGTGGCGAGCGAAGCCGAGTACCTGAGTATTGCGCTGACTTCCCGCCAGGCCGCGGCATACGTGTGCGAGCGGCTGAACGAGACTTTGCCTGATGGGATAGATGTGATCGACGTCACCGAGGACTCCGAGGGGCCAAGCGCCCTGGAGGCGTCGCAGTGGCAAGTAGTTCTGCCGGGCGTGGAGCAGGCGGCGGCTGAGCGGGCCGTCGCCGGTTTCCTCGCCCTCAGTGCGGCGCCCGTTGAGCGCCTTACTGACAAGGGCGTCCGGCGCCTGGATGCCCGCGCGGCCGTGGTCACGCTCGACGTGCTCGCATCGGCCGGTCCTGACGGCGGCCCGCGCGCTGCCGTGGCAGGTGTACAAAGTTGTGCCATTCTTCGAATGGTTGTTCTGCATATGGCTCCCGCTGTACGGGCCGATGACGTGCTGACCGCGCTCCGCGAGCAGTACGGCCTGGTCCCGTCCTCGCCGCCCGTAACCACCCGGCTGGCACAGGGTTCGCTGGCCCTTCTGGCCGGGACGAGCGTGTCATGAGGGCGTTGCTGTGGTGCACGGGAACCATAAAAACAAAGACAGGAAACCAGGCTCAGCGCTGCCGGTCTCGCGCGTCTATCGCGCGTGGCCAGAGCCGCCGCCAGAGCGGCTCCGCCTGTGCCTACGTTGACAATGTGTGCCCCCGCGCGGCGTGCGCGTGCGCAACTCGCGCGCCCGGGGGCCTGACTGGAGATTGCCCGAATGCTCGAGAGCGAGCTGTACGACAGAGAAAACAGTGACAGCGCCGGGGGAGGGCGCGCGGCCGGGGAGCTGAACGCACCCGCGCCGAGCGTGCCAGCGGCCGTGTTCCAGCCGCCGCAGGTGGTGTTCCAGCCGCCGGCGATACGGCCCGCGGCCGAGCCGGTCACCACCCAGCCGCCCGTGTCCACCCGGCCGACCGTGTCCACCCGGCCGACCGTGTCCACCCGGCCTGCCGGGCCGCCGGACAACTTCGACGCGGTCGATGACGCCGGCGGCGATGACGATGGCACCGCCGCCGCGCGCCGCCGCAGGCGCAGGCCCACCCGCAGCCGGACGCGGTCCGCCGAGGACGGCGCGGCCGAGACCGGGGACGCCCCGGCCAGCCAGGACGCCGACGGGGCGCAGTCCGGCCCCGACGCCGAGGCCGCCCAGGATCAACCGGTGACCCCGCGGTCCCGGTCGTCAAGGACGCGTACTCGGCGGGCCGCCCCGGCCCCGGACGCCGCCGACCCGCAGGCCGCCGAGGGATCCGCGGAGACGGCCGAGGATGGCGGACCGGATGACGGCGCCGACTCCGGCGAGGCCCGAGACGGCGAGGCCGGCGTGGCGCGCCGCCGGCGGCGCAAGCGGCGCCGCGGATCGGCCGACGGGACCGGCCCCGAGCTCAGCGCCGATGACCCGCCGGACACCGTGGTCCACGTCCGCGAGCCGGGCCCCGTCGGCCCCGCCGGCGCAGCCGGCCATGGCAGCCCGGCCAGCCATGCCAGTGCCGACGACGTGCGGTCGGTCAAGGGTTCGACCCGGCTCGAGGCCAAGAAGCAACGACGCCGTGAGGGCCGGGAGACCGGCCGGCGGCGTCCGCCGATCATCACCGAGTCGGAGTTCCTGGCCCGCCGCGAGTCGGTCGAGCGGACCATGGTGGTCCGCCAGCGCAAGGACCGGACTCAGATCGCCGTGCTGGAAGACGGGGTGCTGGTCGAGCACTACGTGAACCGGTCCAGCCACCAGTCCTACGTGGGCAACGTCTACCTGGGCAAGGTGCAGAACGTCCTGCCGTCCATGGAGGCCGCGTTCGTCGATGTCGGCAAGGGCCGCAACGCGGTGCTCTACGCGGGCGAGGTCAACTTCGACGTCAGCGGCCTGGAGGGCCAGCCCAAGCGGATCGAGTCCGCGCTCAAGGCCGGCCAGTCGCTGATCGCGCAGGTCACCAAGGATCCGGTCGGGCACAAGGGCGCCCGGCTGACCAGCCAGATCAGCCTGCCCGGCCGGTACCTGGTCTACGTGCCCGGCGCGTCGATGACCGGCATCAGCCGCAAGCTGCCCGACACCGAACGGAACCGGCTCAAGCAGATCCTGAAGAAGGTCATGCCGGAGGACGGTGGCGTCATCGTCCGCACCGCGGCCGAGGGCGCGGCCGAGGAAGAGCTGGCCCGCGACGTGTCCCGCCTCGCCGCTCAGTGGGAGGCGATCGAGAAGAAGGCCAAGACGGCCAGCGCGCCCGCGCTCCTCTACAGCGAGCCCGACCTGACCATCCGGGTCATCAGGGACGTGTTCAACGAAGACTTCTCCAACCTGGTCGTGGCCGGCGACGAGGGCTGGGACACGGTCGACGAATACGTCCGGTACGTGGCCCCGCACCTGGCCGAACGCCTCACCCGCTGGACCGAGGACCGCGACGTGTTCGGCGCCTACCGCATCGACGAGCAGCTGGCCAAGGCGCTGGAACGCAAGGTGTGGCTGCCCAGCGGCGGTTCGCTGGTCATCGACAAGACCGAGGCCATGACGGTCATCGACGTCAACACCGGCAAGTTCACCGGCCAGGGCGGGAACCTCGAGGAGACCGTCACCAGGAACAACCTGGAGGCCGCCGAGGAGATCGTCCGCCAGCTCCGGCTGCGTGACGTGGGCGGCATCGTGGTCATCGACTTCATCGACATGGTGCTGGAGAGCAACCGCGAGCTGGTGCTCCGCAGGCTGCTGGAATGCCTGGCCCGGGACCGGACCAAGCATCAGGTGGCCGAGGTCACCTCGCTGGGCCTGGTCCAGATGACCAGGAAGCGGGTCGGCGCGGGCCTGCTCGAGGCCTTCTCGGTGCCGTGCGAGTGCTGCAACGGGCGCGGCGTGATCGTCGCGTTCGACCCCGAGGCGGACACGCAGGCCTCTCACCACGTGCACCAGCGCAACGGAGGCAACGGCGGAAACGGCGGCAACGGGTCCCGCGGCGGTAACGCGAGCCCGGCCTCCATCGCCGCTCGCGTCCGCACGGACACCCCGGTCCCGGACCCGAGCACCGCCGACGGCCAGCAAGCCGATGCCCAGCACGCGGATACCGCCCCGGCGGTCACCGCCGAGGCGCCCGGCGGCCAGGCCGAGCCGCAGCGAACCGGCAACGGCCGCCGTCGCCGCCGCCGGTCGGGCACCAGCGCCGCCAGCGCCGCCAGCGCCGACGCCGCGGACGCCGCGGACGCCGTGGACGCAGCGGCGGAAGCACCAGCCGCACCCGACGCCCCCGCACCTCCGGCCCCGCTGCCGGAGCCCGCGCCGGCTCAGGACGGCGCCGCCTGACCATCGCTCCGGTCCGAGTTCGTGGATCCGCCGCGGTCTGGTAGCCTTGGCGATCGGGAGTTGCCCGCTGGGCGGGCCCCGATGTGCAAGCGAGCCGCCGTGGTGACCACCGGCGCGCCGGGGCACGCAAGGAAAGCGCGACGAAAGAGAGTTCTCGGGTGTACGCGATTGTGCGCTGCGGCGGCAGGCAGGAAAAGGTCGCGCTGGATGACGTCGTCACCGTCGACAAGCTGGACGGCAAGGCCGGGTCGAGTATCACCCTGACCGCCCTGCTGGTCGTTGACGGTGACCGCGTGATCAGCGACCCCGCTGAGGTCGGCCGCTACCAGGTCACGGCGGATATCGTCGGTGACGCGGCGGGTCCCAAGATCAACATGATCCAGTACCGGAACAAGACCGGCTACCGGCGCCGTCTCGGCCACCGGCAGCGGTACACCCAGGTGCGGATCACCGGAATCGGCACCGACGTCAAGAGCGCCAAGGCCAGCCCCGCCAAGGCGAGCACCGCCAAGGCGAGCACCGCCAAGGCGAGCACGGCCAAGGCCAGCAGCGCCAAGGCCAGCACGGCGAAGGCGAGCACGGCGAAGGCCAGCGCCGCGAAGAGCGGCAGCGCCAAGGCGGAGGAGGACTGAGATGGCACACAAGAAGGGCGCGTCATCCAGCCGCAACGGCCGTGACTCCAAGGCCCAGCGCCTCGGCGTCAAGCGCTACGGCGGCCAGCTGGTGAACGCGGGCGAGATCCTCGTCCGCCAGCGCGGCACGCACTTCCATCCCGGTCATGGTGTGGGGCGCGGCGGCGACGACACGCTGTTCGCGCTGGTCGGCGGGACGGTGGAGTTCGGCAAGGTCCGCGGCCGCCGGGCCGTGAGCATCGTCCCGGCGCAGACCGCCGAGCCGCCGGCGTAGGCTCGCCGGGACCAGCAGAACCACAAAGGCGGGCCGGGCAACCTGGCCCGCCTTTTCCATGCCAAGACTTTCCATGCAAACAGAGAAGAGAACGAGGGACCGACAGTGGCGGAGTTCGCCGACCGGGTCACGCTGCGAGTACAGGCGGGCCACGGCGGAAACGGCTGCGCCTCGATCCACCGGGAGAAGTTCAAGCCGCTCGGCGGCCCCGACGGCGGCAACGGCGGTCGCGGCGGCGACGTGATCCTCCAGGTAGACGCGAGCTCGGCCACGCTGCTCGACTTCCACCGCCGCCCGGTACGCAAGGCTGGCAACGGCCGGCAGGGGGAGGGCTCCAACCGGACCGGCGCCAACGGCCCGGACCTGATCATCCCCGTGCCGAACGGCACCGAGGTCAAGACCGCCGACGGCGAGGTGCTCGCCGACCTGGTCGGCGTGGGCACCCAGTTCGTGGCCGCGGCCGGCGGCCGGGGCGGCCTCGGCAACGCGGCCCTCGCGAGCACCCGGCGCAAGGCGCCGGGGTTCGCGCTCAAGGGCGAGCCGGGTCAGCAGCTTGACCTCATCCTCGAGCTGAAGACGATCGCCGACGTCGGGCTGGTGGGCTTCCCGAACGCCGGCAAGTCCTCGATCATCGCGGCCATGTCCGCGGCCCGGCCCAAGATCGCCGACTACCCGTTCACCACCTTGATCCCCAACCTGGGCGTGGTGGAGGCCGGCGACGTCCAGTTCGTCGTGGCCGACGTGCCCGGGCTGATCCCGGGCGCCAGCCAGGGCAAGGGCCTGGGCCACGACTTCCTCCGCCACGTGGAGCGGTGTTCCATCCTGGTCCACGTGCTCGACTGCGTCACCGAGGAACCCGGCCGCAGCCCCGTCGCCGACCTGGCCGCGATCGAGCACGAGCTGACCGCCTACGGCGAGGCGACCGGTGTCGACCTCAATAGCAGGCCGCGGCTCATCGTCTTGAACAAGATCGACGTCCCGGCCGCCCGGGAGCGCGCCGATCAGGTCAAGCCGGACCTCGAGAAACGCGGCTACCAGGTGTTCGAGATCTCCGCCGCCACCGGCGAGGGCCTGCGCCCGCTCGGCTTCGCCATGGCCGCGCTGGTCGCCGCGGACCGCGCAGCCCGCCCGGCCGAACAGCCCGCCGAGCACGTCCGGGTCAAGGTGGCGGTCAAGCGCGTCGACGAGCCGGGCTTCGAGGTCATCCGCCTCGGCGAGGACTCGTTCCTGATCCGCGGCGAGAAGCCGCGGCGCTGGGTCCAGCAGACCGACTTCAGCAACGACGAGGCGATCGGCTACCTGGCCGACCGGCTGGCGCGCCTGGGCGTGGAGGAGGCACTCGCCGAGGCGGGCGCCGAGCCGGGCGCCGAGGTCCTGATCGGCGAGCCGGACGACGCGGTCGTCTTCGACTGGGAGCCCGGCGTCCCGATGAGCAGCGGTGCCCGGCCGCACCGCGGCCCGCGCGGCACCGACTCCCGGCTCTCCCCGTGACCGCCGCGCCCCACCAGGACACAACGCGCCAGGACATCGCCACCGCGGCCCGCGTGGTGGTCAAGATCGGCTCCTCCTCGCTCACCACCGCGGCCGGCGAGATCGCCGACGACCGGATCGCGGCCCTGGCCGCCGCCCTGGCCTCCCGCCACGCCGAAGGCCACCAGGTCGTGCTGGTCTCCTCCGGGGCCATCGCGTCCGGCCTGGTCCCGCTGGGCCTGACCCGGCGCCCCAACGACCTGGCCACTCAGCAGGCCGCGGCCAGCGTCGGCCAGGGCCTGCTCATCGCCCGGTACACCGCGGCCTTCGCCCGGCACGGCATCCGCACCGGCCAGGTCCTGCTCAGCGCGGACGACCTGATGCGCCGGACCCACTACCGCAACGCCCAGCGCACCCTGGACCGGCTGCTTGAGCTCGGTGTCCTGCCGGTGGTCAACGAGAACGACACGGTGGCCACCGATGAGATCAGGTTCGGCGACAACGACCGGCTGGCCGCGCTCGTCGCCCACGTCACGCGGGCCAAGGCGCTCGTCCTGCTCTCCGACGTGGACGGCCTGTACGACGGCGACCCGCGCCGCGGCGCCGCTCAGCTGATCGCCGAGGTGCGCGGCCAGGCCGACCTCGAAGGCGTCCGCCTCGGCCGGGCCGGAGCGGCGGGCATGGGCGGCATGGCGACCAAGGTGGAAGCGGCCCTGATCGCCTCCGCGGCCGGCATCCCCACCGTGGTGGCCGACGCGGCCAGCGCGACGACGGCCCTGGCCGGCGACCCGGTCGGCACCTACTTCGCGGCCCACGGCCGCCGCCCCGCGACCAGGCTGCTGTGGCTCAAGCACGCGGCCGTGGCCCGCGGCAGCCTGAACCTCGATAAGGGCGCCGTCGAGGCGGTGGTCAAGCGGCACGCCAGCCTGCTGCCGGCCGGCATCACCGGCGTCGAGGGCGCCTTCGACGCGGGCGACCCGGTGAACCTCCGCGACGAGGACGAGACCGTCATCGCGCGCGGCCTGGTCAACTACGACGCCGCCGAGATCCCCGGCCTGATGGGCCGCTCCACCAGATGGCTGGCCAGCAAGCTAGGCCCCGAATACGAACGAGAAGTAGTCCACCGCGACGACCTGGTGATCCTTTAGCCCGCAGAGCCCGGACCATGATCATGGGTCAAAGCGGGCGTTATTTGCCCAAAACGACCCACGATCATGAAAACGCCCCCGCCGCCCGGAGCGGCGAGGGCGAATTCAAGCCCAGCTAGTTGTCGTCGTCC
>Ga0209168_10001226_pt1 | contig 20860 bp, 16 predicted proteins | sample Coa_R1_FD_187156 | JGI IMG/M metagenome (GOLD analysis project Ga0209168, IMG submission 187156) | Surface soil microbial communities from Centralia Pennsylvania, which are recovering from an underground coalmine fire - Coalmine... | ecosystem: Environmental > Terrestrial > Soil > Unclassified ...
GCTCACGCAGGCGCAACAGCAGCAGCAAGCGGCGAGCGACACCGTTCTCTCTGATGTCGCCAATGCCTTCGAAGCTGTGCGTAGTAATGATGAAGTGGTGCAGCTTTACACATCCGGATACCTTAAACAGGCGCAGGATTCGCGCGACATCAGCGAATATGCCTATAAACGCGGCGCCGCCAGCCTTTTAGATTATCTGGATGCCGAACGCAGTTACCGATCGATTCAATTAGCATACCGCCAGGCGCTCGCCTCTTATATGACGGCATTGGAGCAACTCAAAGAAGCGGTGGGAACGAGGAACCTGCCATGAAAATCCGCAAGCGCCGACGGCAACGGGTTGCAGTTGCCGCATTATCGACGATCTTATTGTTGTTTGTGGGATGTGAAAGTTCGGGACCTAATCCCTCCGCCAACTCCAAGTGGGGCGGTGATCCGAATAGTCCCGAGTTATTCGATATCCCACAAAATCAGATGTCGCATGTGCAGGTGTTGACCGTTCAAACGACGACCTTGACGCGGTCCCTGAGGCTGACCGGCGCTGTGGCTTACAACGGCTTTCACACCACGCCGGTTATCACGCAGGTCAGTGGCCCCGTCAGTCGGGTGGTGGTAGTTCCAGGAGAACGCGTCACCCAATCTCAGCCCATGCTGTACGTCGCGAGCCCGGACTATTCGCAGCTTCGCACTAACTATCTAAAAGCCAAAGACGCCTATGCGCTAGCTCAGAAAGCTTACGCACGCGCTCAGGACTTATATCAGCATCACGCTATCGCCGAACAGAATCTGGAGCAGGCCCAGTCGGCAGAGGTGCAGGCGGGCGGGGATTTAGTCGCCGCGCAGGCGGCACTAAAAGTCATGGGAATCACCGATCCGGACGCGCTGGTGAAAGCTCCGCCGTCTTTTGAAGTTCCCGTCAAAGCCCCCATCGGCGGCTTAGTCGTGGAGCAGGATGTGGCCGTGGGTCAACTGCTTCAATCCGGCAGCACGCAATGCTTCATGATTTCGAACACCAACACGGTTTGGGTGCTGGTCAATGTGTACCAAAAAGATTTGCCCTATGTACGCGTCGGAGATCCTGTCAGCATTCAAACCGACGCCTACCCGGATGTTTTTCACGGAAAGATCGCGTACGTCGCGGCGTCTCTTGACCCCAGCACACGTACTTTGCAGGCGCGAATTGAAACCCCCAATCCTGGCGACAAGCTCAAGAAAGATATGTACGTGGTAGCAACGGTAAATGCCGGCGCGATCAAACACGCCATTGCATTGCCCGATGCCGCTGTCCTGCGCGACACCGAGAACCAGCCCTTCGTTTACGTCGCGGCCGCTTCGAGCCAGTTTTCCAGGCGCTCTGTCACGCTGGGCGAAAGCATAAATGGGCAAACGGAAATTACCAGCGGCTTGAAAGCTGGAGATCGAGTTATTGGGAATGGCAGCCTGTTCCTGCAATTTGCGAACTCGCTGCAAAAATAATTTTGAAGTATGGAGCGACCGGCGCCTCGCACGTCCTCGGTCCAGCATCAGCAGAGAACTTTGAATGACAGTGTTCACCACAGCTGAATGATCCACCGAATCGTCCAAGCGGCCCTGCGGCAGAAGTTCCTGGTGCTGATGCTGACCGCGTTCATCACTGTCGGTGGCATCATCTCGTTTCAAAGAATGCCGGTGGATGCCTACCCCGACCTTGCGCCGCCGCAGGTCGAAATCATTACCCAGTGGCCCGGTCACGCCGCGGAAGAAGTTGAGCGCCTGGTTACGCTTCCGCTTGAGCTCGAGATGAATGGTGTCCCGCACATGGTCGTGATGCGGTCCATTTCGCTGTATGGACTTTCTGACCTGATTCTCACTTTCGAGGACAGCACCAACGACTATTTTGCGCGACAGGTTGTCTTCGAGCGCCTCGCGCAAGCCACGCTTCCGACAGGTGTGACTCCCAGCATGGCTCCGCTATTCAGCCCGAGTGGCCTCGTGTATCGGTATGTGCTGCAGAGTCCGGACCGCAGCCCGCAAGAATTAAAAACCATCGAGGACTGGGTGATTGAACGTGCTTACCGTTCAGTTCACGGCGTGGCCGATGATTCAGGGTTTGGCGGAACCACAATGCAGTATCAGGTGCTGCTCGATCCGGCGCGCATCTATGGATATCACCTAACCATTCCGCAGGTCACGGCGGCTCTCGCAGCGAATAACTCAAACGCCGGCGGAGGTTTTTATTCGCAGGGTGGACAGTTCTACTACGTCCGCGGCATTGGGCTGGTCCGAAACACAGATGACATCGCAAACGTCGTGGTGGGTGCTAACAAAGGCGTTCCCATCCGGGTGCGGGATATCGGCGAAGTCACCATTGGCCATGCACCGCGCCTCGGCGAATTCGGTTTCCAGAAAAATGACGATTCGGTTGAGGGCGTCATTCTTATGCTGCGTGGGGAGCAAACGCAGAACGTACTAAAAGACGTGGAAGCCAAGACCGACGAACTCAATCGTCACATCTTGCCTCCCGATGTAAAGATCAAACCTTTTTACGATCGTAGCCAACTGGTGGATTTGACTACGGACACGGTCGAGGCCAACCTGCTTCGCGGCATGGTGCTGGTTCTGATTGTGCTGATCTTCTTTCTGGTCAGCTTCCGTGCCGCTATCATTGTCGCTCTAACCGTCCCGCTATCGCTGTTGTTCGCCTTCATCGTGCTACACGCGCATGACGTCGCCGCCAACCTGCTTTCTATTGGTGCGATCGATTTTGGAATCATCATCGATGGCACCGTAGTGATGATTGAAAACATCTATCGCGAATTGGCGCTTCGCGAAGGACAGCAGTACAAGCTGCACGAAGTCATCCTGGCTGCGGCAAAGGATGTGGATCGGCCTATCTTCTATTCGGTTGCCGTCATCCTGGCTGGATATCTTCCTATTTACGCCCTGAGCGGTCCTTCTGGCAAACTCTTTCATCCCATGGCCGAGACCATGGCCTTTGCGCTGGTCGGCGCGCTTATTCTGACGCTCACCCTGGTCCCGGTGCTGGCTTCGTATTGGTTCAGAAGTGGCGTGCGCGAAAAACAAAACCGCGCATTCGAGTGGATGAAACGGAAATACGCGTTTCAGTTGGATTGGGCGCTCGACCACCCCAAACTGACCATGGTGATCGCGTCCCTCATCTTCGGCGCCACCCTGTTGTTGATCCCATTCATTGGCGGCGAATTCATGCCGCATCTCGACGAAGGCGCGCTATGGGTGCGCGCCACCATGCCTTATACCATCTCGTTTGAGGAAGCCAGCAGCATCGCTCCGCAAATACGCGCCATTCTGATGTCTTATCCCCAAGTCACGGTGGTGGGCTCAGAGTTAGGCCGTCCCGATGACGGCACAGATCCCACCGGGTTCTTTAACTGCGAATTCTATGTCGGACTGAAGCCCTACAAAGACAAAGCTTGGCATGGCGAGGTAAGCGACAAAAACCAGCTCATCGAATCCATAAACAAGAAACTCACCGCTTTTCCGGGCATTATTTTCAACTACACCCAACCTGCCGAGGATGCTGTCGATGAAGCGCTCACCGGGCTTAAAAGTTCTCTGGCCGTAAAAATTTATGGCGAAGATCTGAACGTGCTGCAGGACAAAGCCATTCAGATCAAGAACACGCTATCCAAGGTGCCTGGGTTTACCGAGCTGACCGTAGTGCGCGAGCTCGGACAGCCGAGTCTGCTGGTTGACGTTGATCGAGATAGGATAGCGCGTTACGGGATTAATGTGGCCGACGTCGAAGCTGTGATCTCTGCCGCGGTCGGCGGACAAGCGGTTACGCAAGTGATTCAAGGCGAAAAGCTGTTCGATCTCGTCGTGCGCATGCAGCCGCAGTTCCGCAGCAGCGCGAATGAAATTGGAAACCTGTTAGTCGGCACACCCGATGGCCAACAAATACCGTTGAGCCAACTCGCCAACCTTACCCAGGGAAACGGCGCTTCTTTTATTTATCGTGAAGACAACTCGCGCTACATCGGCGTGCAGTACAGCATCGAGGGTCGCGATCTCGAACGCGCTGTGCGCGACGGCCAGGCCGCAGTCAGCAAAGCTGTTGCCTTGCCACAGGGCTACACCATGCAATGGGGTGGAGAGTACAGCCAGTTTCTCGAAGCCAAATCGCAGATGTACTTTATCGGGCCGCTTGCTATCGGCCTGATCTTTATGATCCTGTTTGCACTGTATGGAAATTTCAAATTCCCTGTGACCATTGCCTTGGGAGTGATCATGACCGAACCAGTGGGTGCGCTCCTGGCTTTGAAACTGACGCACACTCCCTTCAGCGTTTCGTCGGTGTTGGGTCTTCTTGCGCTGCTTGGCGTTTCGGTCGAGACCGCCGTCATCCTGGTTTCGTACATCAATAAACTGAGGCAGGAAGGGATGGATATCCGCACCGCCACGCGCGAAGCTTCGTTGCTCCGGCTGCGTCCCATCATGATGACGGCCCTCGTCGCCTGTCTTGGATTATTGCCAGCCGCGCTTTCCACCGGCATCGGATCAGATACTCAAAAGCCGTTCGCCATCGTGATTGTCGCCGGCCTGATCTCGCGCCTGTTCATCGGATTTTTCGTGAATCCGGTGCTGTACGAAATGGTGGCCCGAGAAGGCGACGTGCTGCAGGTGTAGCCACTTGTGTCAGGAACTCTTAATGCAATTGAGCCACAACCGCCACATCAAGCTTTGAATAATATTTTTTGACGTCGCCGGCGCCGTACTTCTCTCTAAATTTCTCAATCACCGATGCCACTGGTTTGGCATCGGTGACAGGCGTGACCTTCAATTCCGCCTCTGCGCCACCAGCCTTGACCTGAATCGACGGTTTTATAAGTATGTTTTTATACCACTGCGTGTCCGAACCCTTCACCGGGAGCAGGTAGAGCTTGTCTTCGTCCACAGCAAACCACACTGGATTCGAGATTACCCGTCCGGATTTTCTGCCGGTCACGCTAACGCGAATTTCATTCGCTCGCGAAAGAGCGTTTTTGAGAGAATCACTTCCTGTTGCCATATAAACTCCTTGCTGCCTCCAGCCTACAATTTTTCGACGTCGGAATTCCAGCCGATGCACTGCTGTGACTATCGCAATTCATACGAGTAAAAAATCATCTTTGCGCCGATTCGTCGAATCAATAACAGAAACTATCCGAGGTGCGCATGCAACTTAAACCCTTTCTGCTCGATGCATGGCTCGACCAGTATGAACACAACATAGAGTTCAACCTCGCTGCCAGCACAGGGCCCAATTGGACCGTAAATGACATCCTGGCCCTCGCCGACGACGAAACCCGTCATCGCTTCTTGAATCACGAACTGACTTACGGCCGACCCGCCGGCGCCGACAGTCTGCGCCGGGCCATCGCCGAAATGCAGGGCGTTCCGGTAGAAGCTGTTCAGATTGTGACCGGCGCCTCGGAGGCTCTGGTGGCTTTGATGTGGCTTGCCGCCGAGCCGGGCGCCAACGTAATAATTCCGCTGCCAGGATTTACCACCTTCTCGGCGCTGCCGGAATCTCTTGGCCTGGAAACCCGCTTTTATCGCGTTCGGCGCGAGAATGGCTTCCGCATTGATTCTGACGAAATCATGCGCCTCGCCGATTCCAAGACCAAGCTCGTGTTAATCAACAGTCCGCACAATCCTACGGGCGCCACTATTGCCGACGACGAAATGGAAGCCTTGCACGATTTCACCGCCCGGCGCGGAATTCAGCTGGTGAGCGATGAGGTTTATCATCCCATTTACCATGGAACACGAACCCAATCTGCGGCGCGACTGCCTCACGCCACTGTTATCTCAGACCTGTCAAAGGCGTTCTCGATTCCCGGCGCGCGCACAGGATGGATGATTGAACACGATCCGAAACGCCGCCAACAGTACTGGACTGCGCGCGCCTACTTCTCGATCAGCAACAGCACCAGCGGCGAAATTCTTTCGGAGATCGCCATTCGCAATCGTGATGCGGTGCTCGGCAAGACCCAGGACATTGCTAGTCGAAATCTCAAGCTCCTCGATCGCTTCATGGCGGAACATCGCGACGTCCTCGGCTGGATTCCGCCGCGAGGCGGCATGACCGCGTTTCCATGGCTGGTGAGCGGAGAGGATGCCAGACCGTTTTGCAAGTCCGCTGCCGAGCAAGGAATTCTTCTGGCTCCCGGCGATTGCTTCGATACGCCCTCTCATTTCCGTCTGGGCTTTGCTGCCGCCGGAGACAATTTTTCTCAGGCGCTTGACCGCTTCGGGTCATTCGTTAAAAGCTGGTCGCCGAAGATGGTCACAGCATGACGAAAGCATGATCCTAAACAGCATGCAAAGCGCCCGGGGGGTGGCCCCATTCAAGCCTGCCTTTGGCTTGAGTGGGAGAATCCACTGCGCTATTCAGGCGGGCTACCCCACCCTTTGCGGGTGCCCCACTTCTCGCTGCAGTTGCGAGAAGTGGGAATGAACTCTCACCGATTCGGACAAGATCACGCTCGTTAGGTACCCGGCCATGCCCATCCTTCGGTTTCGCACGGCCAGCTTGAACTCCTCGCCTTCCCGGAGGTGTATTAGTCATCCATTAATCGTCGTGCATTTAGTCTTCGTGTATTAATCGTTCTCGTATTAATCTAATGGCCTGATTTGTGAGTTCCGGCGTTCGAAGAAAGCGCACGTGGGCCAGCGTCCCAGATCTCAGGTCTTGTGGGGGTCTTGGGCGCCTTGCAGGAGGTAATTTTGGAAACTGCGATTGGAGTATTTTCCTCGCGCCATGGCGCAGAAGAAGCGGTAAAGCAGCTGCGGCAGCAAGGAGTTCCTGAAGAAGCGATCGTCTTCTTGACCTGGTCGGAAAATGAAGCGAAAGTCGCTGCCAGGCGATTGGCCGCGATGGCAGGCCTCAGATCAGGAGCTGCTGACGCATCCGTCGCAATTGCCGAGTTTCTGCTTCCAGGCTTGGGAACGGTTTTCGCACTGGGTTTCGGCAAAGTCACACTCTTCCGACTGGCGGCGGTACGTGCGGCTTCGGCCGTCGGACTGCGCGTAATGGACGGAGAGAAGATTCCGCAACCATGCGCCGATATAACCTCAGAAGAAAAATCCAAATATGCCGCCTTCTTCCGTGAAGTTTTAAAAGAGGGCCGGTCGCTCGTCGTGGTTCGCACCGAATCAAGGGAGCTTGTCGCGTCGGCGTGCGTCATTCTGGACCGGCTCGGCCTTGGGCTCGAGGAAAGGACCTCCTCTGAGTTGCGAATTACAAGCCGGCATGTTGGTGAAACGGTGGTCATAGAGATGAGCGGCAGAATCAAGGTGGGTGAGGGGAATCTTCTTCTTCGTGAGATGGTCGAAAATTTGGCGGAAAACGGAAAGAAGAACCTTGTTCTCAATCTCGGCGAAGTCACCTATATGGACAGCTCCGGATTGGGCGAACTCGTAAAGACTCACACCACAATCGGCAACCTGCAAGGCGAAGTGAAACTTGTGAACCTGAGCAAACGGGTTGAGGAATTGCTCCACATGACAAAGTTATCGTCGATATTCGACATTTACGAAGACGAGGCCAGCGCAATCGGCTCATTCGGGCGGCACTCATTGAGACAAGCTACGGCCTGATGTCCAGGGCCGGGGCCAGGCTGATCCACTCTTTCTTGGCGGCTATCCCATAAGGCTGGGGGGTGGCCCCATTCAAGCCTGCCTTTGGCTTGAGTGGGAGAATCCACTGCACTATTCAGGCGGGCTACCCACCCTTTGCGGTTTTTGAAGAGTAGGATCCGCAAGCTCCCTAACTTTGGGTTATCGCATACTCGATTTTCGAGAATGCAGAACCGGGAACAGTCACCGTTTCGCCAGACTCGAGCTTCACCTTGAATTGGGTCATTTCAATTGACCGCTGAAGGTCGTCAGCGATGGCGGGTGCGACAATCTGCTCGATCACCCCGCTAACTTCGCCGAGTTCTTGCAGCTTGACAATGACTTTGATCCGTAGAAGTTCAGTCAACCTGGTCATGACCGTTGCTTGTTTGTTGAGCTGAAATTGAGCCATTTGCAGCCTCCTTCGTGAATCTCAGCGTAGCCGGGTGCCCCATCCTTCGCGTTTTTAGCGAAGGGTGGGCACCACTGCCGCATGCTGTCGGGCTTTAAGTCTAGTCAGGAAAATAAAATCTGGCGGAGAGAGTGGGATTCGACTACCGCCATTTCTAGCAACTCTCGGTGAATCCTATAGATAGCGATTCTAGCCAGTGTTCATGCGGGTTGCAAGACAAACCTTAACTTCCGCTGCAGTTTCTACGGTTTCTCTTATTCGCCTGAATTCCATCGAAAATGGTATCACTGGTATCACCACCGCCAGCGGTGGAAGATGGCGTGTCACAGGCAGAGACACGCATCACGAGGCATCTGCACGATTCCAGACCGGATTTAGTGCAATCAGTGATGCGAAGACGTTCCTGTTGCGCGATCGCGGCGAGTAATCCAATAATTGCGTCGCCGAAGATTCCTAGAGAATCGACGTATTGCTCGGTGTAAGACTTGAACTTCACGCCTGCGTCGGTCAGCTGCTTCAGGTACAGATGCGTCTTCAGGACGCCTTCGCGCGTTAAGCGAATCGAGCGACCAGAACAAGAGTATGTCGAACCGATGCGCGGAAACATCCTTCCACAGCTGCTTCCAGCCGATCCGCTCGCCATTTTTGGCCGACGCCTTGTCAGTGAACTCGCGTACCACCGTCCATCCCTGCTGTGCAGCGAAGCGGCGAAGCTCATCAAGTTGATTGTCGAGATGCTGGTCTTCGGTTGAGACTCGCGCGTAAATCGCAGCTTTCATTCGTAACCTCCCTTGTTCAATTGAGGACTCTTATTTGAGCACTCGAATTGCCACTCGAAATCGGGAAATCCGCGTTCAGAATACGGTACTTAGGAACGGAGCTAACACACCCTTAATTTGAACACTGTTGCACGTTGTAGGAAGTTTGGCTGCTGCAACGATGCCAGTCGTGTCCAGCTCCTGAGTGCCACAGCGTCACGCTGCACAGAGGACGGAGGCCGACACCGCTCGAACAGATCAGAATGAAGGTACGGGGAGGGGCAGATCACCCAAGGGCCAGATCGAAATGGAACCTCCCTGGGACACGAATAGGGATTTTCGAGGCACGCGCTAATCGGTCCGATCCAATATAACTGAAACAAGAACTCAGTCTGTGACACCCAACAGCGCACCTCGAAGTCCCTTTGTTTTCAATATCTGTTTTATTTGCGTAACAAAACTTTTTTTGCTTATTCGAGAGAATCCTGTGATACATTATGCGTCGCGACAGTAGGTTCCCGCCGCTGGGTATTCGTGCACCACCGCAATAAGTAACGTTTCGGAGCGGTTATGAAAACTTCCCGCTGTTTTTCTCTTCTTGCTGTTTTGCTGATTTCTCATTTTGTATCGGCAGCTCCCCCTGAGACTTCACATCCTTTAAGCATTGCAGAAGGCGCAGGTGGTCAAACCATACAAGGTGTTTTCGACTTCTCTTGGTGGCCCTCAGGAGAGCGAGCCTTTTACAGCGTAAGGCCCTCATGCGCCTCAACTGGTGATGTTGCTGATGCGCTTGATCCAGGAGTTTTGGCCCCACCAGAGGCGACGTTGGCTCCTCTTGTGTCGAGCTGTAACACATGCCACTGTCAAGCTGGCTCTTATGGCTGTGAAGGCTGCGCGAGCAACCACGCTCCAGACATAACAATCGTCGACTATTGCATACTTAATGGTTGTAACGAGAATTATTGCAAGTCCGTCGTTAATCGCTGTTGTACTCTGTGCAGCCAAACCTTTTGCCCTTGTCATGCGCCTGGATATTGCAGTTAACTAGGAGGCACAACATGCTACGGTTACTGGCACTGGCACTATGCTTGAGCAGCGTCGTGCACGCACAAATGTTTGCCCACTTAGATGATATATCGAACTCGCTGAAGGTAAATCGCGGATATATCGTTGCTTGGGAAGTCGGCTCGAACGCTCAACACGTCGCGGATCAAATCAGAATTTACGACAAACGCGGAACTCCTGTAACCAGAATATCCATGCTTCCTTTAGTTCCAGAGGCTACCAGTATGGACATCAATGATGTGGCAATTGGTCCTACCGGCGTGATTGTCGTAGCCGCGACTTATAGTGCAGGGCCAGGAACGCTGCCTTCGAGTGTTCTCCTATACTTCGACTTGCATGGGCAGTTACAGTCAGCCGTCGCCCTTCTCCCTTGGCGGCAAATCGCAAAATTGGTTGTTGACGAAGAATCCAACGTCTGGACTCTCACTGAGAGCACAACAGGCAAAGATCCATCGACCGTACCGATGCTAGTCGAATATGACTCAACCGGAAAGATTGTAAGGGAACTGCTCAAACGCAGTCAGTTTCCTGCTGACGCTGACATCCTTCATTCAGACATTGGAATGGTTGGATTCGGCTATGTGAATGGAGCCGTATGGTTTTGGACTCCCGCCAGTCAGGATTTGGTCACTGTGGATATTCACAATGGATCATTCAAGAAAGTCCACACTGGAATGCCGAACCAATCGCCGGCAGAAACAGCAATGGGAACACATCGAGATGGGGATAGTTTAGTAAGCCTGATCCTGGGTGCTCCGAAACTGTACTCACCTGGAACATGGGGCATCTTCCGATGGTCACCTACGCAGGGTTGGTCTAAGATCGAGCCGGTTGAGTGTCAAAAACAGAAAACATTGCTACGAGATATGGATAACGGCAAAGGTATCTTTGCGCGCAGCACTCAAGATCGAGGAATGGATGTGTGCATTTCTGATTTTCAATAAATTGTTTGCATGCATTCTATCGCTGGCGTGTTGGGCCAGCATGTTCTGCACAGAGGGAGAGAAGAGAAGCCTTGGTGATAGAAGCTGGACCCTGCTCGTATTGTGCTCAGCTGAGTTCTTGGGCAAGTCCGATGAGAAGCCCTTCAGTCCCGCGGATGTAGCAGAGCCGATACGCGTCTTTATACTGAACTATTTCGCCTACGTGCTGTGCGCCGCGCTTGCGGAGCCTTTCAAGCGTCTCGTCGATGTCGTCCACGGCGAACATGACGCCGGGTGACCCATCCTTCGCGTTTTTAGCAAAGGGTGGGCACCATTGCCGTAGGCAGTCGGGCTTTAAGTCGAGTCAGGAAAATAAAATCTGGCGGAGAGAGTGGGATTCGAACCCACGTTAGAGTTTCCCCTAAACACGCTTTCCAAGCGTGCGCCTTCAGCCACTCGGCCATCTCTCCGGCACTTTTGCCCTGAACGAATTCGTCATGCGCTGGGCAAGAAGGAAGCTACTGCGGTAGGCAGAAGCACAGAACGGGTCTGCCTCTCGATTCTATGGGGACGCGACGGCGGTCGCAACTGGAAGCAGATAGCGATTGGCATTTGGCATTTAGCATTTGGCACCAAGACCAAATACCAAGTGCCAACTGCCAAGTGCTGATTGCTACTAGGAAGGCTTATTCGTCTCAGCTGGTTCTATTGCAGGTTCTTCTTTGCTCTGGGCTGAGCTTGGTGCCGGTTGGACTGCTGTGCCTTTGGGTTCGAGGATTACGCGATTGTTGAGGCAATACAGCGCAAGCTCAAGCCGGTCCGCCACGCCCAACTTGTCATAAACTTTGCGCAGATAATTCTTGACTACCTGCTCGGTGGTTCCTACCCGCGCGGCAATTTCTTTGTTCTTCATTCCCTGGGTTACGCAGGAAACGATGAGCGATTCTTTCGGAGTGAGCTGCACTTTCGAGCGTCCGCCGTGCGGGCGACTGCTTTGGCTGCGGTACGCTTCCATTACCCACTTCATGGCGTGCGGTTCAAGCCAGGGCTCGCCTTTAGCGACCGTACGCAGGCACTCGACGAAAACTTCAGAATCGATTTCGCGCGAAACGATAGCGTGCGTACCGCGGCGGAAAAGCTCGAGCGTCAGCTCTTGGTCAGGCGCCTCCGTTACTACTACCAGGCGCAATGCCGGCGCGCTCTTCATGATTTCCTGAATGGACTCGATGGGATTTTCGGTCAGAGCAGATTCAAAGATCAAAATTTCGGCGGAAAATTTCTTTGCGGCGGAAACTGCCTGCGACAAAGTTTCGGCCTGCCCAACTACGCGAATGTCGTCTTCTACCGCGAAAATTTTGCGCAGCCCGGCGCGGAAGATCGCCTGCGAGTCGGCCACAATAACACGAATGAATTGTTCTGTGCTCTCCATTGTCGGAGGGGCCACTCTTGCTTCTCCCGTGCTTAGTCCCGCGCTCGCCATGAGATACCTTTGCCGCAACCTTTAACGGCGTTCAAATCGGTACTCGTCAATTACTACACCAACCCCGCGTCGGCCATCTTCTTCGCTGGTACGCGCCACTCGTCCACGGCACTGCACCTTCACGTCCGCGTCTGAGCCAACCACCTCTGCGGGAAATGAAATAGTGAAGTCGACGGTTGAGCCGAGCGGCATATCCACTTCATGGTGAAACAACACACCATTGGCGGAGATGTTGTCGCTCTCAGTGTCAGACTCTCCCGCTTGTGACTTGATATGCATGGGGAGCTTAACAGGGAAACGCGCTGCGCTCTGAACTTCTGAATAGCGAGAGCGCACAGCCTTCGCTGCGCCGGATGATTTGCCCGATTCGTGAGACATCAATGGCAGATTACATGGCATAGTAAGGCGGCGAAAGTTACCGAAGTCATTGGCCCTTGAGTCGTAAGTATTTGAGGTACATGGACTTGCGGGTTGAGATGGTGTAGCAAATTGTCGTCGTTTTTACATGGCAAAGCGCGAACTTTGATGTCACGCCTCACGCCTATCGCTGTTTATTGAATGGGTTCCTCACGACAGATGTAGAATCAGGCGGCTTCAGATCATACAAAATCCAGGAGTAGGCCTTCGATTCAGCTGGGGAGGTTGTGCAGTGTCAATCTGTTCCATAGTTCGCGTTGGCAAGGTCCTTCTAGCTAGTATGTTGCTCGTCACCTTGAGTTGGTCTCAGCAACAAATGTCAGGGTATGACCGCGGCCGGGCGGAAGAAATCCTTCAGGTCATAGCTAACGACGTTAAGAAACACTACTACGACACCAGTTTTCATGGCGTAGATTGGGATACCCGCGTTGCACTAGCAAAACAGCACATCGAAACCAGGACGTCGTTCAATTTGGCAATGTCAGACATTGCCGCAGCGCTAGATTCACTTAACGACTCCCACACTTTCCTATTACCGCCGGGACATGCCTACCGCTTAGACTACGGAGTTCAGTATCAAATCATCGGCGAGCGTTGCTTTGTGACACGAGTGCGGCCCAGGAGCGACGCCGAGAAAAAAGGGGTGAAACCTGGAGATGAAATCCTTGGGATTAATGGTTACCAGGTGAATCGAGACGATTTATGGAAAATGCAGTATGTGTATTCCGTTTTACGGCCGCAGCCAGGCCTGCACTTTATGCTGCAAGCGCCTTCCGGTGAACAGCGTCAACTCGATGTGCTCGCTACTGTTCAACAAGGTAAGCGAGTGAAGGACCTTACCGGCGGTGGCGGAGGGCAAGACCTCTGGGATTTCGTGCGTGACGAGGAAACTCAGGAGCACCTGCTGCGAGCGCGATATCGGGAGTATGGAAATCAAATATCGGTGGTAAAGTTGCCGGCATTTTTCTTTACGCAAAATGAAGTAGAAGACATTCTTGGAAAGGCACGGAAGCACGAAAACCTGATCTTGGATTTGCGCGACAATCCCGGGGGAAGCATTGATACTCTGAAATATCTAACTGGCAGCGTATTTGATAAAGAAACAAAGATTGCAGATCGCAAGGGAAGAAAAGAAACCAAACCTGAAATTGCAAAACCGTTACATAACCCTTTTAGAGGCAAACTCGTTGTGCTTGTGGACGCGAGATCAGCTTCGGCGTCGGAACTGTTCGCACGCACCGTGCAGCTCGAAAAGCGCGGGACTGTTATTGGCGATCGCACTTCAGGAGCAGTAATGGAAGCCAAGCATTACGATGAAAAGATGGGTACTGATACGGTGATTTTCTACGGCGCATCCATCACCGAGTGGGACCTCATAATGTCGGATGGCAAAAGCCTGGAACACATTGGCGTCATCCCGGACGAAGTTGTGCTCCCGACTGCCCAGGACTTGGCTAATGACCGTGATCCCGTATTGGCGCGAGCTGCAGAAATTCTTGGAGCGAAGATGACTCCGGAAGATGCAGGCAAAGCATTTCCGTACGAATGGCCTCCGCTACAGTGACTAGAACTTCGTTACTTCCGTAAAGTTAAAATCTCGAACTTTCATCGCAGGCACCACCATGTCAAACGATTCCTCTCCGCTGGTGCGGACGGGCGTGCTCATCTGCTCAACATTTGAGAGCATCTCGACCAGGCTCTGATTGAAGCGGAAATTCCGTACGCCGCAGACTACTTTTCCGTTTTCAACCAGGAATGTTCCGTCGCGGGTCATGCCGGTGAGAATTTTTTCGTAGGGATCGACTTCGCGGATGTACCACAAACGGGTAACCAGAATTCCGCGTTCGGTGGAGGCGATCATCTGGTCGACTGTTTTGGGATCGCGCGGAAGCTCGAAGACAATGTTCATGGGACCTTCGCCCATTTCGTTGGGAATGGGAAAGCCGTGGCCGGTCGGCTCGATGGGCCCGACTTTTCCGGCGTGCTCGGATTTTTTCATTTTTTCCGCGCTTGCGCGCGCGTAGACCAGCCGTTTCACGACGCCGTTTTCGACCAGTTGGATCTTTTGGCGTGGCAGCCCTTCGCCATCAAACGTCGGTCCTGACTGCAGCGGGTGAGCCACATCATCCCAGATGGAAATGTTCTCTCCAAAAAGATTTGTGCCGATTCGATTATTTAAAAAAGATCGTTGATCAAGCAGCGCCAATCCGCCGAAATCGAAGAACATGAACCCAACCATGTCGAGCACAGCCGATGGCTCAAGGATTACGGGGTATTTTCCCGCAGGTATCTCACGAGGAGCTGCAGATTCGACCGCCTTCTTGGCAGCAATCTCTGCCAGGCCGTGCGGAGTCAAGTTCGCGACATTCGGCGAATTCGATTTTTGCCAACCTGATGAATCAGGCGCCAGCATGGTGATCGAAATTTCAGCAGATGTCTGCGTATGCCAGTTGCTCAGGCCTCGAGAATTAAAAATGCCTTCAATCGATTCCGAGCTGGAGAAAATTCCCGCGGTAGTGAGCTTGTGCGTGTGAGCAATTGCAACAATCTTTCCGACACTGTCTGCGCGCTGCTCTGGCGTGACCGCAGCAGTTTCGGCAAAGTGTCGTGACGGCACAGCCTGCGTGGCGCGGACCTGCCCTGAGCGAAGTCGAACGGGGCCCTCGCCCGCCATCGGCAAAAGCTCCGCATCCGGCTCCTGGACTCTCGCCAAAGCTTCCGACGCCTTTACGACATCTCGCAAACTCTTATCGTCGAAACGATTGGTGGTGGCGCGAGCGGTCCGTCCGCCGAAAACCGTACGCACAGAAACCCCATAATTTTCCTCCGCAACATTCTGATGAATGATGTTATTCGCGAAACGAGTAAGAGCAGACCGTCCGCCATAAAACAGAGATTCGACATCATCCGCAGTCGAGTACTTCTTTATGCGGGAAAAAATATCAGCGGCTTGGTCGTGACTAAGCATTTAGCAGTTGGCACTTGGCAGTTAGCGAAAACCGTGAGTCCAAGTGCTAATTGCTAAGCGCTAAGCGCCTTTATACGCACTCCCCACCTTGATTTTCCGAAATCTCGCCGGAGCCGCGCCGTGGCCCGTGCCCATCACCTGCTGCGGCTGCCCTTTGCCACAATTCGGCGTGCCCCAGAGCGTCCATTCATCTCGCGAGCAGATCGCATCCATCGAGTTCCAGAATTCCGTTGTGATCCCGGAGTAGGAAGGGTTTTTCAGCATGCGGGCGCGCTTGCCGTTTTTGATTTCCCAACCGATTTCGGTGCCAAACTGGAAGTTGTAACGCTTGTCATCGATCGACCACGAGCGGTTGGTCTGAAATAAAATTCCATGACCGGTGGATGAAATTAATTGTTCGGCCGTCAGCGGGTTTTCTCCGGGCAAAATGCTGATGTTGGTCATGCGGATCATCGGTAACCGGTTCCAGCTTTCCGCGCGCAGAGTTCCGCCTGACCGCTGCAGGCCGATCAGGGCCGCAGTTTCACGCGAACTGAGGTAACCGGTGAAAAGACCGTTGCTGATGACCGGCGTGCACTGCGCGGGAACGCCCTCGTCGTCGAATGCAAAAGTACCAAGGCCCGGGCCGTGCTCCTGGCGCGCGTCGGCGACAACGTTCACCAGCTCGCTGCCGTATTTAAGAGTGCGCAATTTGTCCAAGGTTAAGAATGAAGTACCGGCGAAATTCGCTTCCATGCCCAACACGCGATCTAATTCAATGGGATGCCCGACGGATTCGTGAATCTGTAGTCCCAGCTGCGAACTCTCTAAAATGATGTCGAACACGCCTTGCGGACATTGATCGGCGCTGTGCAGAGCGACTGCCTCTTCTCCAATCCGGCGGGCATTTTCGACCAGCTTGAGTTCATCGATCAGCTCATAGCCTTTGTTCTGCCATTGCCCGCCGAAGGAGTTTGGATAAGACCGCTTCTGAATCTCGCTGCCTGCAAACCTGTAAGCCACGTATCCCGCGCCGGTTGTGACTTTCGTCTGATGAATGTTTGCACCCGCGGAAGAAAAAAACCACACTTCCTCGCGGCGAAAGTTCATATTGGTCTCGGCCAGTGTGACGCCCTTCACCGATCGCAATTCGGCGTCGATTTTGTGCAGCAAGGTCAGGTTTTGTTCAATGGAAATCGAGAAAGGATCGATTTGGTGCGGAGTGGTCCATTCGGCAGTGACCGCTTTTTCCGGGGCCAATTGAACGTCTTTCTGCTTAACCTTCGCCGACGCCCTCGCAATGGCGACTGCCTGCGCCGCCGTATCCTCCACAGACCTGCGCCCCAAATCTGCCGAAGAGGCAAATCCCCAAGCGCCGTCCACCAGCACGCGAACATTGAATCCCTGCGATCGCGAATCTGAGGCATTGCCGATTTTGCCGTTTTTTGTAGCCAGTGCCCTTCCACGTTCATCCACAACTCGCACATCTGCGTAATCTGCGCCGCGTTGAGTGGCAGTGTCGAGGGCCCAGGAGGCGAGATCTTTCATGGCAGAGAATTAAAATCTACCACAGGAACTTCGGGGTGAGTTCGGTTGTTATCGCGCAGGAGTTGTTGCTGCTTTTGCTCTGCTCACGCGTGCAAGCAATCTTTCTACTGCCTCAAGTAATGGACGGGAGCCGCTGTCCATGCTTATGAGCGACTTCTCAAAATAGAGGCTCGCACCTTCGCTCAGCAGCTTTTCGCGGTTCGATTCAGAAAGGCCGGTTAAAACTATTACAGGAGTCGATGCGGATGCGGCATTCAGGCGCAGCTTTCGCAGAACTTCCTGGCCTGAAAGTTTCGGTAGCATCATGTCCAAGATTATGAGATCAGGGGTACTCTCCACAGCGAGGCGTAGTCCCTCTTCTCCATCAGCGGCGGTAGTCACTTGGTAGCCGGCTCTTGTGAGCGTTCGCTCAGTTGTGATGCGAAGCAATCGGCTGTCTTCGATTAACAAGATTTTCATGTGAGATCGCAGGGGCGAGCACTCAGTAGACTTGTCCAGCTTAGTTGAGGCCCGCCGCATTTGTTACCAGTGGTTTCGTGCGGCGGGTACTCTTGTAACCGCTTTGTGCCCACGGTCCGTTATGAGTGTCCCTCCCATTTTATTTATCGGCAGCCGGGGACAAACATTTCATTCCTAAAAGGCGTGTCCTACTGGAGGCCAGCAGAAGCGACTTTTGTCTCTGAAATGGGTTCTAATATGTTAAGAGAAGTAATCCGGCGGGGGGGGCCGAAATATGGCAAAGATAATCGAATTCTATGTGCCTCAAGAGTTTACGAAAAGGCCAAAGACTTCGGGGAAACGTGGTCAGGTAATTGAATTCGTGGTCCAGCCGAAGAAATCTGCCTGATAGGGCTTTCTTGAAAGAGGAAAGTCGGGAAACCGGAGGTCTCTGTTTAGTCGCCGCTAGTTTGGTGTTGGCTCTGGACGAAAATCACTGCCGGACGCGGCTTTTGAGATTGGCTGGCGAAGGCATGTAGCAGAGCTATTACGCTGACGTAAGCGGCTGTAATTCCGAGAGCAACGGAACCAGCGACCGTGAAGCTAACAACAAGAGCAACCAGCAGACTTCCCACGTTCGGCCTACCTTCCCGTCGCTCCAGCAGCAAGTAAAGAAACGGCTTAAGTCCGATCTCCACGAGCTGAAACCACGGCAAAGGTGGCACCCAGGTGGCTGGACCGGTGCGCCTCTACTTTACCCTCGTTGACGCTTGCTGCTGTTTACAACTAAGATACGTGAGTAAAGCCGCGCACCTCCACTTTCCAACATTTCTGTGGACCCGTCCACGTTACCAAAGACCGGTAATCAGTCGAACAATGGCCATTAAGGAAATCTCGATCCGGGGCGCTCGGCAGCACAATCTCAAGAACATAAGTGTAGAGATTCCACGCAATACCCTGACTGTTATTACCGGGTTGAGCGGTTCGGGGAAGTCCTCACTCGCATTTGACACGATCTATGCAGAGGGGCAGCGCCGATATGTGGAGACGCTCTCGGCCTATGCACGGCAATTTCTCGATCAAATGGAGCGCCCCGACGTTGACGCGATCGATGGCCTGAGCCCATCCATTTCGATTGAGCAAAAAACTACCAGCCGGAGTCCGCGATCGACTGTGGGCACGATCACCGAAATTTACGACTACCTGCGGCTGCTGTATGCATCCATCGGCGTTCCGCATTGCCCAAAATGCGGACGCACAATTTCCCGGCAGACTGCGGCACAGATCGTGCAGCGCGTGATGGCATTAACGCCCGAAGACCGTGTAATGGTCTTGGCGCCGATTGTGCGTGGGCGTAAAGGCGAATTCAAAAAAGAGCTTGAAAAGCTATCCGAGCATGGTTTCAGCCGAGCGCGGATAGACGGCGAGCTGGTGAATTTGCAGGAGGACGCTGAGATCCAGCTCGACAAGCGCAAGAACCACACCATCGAAGTCGTGGTTGATCGCCTTCTGGTGAAGCCGGGTATCGAACAACGACTTGAGATGTCGGTTGGATTGGCCATGAAGTTGGCGGGGGGCCTGGTGCAGGTTGCGGTGGTTGGGGGAGAGGAGCAGCTTTACTCTGAGCGCCTGGCGTGCCCAGATTGCGGAATCGATGTGCCCAAGCTTGAGCCACGATCGTTTTCGTTTAACAGCACCTATGGCGCCTGCCCCGAATGCCACGGTTTGGGGAGCACTTACGATTTTGATCCGGCAAAGGTAATTAACGATTGGTCGAAACCTTTGATGGATGGAGCATTCGGGCCGGGCTCAGCGTCGCAGAATTTAATTCATCAAATCAAGATTGTGGCTGCGGCATACGGAATTGATTTGAGCACGCCTTTCGAGAGACTGCCCGAAAAAATCCAAAACCTGTTTTTGTATGGCGAACCGGAGAAGCGCGGCAAGACTGGCTATCTGGGAATTTTCGGGTATCTGAAGAATGCAATGGATGAGTCGAGTTCCGAAACTTATCGCGACTGGCTGATGGAGCATATGTCCCCGACGCAATGCCCGTCGTGTCATGGGAAGCGGCTTCGCCCTGAGAGCCTCGCGGTGCAGGTGGAGGGCATGTCGATTGCCGATTTCACCGCAATGCCAGTGTCGCGGGCGCTCGAAAAAGCCCGCAGCATCAGGCTTGCCGGACGCGAGTTGCAGATTGCCGGACGCATTATGAGCGAGATCGTCGAGCGCCTGCAGTTTCTGAACGCGGTCGGACTCGGCTACATTGCTCTCGACAGATCAGCCGCGACTCTTTCGGGCGGGGAAGGGCAACGCATTCGCCTGGCCACTCAGATTGGATCGAAGCTGCGAGGGGTACTCTATGTGCTTGATGAGCCTTCAATCGGGCTGCACCATCGTGACAATGGACGGCTCTTAAATGCCCTCGAAGAATTACGCGATCTCGGAAATACGGTGCTGGTAGTTGAACACGACGAGGAAACCATACGCCGTGCAAATTACGTAGTTGATCTCGGCCCGGGCGCCGGCCGTCATGGCGGGGAGATCGTAGCGCGCGGTACGCCCTCGGAAATCATGCATGCGCCGGAGTCGCTGACTGGCGCGTACATGTCCGGAGAGAAGCGGATTGAGACCCGTCCTGAGCGACGCAAAGTAAATGGCAGCGCGATTACGGTGCTGGGCGCGCGCGAAAATAATCTGAAAAATGTGGACGCCAATTTTCCTCTCGGATTGATCAATGTCGTCACTGGCGTTTCGGGATCTGGGAAATCGACTTTGGTGAATGACATTCTTTACCGCGCGCTGGCGAAGGCACTTTATCGCTCGCGCGAACAGCCGGGCGAGCACAAGTCAATTTCCGGCACTGAGAATATCGACAAAGTCATCCGCATTGACCAGTCGCCGATTGGACGAACTCCGCGATCTAATCCGGCAACCTATACCCAGGTATTCACGCACATTCGCGATCTGTATGCCATGCTGCCGGAATCTCGCGAGCGGGGCTACAAGCCGGGCCGATTTTCTTTCAACGTCACGGGCGGGAGATGCGAAGCCTGTCAGGGCGAAGGGCAGCGTCGCATTGAGATGAACTTTTTGCCTGACGTGTATGTGGTATGCGAAGTCTGTGGCGGCCGACGTTACAACCAGGAAACTCTGGCCGTGAAGTACAAAGGCTATTCAATCGCCGACCTGCTCGAAACACCGGTTTCAGAAGCCCTGCCGATTCTGGAAAATATTCCGCAGGTGAGGCAG
>Ga0209168_10001227_pt1 | contig 20826 bp, 19 predicted proteins | sample Coa_R1_FD_187156 | JGI IMG/M metagenome (GOLD analysis project Ga0209168, IMG submission 187156) | Surface soil microbial communities from Centralia Pennsylvania, which are recovering from an underground coalmine fire - Coalmine... | ecosystem: Environmental > Terrestrial > Soil > Unclassified ...
CGTCTTTACTCAGGACGGCGACGTAGACGCTGCGGGTGACGCGGTGTTCATCGCTCGACATGTCCAGTCCCGCGGTGGCGAGCGCAACGTTCGTGGAGGCGGTGAAGTAGAGATACTTCCCATTCGAATCCCAGGCGGGATAAAGCGCGTCGCTCATGCCGTCGGTGATCTGAAACGATTTCGACTGATCGAGCGAGTAGACGAAGATTGCGTGCATGCCGCTGGCAAGTTGGCGGACGTAGGCGATCCACTTGTTGTCAGGCGACCAGGTCTGCCCCGTGTTGAGCGGAGCGAAGGTCCAGTAGTAGTCGGTGTCGACGAGCTTGGGCGTCGGATGGTCGAGATCGACGTACCACAACTGAAGGCGCTTGTCGGTGTATGCGATCTTCTTGCTGTCAGGAGACCACGTCGGCGAATAGAAGAACGATGGGGGATTCCCGAGATTGATGTGGCGAACGGTGCCCAGGCCATTCTGATCGCGGATGCAGAGTTCGTATTCGCCGGACTCGTCGGAGAAGTAGGCGATTGATTTGCCGTCGGGAGACCATGCAGGATCGCGATCGGCAACCGCGGGACTGTTGGTGAGATTGCGGATGTCTCCCTTGTCGGTGGGCACAGTGAAGATCTCGCCCCAGGCTTCGAAAACGGCGCGAACTCCGGTGGGCGAAAGGCCGAAGTTCTGGATCCGTCGCGGTTCGACTTTGGCGAAGTGCGGACGCACAGCTTCGAGATCGCCCTCCACATGAATGCTGATGTTTTTCGCCGTATGCGTTTTCAAATCGTAGAGCTTGATCGCGCCGAACTGCTCGATGACGATGCAGTCAGGCCCGGCGTTTGCAGTTTTGAAATCGAATCCGTCGCTGTGCAGCGCTTCGGTGACTTGCTTCGTTTTCGTGTCGTAGGCGAAGAGGCTGACGGGACCGTTGCGGTCAGAGAGGAAGTAAATCGTGTCCCCGATCCACATGGGATTGTTGTCGTTGGAGTTGTCGCGGGGAAGTTTGACGATGCTTGAATCTTTGAGGTCGGCGATCCAGATAGGAGTGGTTTGTCCGCCGCGATAACGTTTCCAGGCTTTCTGCCACTGTGGATGCGGAACGTAGGCGATGTGTGTGGCGTCGGGAGAGAACGATGCGTCTTCGGCGATGGGAAGTGGAAGAGCGGTGGGAAATCCGCCATCGACGGGGACGGTGTAAAGCTGATCCTCAAAATGGATGAAGTTGTTGCCCCACGAATTGAAGAGAATCTTCTTGCCGTCGGGGGTCCATCCGGCGACGTACTCGTCGGCGGGATGATAGGTCAGGCGGCGTGGAACGCCGCCTTCGGCCGGAATCACGTAGACGTCGAGATTGCCGTCGTATTCGCCGGTGAAAGCGATCATCGATCCGTCGGGAGAGAAGTAGGGAAGAGTTTCCTGACCGACGCCGGAGGTGAGTCGGCGCGCGGTCCCACCGTCGCGGCTGACGATCCAGAGATCGCCGCCGTAGTTGAAAACGATTTGTGTTTTGCTGACGGTTGGGAAACGGAGAAGAAGAGGAGGATCGGAGGGAGCAGCTTCGAGGAACGTCGAGACAAAAACAATCGCAATAACGAAGAGGTATCGGCGCATGTAGGGCTCCGCAAAAAGAGTTGCAAAAGCGAAGGGGAATCTTAGTTGCGAATCTCAACAATGGTCAAGACGAACAAATTTCCGAACTTCGTCAAAATCCTTGAACCAAAGAATCAGGAAAGAATCGGAAAAATACGCGTAGTTATGTTTCGCGAACACGTGACAACGGTTTGCTGTGGTTTGGGTAACTTTGAAGGTTGATGCGGCATCCAATGCTGCTATGCAAGAGAGTGGGTCGAGTTTGCGCCCGCGCGATATTGCGCGGGGGTGGTTGCGTGTTCTCAGCGGACACGTGCCGATGATGTCGATTGAGATCACGCGCGAGTGTCCGCTGAGTTGTCCTGGATGTTATGCGTATGGGAATTCGCACTTAGGTGGCGAGACGACGCTGCGCGAGTTGAGCGACTTTCGCGGCGATGCGCTGGTCGAGGGTGTGCTGAATCTGGTGCGGCGGCATAAGCCGATGCACGTGTCGCTCGTGGGCGGAGAGCCGATGGTGCGGCATCGAGAGCTGAGCCGAATTCTTCCTGCCCTGAGCGCGATGGACGTGTTCACGATGGTGGTGACGAGCGGCGTAATTGCGATTCCACAGGAGTGGATGCAGATTTCGCGGCTGCGCGTGGCAGTGTCTGTGGACGGACTGCCGGAACATCACGATGAACGGCGAAAACCTGCAACGTATGAACGAATTCTAAAGAACATCGCGGGACGATCCGTCAACGTGCATTGGGTGATGACGCGTCCGATGCTCGCGCGCGCGTCGTATCTGGAAGAGTATGTTGCGTTCTGGAATGCTCGGCCGGAGGTGGATCATATTTGGGTGAGCCTGTACAGTCCGCAGATTGGTGAGGAGAGCGCGGAGAGATTGTTACCGGAGGATCGTGCGCTAATTGCGTGCGAGCTGCCGCGGTTACGGAAGACTTATCGGAAATTGCTGCTACCGGAGGGAATGGGACAGGCGTTTGTACGTCCCCCAAAGAATCCTGACGATTGTTTGTTTTCGAAAATGTCGATGAATTACTCCGCCGATTTGCGGACGCATGTTGAGCCGTGCGTGTTCGGCGGGACTCCGGATTGCAGCCAATGTGGATGCAGCATCAGCAGCGCGTTGCACTGGATCCGGGATGTGAAGATTGCGGGGCCGCTGCGCGTGGGTCATATGGTGAGGAGTACCGTGGCGGTGGGATCGGCGGCGCGGAAGTTACGCGGTGAGCGGGAGACACCGCACCGGTGGCGAGATGTGCGGTACGTTGGGAGCGGCGCGCCGCTGGTGCACATTCAGACTCAGGAAGAGGGCGAGGGATAGGGCTGCGCGCTCTGTCGGAAGTCCCACCTCTGGCAAAACCGGCCAGAAATGGGGCACCCACAACAAAGCAGCTATTCTTCTTTTGATTTGTTCTTCCCGGGGAGACCTGCCGGGTTTTCGTGGGTGCGTTCGCGGAAGCTGCCGCGGAGACCTGCGGCGAGGCCGACGCTCGATTCCCCGAATTTGTCGCGCAGCTTGTCGGCGGCGGCCAGAGCATCTTTCCAACGCTGATTCCGGTTTCCGTCCAGAAGATCGATTTGAGCCGCGGCTTCTGTCGTGAACGACGAGGCGTGGACTCCGAGCAGACGCACTTCGGTTCCTTTCCTCCAGTTTTTGCGAAAGAGCGCGCGAATGTGCTCGAAGATTTCGGTGTCGAGTTGCGTCGGGTTGGGCAGAGTGTGCGCGCGGGTGATGGTGGTGAAGTCTTTGTGGCGCAACTTGAGCTGGACGGTGCGGGCGTAGAAATTGGCTTCGCGGAGGCGGCGTCCGACCATTTCCGACAAACGCATCAGCGTGGATTCGAGCTGTGCCGCGTCGGCAGTGTCGGTATTGTAAGTATGCTCGTGACTGATTGATTTGGCGTCGAGATCGGCGCCGACTTCATTGTCGAACCATCCTCCGGCATCTTCGCCGCGGGACTTTCCGGCGAGAGCGAGCCCCCATTTTCCGAAACGCTCTTCGAGTTCGTTCTCTTCGAGTCTGGCGAGGTCTCCGACTTTTTTGATGCCGAGCGCATGGAGATGCGACTCCATGACTTTGCCGACACCGGGAATTTCGCGGACATCGAGCGGAGCAAGAAATTTCGCTTCCTCGCCGGGAATGATATAGAGGATGCCGTTAGGTTTTGCCTGTCCCGAAGAAACTTTCGCGATCAGGCGCGAGCTGCCGATTCCGACCGAGCAGTTCAGGCCAGTATCGGCTTTCATCCGCTGGTGCAGATTGTGCGCGGCTTTGAGCGGAGGGCCGTGGAGGCGCTCCGTGCCGGTCATGTCAAGATAGGCTTCGTCTACCGAAGCCATTTCGAGTTGCGGGGTGAACAAGCCGAGGATTTTGTAAACTCGCCCCGAATATTCGCGGTAGCGCTCAGGATGTCCGTCAACGAAGATCGCGTGTGGGCATTGTTTGGCGGCGGTGCGGAGCGGCATGGCGGAGTGGACTCCGAACTTGCGAGCTTCGTAGGACGCAGCGGAGACGACGCCGCGCTCGTGGCGCTGGCCTCCCACGACGACAGCTTTCCCCTTGAGCGACGGATCGTAGAGTTCTTCTACCGACACGAAGAAGGCGTCCATATCGACGTGGAAGATGGTGCGGGGGAACGCGGGTTGGGCGGCGAGGGACATGCTGGGAGAATTTTACCGCCGCCGGGGAAGTTCGATTGAGAAGGACGCGGCAACGAACGCTACGGCCATTGGACTGTGCTTGGAGGAAACCCCCCACTTCTGTCAACGCCGGCCAGAAGTGGGGCACCCGCTTCACATCCGTGCTGCCTTCAAATCTGAAGTCATTCTGCCGGGGTGATTTTGATGTTTCGGAAGGAGACGTGACCGGCCTCGCTGCCTTGCAGGTAGATGGGGCCGGGCTCCGCTTCATGGCTGTTGAGCGCGCCGCCGGTGATGCCGGGGATCTCCTGTTTGTCAATGATCAGGTTTCCGTTCTGAAGAACTGTGACCGTGCGGCCGATGAGAGTGATGTCATAGCTCTGCCACTCTCCCGGACGGCGCGGCTGTTCCGGAGTTGGAGCCAGAAATCCGTAGATACCTCCGGTGCGCATGGTGGGGCCTTCGGGGACGGGATCGTCTTCGATCTGGAGTTCGTAGCGTCCGCGGAGATAGACACCGCTATTCGATCCCTTGGCGCAGTTGAATTCCACGTGCAGCTGGAAGTCGTTGAATTTCTGGTTGCTGATGAGCTCGGGGCCGCGGCCAGGGCTGACGAGCGTGCCGTCCTGAACGGTCCACTTTGCGGCTGCATTTGGATCGCTGGGAGTCCATCCGCTGAGGTCTTTTCCGTTGAAAAGCTGAATTGTCTTTCCCCACTTTGGTGCGCTCGTTCGCTTGAGGGAGGGGGCTCTCACACCAGTCCACTGCCAGGGAGTTCCATCGGGGCCGGTTGTAGTTCCAGAAAGAGTTTTTCCGGAAAGCTTGCCTTCGAAGACCATGTCGTCTTTGCGGTCTTCGTCTGCTTTAGGTGAAACAAACATGATGTGATTGTTAGTGATCTCAATTTTTGGCAGAGGGCGGGCATTTCCCCAGCGGCTGACGAATTGGGCATGGAACTGTCCGTTGTCCTCGGTGATTTCAATCCAGGAGGGATAATCGCGGCCGGGAGTCTTGAGTGTGAGGTCCCAACGTCCGAGGAAGGATTGGGCGGCAGGCGCGGAAGGCTTTTTGGCGGCGGCGAGCAGTGCCGCGGTTACGAGCACAAGCGCTATGGAGAGTGCGATTCGACGGGGAGTCATGGATGCAAGAGTCCTTTCGGGAGTATTTGGCCATAACGGGAGCGGGGAACACAAGAACCGGAGTGGCGGCAGGAACATGGAGGTCGCTCCACGCTTTGAGGGGGACACATATTAGCGGTTGAGCTTTGGGTCTATGAGCCGTGGATTCAAAGGGTTAAAGGATGATCTTGGTTTTACCGGCTATGCATTGCCGAACGAGCAGCGCGCGATTAGAAGCTAGGCTGCGGATCGTGCATGCATGAAAGATCCGGTCAAAAAAAGGTGAGGTTATGAGAGTGTCCCGAGCTGTGATGGCATTGGCGTTTGCGGTTGCGATGTCGGGGTTGGGATTGGCTCAGTCGGCGGACCAGGCAGCTCCACAGGGGCTTGAGGAACTGCGGGAGAGCGCGTCGTCGAAGACGGAGTTCACACTGGATCATTCGATGCTGGTGCTGGCCTCGAAACTGGATTTGGACGACGACGATTTCCGGCGAGTGATTGCGGGTGTCAGCGGGGTTTCAATCCATCGGTATCATTTTGCCGAACCGGGGATGTACGATCCGGGCGCGCTGAAGATGGTCAAGAACAAATATCACGCCGAGGGCTGGAAGCAGTTGGTGAACAAGCATGAGCGTGACGGAGGCCCGGGCGCAACGGATCTGTGGGTGCGATTTGAGAACGATGCGATCAGTAATGTTGCGGTGCTGGTGGCGAGGGCGAATGAGGTGACGTTGATTACCGTGTCGGGGTCGATTAGCCCGCTGGATCTGGCGCATCTGGGGGGACACTTCGGGATTCCGAAGATTGCGGGCGGATTGCGGGTTCCGGCTGGTGATAGCGATTCGCGGATGCGGTGAAGTGCCGTTCATCGCAGGCGGTAAGGTAGTTGGATGCGGGTTGGCTTGGCCTTGCAATGCTCCCTCGTCCCTCAGCGTGAAAAAGCGTTCAGGATTGTTTTTGGGCTTGCGCGTTATCCACAGAGTCCTAAAATCGGCAGAGCGCTTCTGCGGTAAACCTTGTATGGACGCGGGGTTTGGGGCGTGACACGATGATCTCCCCACTCGGGGAATCAAGATGTCGGACACTGCGCCCGGTGATACACTACGCCAACTGGCTGTAGACAAGGAACCGTCTCCCGCAGCGGGTCCGATGGTGTTCTGTCTGCTTTTCAATCCGGCAATTTGGCCGAACAAACTTTCCGTGCGTTCAAGGAGGGTTGTGCCGTGGTGAACAAGAAGTGGTCCCTGGGATTTCTGGTTGCAGTAGCTGTGGCGATGTTTTCCTGTGCAGAGTATGCGCAAGCCGCCACGTATAGCGTGGTGCGAAACTTCAATCCGAATTCAGGAGGAGATATTCCTTATGGCGGGCTGGTGATGGATCATGCCGGGAACTTGTATGGCGCGAATTCGGCCGGCGGCACGCAGAATTGGGGGACGATCTTCGAGTTGTCGCCGAACGGCAAGGGCGGCTGGACTTACAGCGAGATCTATGACTGCGGCAAGATGAACGACTGTTCGGTGCCGGTGGGATCGCTGGTGCTGGATCAGGCGGGCGATCTGTATGGCGTGACATATTTTGGGAATGTGTTTGAGCTGATGCCGAGCGGATCTGGAGTGTGGACTGCGAGAGTGATTCATACGTTTGGCGGAGGGTCGGATGGAAGCGCGCCGAGTCCGCTGATACTCGATGCGGAAGGAAATCTGTATGGCGTGAATGCGACGGGCGGGCAGGACAATCTGGGATATGTGTTCGAGTTGACGTCGTCGATTGGAGGATGGTCGCTCGTTCACTTGCATGACTTCACGGGAAGCGATGGCGCGGGGACGACGAACACCGCGGGCGGACAAGTGGCAGGACTGGTGTGGGATTCCGCGGGAAATCTTTACGGCACGACAGGATTGGGCGGATCGAGTTCGAAATGCCAGGGCGGTTGCGGGCTGATTTTTGAATTGAAGAATCAGTCCGGCACCTGGACGGAAACTGTTCTGCACAATTTCAGCGACGGCGATGGAGCGAATCCGGATGCGGCACTGACGATCGATTCTGCCGGAAATTTGTATGGGACGACGACCAGCGGAGGAACGAAGGGGCTGGGCGTGGTCTTCAAATTGTCTGAAAGTTCCGGGAAGTGGAGCGGGCGAGTACTGCACAATTTCACGGGAACTCATCTGGATGGCGCGTATCCGAATACGACGCTGATTGTCGATGCGGCGGGAAATCTGTATGGAGCAACCGAGTCGGGCGGCGCGGATCTTCAAAGCTGCCAGGTGATGAACGATTTCGGATGCGGCACGGCGTTTGAGCTTTCTCCGAATGGCACGCAGTGGAAGATGACGATTCTGCACGCGTTCACGGGCAGAAAAGACGGCGGCTTCCCGGGAGGAGTGGTGCGGGATTCGAGCGGGAACCTTTACGGAGCGGCGCAGGCTGGCGGCGCGAATGCCGGCGGTGTGCTGTTCAAGGTTGTCCCGTAGCACTTTGGGTGAATCAGGAATTCCTGTCCGGCTCCCTGATATTGGGAGCCGGATTTTTTTCGCGGCCAACCGAATTATTGCGTCACGATCAGGGTGACGGCTGCTGTCTGATGGGTGAGAGTCCCGGAGGTGCCGGTTACGATGATCGGGTACGTGCCGGGCTGCGTGCCTTGGTGCTGCTGTTGCACGCCAGTACTACTATTGCTGATTCCGGTGGCTCCGGTGCACGCGGTCAGCGTCAGGGCGAGTAAGGACAGGGTGAGAAGGGAAAGCATCCAGAGTGATTTTCGGCGTGCTCTCTTTCCGCTGAGAAGGACGCATCCGGGCAAGAGCAACAACGGGGCGAAGAGGACTGCGCCGGCTCCGAAGCGGCGAGAGGTTGAGGAGTTGGGAGTGGTGGTGATCGTCATGGTGACGGTGGCAGCTCCTGTGCCCGGCGTGACCGGATTCGGAGTGAACGTGCATAGGGAGAGCGCAGGAAGGCCGGAGCAGGAAAGGGTCACGGCGTTCGGGAAAGATGAGCCGAGCGGACTTACCGTGAATGCGTAGCTTGCGGATTGCCCGGCAGCGATGGACTGACTCGGGGGCGAGAATGAACCGAAACCGAAATCCTGGACGCTGGATACGACGGTGACGGGAACAGTGAGCGAGTGGTTGGGATCGCCATTCGCGCCTTGCAGATTAATGGTGACGTTATATGTGCCAGCAGGGGCATTGGCCGGAATTGTGACAGTCGCGGCAAGGGGGACCGTGGCTCCGCCGGTGAGGCTGATCGGGCCGGCCGGATTGAGTGTGCACTGCGCACCGGAGATCGCTGTGGCATCGCACGTCGTCGTGATTTGTCCGCTATAGCTGTAGAGGGAAGCGAGGGTGAGATTCGCGGTCGCCTGCGAGGAAGATGGATCCGCGAAAGATGCGGGACCGCTGATCGAGAAATCGCCGACGCTGAACGGCACCTTTAGGGAGTTCGCGAGAGATCCCGAGGAGCCTTGGACGTTGAGCTGATACGTGCCTGGCGAAAAGCTTGTCCCATTGATGACGAGCGTTACAGTTGCAGGAAATTTGCTAACTGAGGTTGGGCTGATGCTACAGCTTCCGCTACCGAAGGTGCTTGGGCAAGTCAGCGTGACGGTTCCGGTGAAACCGTTCTGAGATGAAATCGTGATGGAACCGCTGGTTCCGCTGGTACCGGCCACGACTTCGGGGAATGCCGTCGACTGGCTGAAGGCAAAGTTGGGAGGCGTCTGATTGCTTCCCGCCGGCTTTTGCAGCAGGATCGGATCTTCTCCAACGGTTAGCGTGGCTTCTCCGGAGATGTTGTGCTGTGTGCCGCTGAGGTCGAGATAATTCACATATTGGCTTGGGGCAGAGTACGTACTGTTGCCTCCGGGATGCCAGACGACTTGCGCAGAGTAGCCGTTCGATCCAGTCAGGCCGCAGGTCCAAATGCCTTTGCTGTTCTCGGAGCAGAGAGTGCTCATGGTCCGGCCTGACATCCAGCTTTCAACTTGCTGGTAAGCGTTGCCAACGGAATTAATCACGCCGTTGTTCGAGAGAGTTCCGGTATTTTGATCGTTCCACGCGTACCAGTAATGACGAACGACCCCGTTGGACCAGAGCAGGAGATAGAGGCGGGCAACAAATCCTTCCTGATCGACGGTGTTCGGGAGATCGGTATTGAATCCCCACGCGCCTTCCGTTGACCAGAGCGGCAGTGAACTCACGTTGTACGTCTTCATTGTGCTCTGGTAGCACTGCACGACTGGGACGATGTCTTCGGGCACTGTCGTGTAGTACGTGTGGAAGGCCATGATGTCGATGTACTGGCCGAGTCCTGCCGCAAGATATCCGCCCATCTTATCGGGCATGGTGCAATTGCCGGCGGGATACTGATAGTTCAGCTGGCCATTGGCAGGAGAGATGATCTTTGCCCCGGGAATATATTTCTTGATGTACGTATTGGCATCTTTGACCATGCGCACGAGCTGCGCGTCGGTGCCCGTCCATTGCTTGATATCGTGAGGCGTGTTCCACATCTCCCAGTAGGCGATGCTGGGCGCGTGCTGCGCAATCGCGCTGACGAAGTCGATGAAGTGCTGGTCGGTGCCCGTGCCGTCTGAGTTCAGGTCGCTGGGAGGATCGCACGCTCCTTTTTCGTAGTCGCAGGTGGTGTCTTTCGGTTTGGAACTGGCCCAACCGGGCGTTTGTCCGAAGGTGTAAATCAATTCTGATTTGTTGGCGCTGGCGGCGGAGATCCAGCTGTCGAGCGTGCTCCAGTCGTAAACGCCCTTCGACGGATTGAGCTGTGCCCAACCAGTGTTGGTGTCCCAGAGGCGCATTCCGTAAATCGGCATGGTGGGCCAGGGAGTTGAAAAGAGGACACCAGTGTGCGCGGTCATGTCGAACATTGAGGCGGGAATGGTGGTGGAGGTGACGGAGCCGGGAACCTGGACGGCTGAGGGCGAGTTTTGCGGCTCAGACTGCGCGGCCGAAAAGATTATTGCGCTGCAGATGAAAAAGGCAATAACAGGGATCCACCGAGTAAGACAGTTCTTCGCTGCCATCGGATCTCCACGCGTATTTAGTTTTGACTACGAGAGACGAGTGGCTGCCCTGGGAAACTGAATGGATGCGCGCCATAGTACACGAATTCACTGTGATAAAGAGTGGAGAATTTAGAAATTTTTCGCGAGGGACTCCGCGGAATCAAGAGGTTCACTTTTGGTGCAAGAAGGTGCACAGCTCAGGCATAGCGTCCGCAAGGGTGGAGTTTTCGCTTCCGCTAGACAGCCGAGGCGATTCTCGCTACGCAGCAAGGCAATAAAGCGTTCAGCAACAGTTCGGGGCTTTCTGGCGTCCTAGCTTCCCGGAAGTCTGGCAACTAGACCCAGGAGGCTTCTCGTGCGCGTGAGAGGGCTGTTGGTTGTTCTTAGCTTAGCAATATCTCAGATCGCTCTCTCCGCAGCCGCACAATCCATCCCTCCTGATCCGGCCCGAAACAGCGCCGAAGAATCTTCAAGTGTTTCGAGGGCGGCTTCTGCCGGGCTTTCCGGTGAATCGGTTCCTGAGTCCCCCACGAACGACCCTGAAGCGAAAGAGAAGAGTGAGTTGAGCGAAGGCGGAAAAAGCGCGGCAATCATGGTGGTGAAGCCGGTAAACGTAAAGCCTGATTTCAATCAGGACATCTTCTACCGGAACAAGCTGGAGTTTTCGCTCGACGGCGGCTGGCTCCCGATCAATATTCCATTTCCGTTCGATTTCATGATGGGGGACAACTACAACACGTATCCGCTGAAATACACGCTCGTGCCGATTATCGGTTCGCTGCGATGGCAGCTGGGCGGCCTGAGTGGTCCGTTTTTTTTACGCGGTAACTGGGACCTGGAATTCAGCGGGGCAGTGGTCGCGATTCCGCGCGGGCCGGAGACGCGGTACTTCTCTTACATCATGGGCATGCGGCGCAATTTCGTGCCGCGTAACTGGCGAGTGACGCCCTATATCGACTGGCGTGCCGGGCTGGGAAATATCGATGCAAAGGGGCCGCTTGGCGTTCCTTACGCACAAGGGCAGGATTTCACTTTCACGCTGAACTTGGGCAGTGGTCTGCGCTATAACCTGAGCCCGCGATATGCATTCACCGCAGGAGTGAACTGGATGCACATTTCGAATGCAAACCTGTCACAGGGAACGCCTCCGAACTGGGGCGTGCGGAATTACGGGATCAATGTGGTCGGGCCGATGATCGGGCTGGACATTATGCTTCGAGGACATCCGCGGCACTCGGAGTAGGAAGAAGGCAAACGGGACGTGTTTACGGCGTGGCCAGCTTGCTTTCCATGCGAAAAGATACGCGTCACAAGAAGATGTCCGCGACAGTCTTTCCGTTATCGGATGCACGGAACTGCGACATCAGGGCGATTGCAACTAAAGAATTTGGGCGATAATTTACTTGACACATCCACTATTTTAACCTACTATATTGCTCATGGTGAACGACATGAGCCAAGAACCAAAGAGCCTACAAGAGGCCGTTGTTTACTTCTCCAAGCCTGACAACTGCATCGACTATCTAGCAATTCGCCGCTGGCCTGATGGCCGCGTGATCTGCCCTACTTGCGGTTCGGATAAGGTCAAGTTCAACCCTGCCCGTCGCATATGGCAATGCAGTGCCCATCATTCCAAGCGCCAATTCTCTATCAAAGTCGGAACCATCATGGAAGATTCCGCCATCCCTCTCGACAAGTGGCTCATGGCGATGTGGATGGTCACCAACTGCAAAAACGGAATCAGTAGTTACGAGATTGCCAAGGACGTGAAGGTAACTCAGAAGTCCGCATGGTTCATGCTTCATCGGATTCGTCTCGCCATGCAGGACGAAACCTCCGGCAAGTTGAGCGGTCAGGTTGAAGTGGATGAAACTTTCATCGGCGGCAAGGCTCGGAACATGCACCTCGACAAACGCGAACGGCGTATCACTGGTACTGGTGGCAAAGACAAAACTATCGTATTCGGTGCGCTGGAGCGCGGCGGAAAGATTCGCACCGCAGTTCTTTCTGACCGGAAGCGTGCTGCCGTGGAAACTGCTGTTAAGACTCACGTGGAAGCAGGTTCCGCTCTCTACTCTGATGCACTCAAGTCCTACGATAACCTTGCTCAGGAATACGCTCACCAAGTGATCGATCATGCCGAAAAATACGTTGACGGGCAGGTTCATACCAACGGCTTGGAGAACTTCTGGAGTTTGCTCAAGCGCGGCATCTCTGGAACCTACGTTGCTGTCGAGCCATTCCATCTTTTTCGCTACCTCGATGAGCAGGTGTTCCGCTATAACAATCGCGGCAATCGAGAGAACAAAGTCACCGACTTCGACCGCTTCGATATGATCGTTCGCAAGATCGTAGGCAAGCGTCTCACCTTCGCGGCTCTCACTGGCAAGACTGCCGATGCGACGTGTTTCTAATCCTTATCGCTTGAAGCGCGGGCGTCGCGTAAAACCTTAGCTCGTTTGCGCCGCGCCTTGTTGCGCTTCCACGCCTTCTCGCGCCTCTTTAATTCATCGTGCGACACAGAGAGAACCTTACGAACCGTTGCGTCGAATTTTTGGGACTCAGATTGTTCCATCATGCTTTCTCCATTGGATCATCTGGTACTAGATGCAATGCTTCACCGTCGAAGGCTGCAATCATCCATTTGACTGTCGCACTGGACGCAGCTTTCTTGAGCCGTGCGATTTCTCTGGCAGTCACGCCCGCTTTACCGCCTTTTAACACTGCGAGTTTCCAGCCGTTCTTTTGACAGTAGAGCCGCAATGCCTCTTTGCTAGCCGCTTCTGATGCTCGCACCTTCGCAAACGCGCTCATAGTTCGGCGCGTCTTCCAGGATTTCAAACCTGCTTTGTGCCAGTCAGTCATAAATATTTCCCCAAAAATTGCATGAACTCCCGGACACGCTCCATCACTCCCACAGCTTCAGTCTGGTTGTATGGTTTGCGGGTATGGGCCATATTGTTTCGCCAGATGTCTTTCATGTACTCGCAGTGATCTGCGGCATTGGAGTACAGTTCGAGTTTAGCTTGTCGCTTCGGACCAGCGGGAAGTGTCCGGCGTCAAGCATTCTTTCCGGTCAACGACAATTAGATTTCCCGATGTTGTTTGAGATACCAGCAGCAGTCGGGGCTGTGGGAAAAGTGGGAATCCCGCGGGTTGTGCGGGATTTCCAAGGGCGGTGGGAAGGGAGGAAAACCTGCTTTTGGTTTTCCTCGCTTTCCACGGCCCGGCTTTTTCCACAGCCCTTCGGTGCGCCGCGTTGTTGTTGTTGAGGACATCGAGAGTCACTTTGCTTCTGCGGACTCCAAGCCCGCGTCCCGATTCTTCTTGGCTTGTTCCATGCGGTAACTCGGGATGTTCAGTTCCAAAATTACGCAGTGATGGACCAGGCGATCGATCGCGGCCGCGGTGGTCATCGCATCTTTGAAAATGCCTTCCCATTTCGAGAATGGCAGGTTGCTCGTCAACAGCACGCTGCCGCGTTCATAACGCTCCGCCAACAGGGTGAACACGACCTCCATCTCCTCCCGACTTTGCTGCACGTATCCCATCTCGTCGATGATGAGGCCGTCGTACTTCGCCAGCTTTTTGATTTCCTTGCCTAACCGCAGATCACGCTTCGCGGCCAGCAGATCCTGCACCAGCAGCGGACAGGTGGCGTACTTGATCTTTCTTCCGCGCACCGCGATCAGCTCTTGCGCAATCGCACAGAGCAGATGGCTCTTCCCCGCGCCAGGATTTCCGAAAATCAGTAGATTCTCTTTGCGGTCCAGGAATCCTCCCTCCAACAACACCTTCATCTGTCGACTCACCTTCACCGGCAATCGCTTGCCGTCGAAGTTCGCCAGGGACTTCTCTAGCGGCAGTCCGGATTCCTTGAGTAGCTTTCCGATCCTCTTCCGCCGCCGCTCCTCACACTCTCGCTGCGCCAGTTCCAGCAGGTACCGTTCATAACTCAACGTTTCTTTTTCCGCGCGCCGCGCCGTTTCCTCAAAGCACCCCCGTATCGCCGGCAGATGCAGCTCTTTCAGATTTTCCACGAGCGCGGTTCTCACCTGCCCCGTCTCCCCATTCATTGCAGCACCTCTCCGCTCCCATAGAGTTCATCAAACATTCGCAGGTCCACGCTGGCTACTTCGACCTCGCGAATGCTACCCTTTCGCTCCGCCGCCCTGAGCCGCTCGCGCACCGCCTCCGCCCGCACCCATCCTTCGCCTTTTTCCAGCAGCCCGCGCAGCGCTTCATCCACTTTCGCCTCGCTCTCCTTCGCCGCCAGCTCCAGGATCGCCAGATACTCCTTGCTCCCACGCGGACCCAACCTGTCCTTTAACTCGTCAAACGCCATGCGAAATCGGCTCGTCGGAAACAGCTCGTCCCGGTAGCGATAGTTCTCCAACGCCCCCGGCTTTCTCACCAACCAGTCGATGATGTGGCGATAGTCCACCCGGTGTCTCCTGCGCCCACGCAACCGCGGCATCTGTTCCACCTTCTTCTGTCCGTACCAGATCTCCACCCGCTCCATGTACAACCGCACTTCGACCTGCTCGCCAATCAGCCGGCTGGGCACTGAGTACACATTTCGGTCCGTATAGATCAGACTCCCCGAGTCCACCTTCACTCGCTCCCGCTTGCACGATTCCAAGCGTCGTTCCGGTAACTCCTTCATCACTGCGATTTCTTCTGCCAAGCGCGCCTTTCGTCCGGCATTCAAGCGCGCCAACAATCCCGCCACGAACTCCTGGTAGTTCGCGACACTGACAAAATCCTTGCTCCCGCGCAGCATCAACTCCTGCGCCAGAGCCCGTTTCAAACGATGATGTCGTTGTTCCACATCTCCGTTCTCATGCCCTTGCCCCGCCTGGATCTTCTCTCCCTCCACTCCGTAATAGCGCAGCAGCCCAGCGTACCGTTCAGTGAACTCCGCCGGCGTACTCATGTTGTTGACCGCCGTCGACAGTCGATCGGTTCGGTGCCGCTGCGGCACTTTCCCGAGCTCCCAAACTGCGTTTTGAAACCCCTCACACAAACTTTCAAAGCTCTCCGAAAAACACACCGTGGCCGACTCCCAGTTCGAGTACGTCAGCACCAGGTGATAGAGCAGGTGCGGAAAGCTCTGTCCCTGGATCGTGATCCCCAGCTCACTCATGTGCGTGAAGTCACTGGCACTCAGCCTCCCGGGCTGATGGCGCTGCGCGAAGAACACTTCCTTCACCGGTCCCTCCGTCGCGCGCCATACTTTCACTCGTCGCTGCAGCGTCCGTAGTTGCCCCTCGGCAAATCGCCCGGTATAGCGCCGCTGTAGATATTCAAAAATCGTTTTCCCTTCCAGCCCAGGGTTCACCTCCAGCTGGCTGCGCACCTCTTCCCAGACCTCCCCAAACGGGTCTTCTCGTGTCCGCCACCGCTTCTCCGGCGTCAGTTCGCTCGGCACTCGCCCCAGCCGACGGTACTTCCGCGCCGTCTTCGCATCCATACCCGCTTTCGCCGCCGCAGTTTCCAGATTCGTTTCCACTTTCCCCAAGGCAAACAACCTCCTCACCTGCTTGTCTGTCACCAAATTGTGAGTGTCGCCAAGAACCAAAAATCAGAGCTTGGCTATTGTCGCTGATCGGGAATTCTAATTGTCGTTGCTCGGGAGGTATGATTGTCGCCCATCAAACCTCGCTCGGAGTCCTCTACCGCAACACAGTTTGGGGCCTTGATTCCCAGTCGTTCCAATGCAAGTAAGTAAGATTCGGGATCTGGCTTCGTCTTGCCGTAATCCTCGCGCGCGAGGACAAACTCGAAATAGCGCACCAACCCCAAATTGGCGTGCATCACATCAAAGTGCTGGCGCTGCGAGCTGGTTACGACGGCCATGCGCGTGTGCCCATGCAGCGTCTTTAACGTTTCTGCCACGCCCGGCAATATCCGTGTTTCCTTGCGCAACATTTTCGAATACACCAGATCACGTTGGCGTTTCAGATTCGTGACCTGCTCTCTTTGCCAGCCGCTCTCGGTAGCGAGGTCAAACGCGCTTCGGCCCTGTCGCATCGACAATTCGAGGAACCGTTCTGAGGTGAGTTGAATGCCGATTGTGGCCAGGATTCTTCGAGTGCTCTCGAAAAAAAGGCGTTCGGTGTCAACGAGAATGCCATCGTTGTCCCACAAGATCGCTTCTATCATTCCTGAAACGGATCACCTCACAACCAGGGTAGTTCCACTCTAGCTTAGCGCGTTGCGACCCCCTTAAGTGGCTCCGCATCAGCCTCCCAAGTCTTCCAGCCTATAACGAAGAGTCTTCTTCGCTGCGATCACATCAACCAAGACGGCAAGGGGCTATTCAAGATGGCTTGCGAACAAGACCTCGAAGGAATCGCAGGGAAGCGCAAGTCCGATCCGTACCTGCCTGACCATGCCAGCCTACCTGCCGTTCGTGCCTTTCCTCTTAGACGGAGCCTCTTGACTGCCATCCGCATCCGGTTTTTATGATGTTCCAGAGATCAACCTGGAGTCAGGTCGGATGGACACCGCAGACATCGCAAAACACCAGCATAGAGCCTTTTGCCGAACACCTTGGCAAACCCGAGGCGTTCTTTTCTGACAGTACCTGGACGAAAATCGTGATTTCTCGATCAAAGCCGAATGGAGAATGACGAAAAGTGATAAGGATCGGACGATGGTTTCAACAGCTCCCTCGTCCCAACGAGGGACCGAAACCAGCGCCCATTGAGAAAGAAAGTCCAATCGGGGCGGAAGATTCGAGACGACCGCCCCGGCAAGTTGACGTGTCGTTTCGAGACGCGAAAAATACTTTAGGGCGCCGCCGGTAATGCTTGGGAAATGCAGCAATCCTTCATGTTCTGCTCCGTTTCGCTATCTCCGTGACGGGAAACTGTTTCGGCTTGAGTCGGACCCGAGTCTCCGCACCTCGAACAAGAATAGGCTGGAGTACTTCTGGCTCTGCGATCGCTGCTCGCCCAGGATGACTCTGCGGATCGGTGACGAGGGAACCGTACAGCCTGTCATGTTTCCCGGCTCAGTCCAGGCTGATTTCGATGGAAACGGGATCGCATTGGTCGACCGGCGACACGGTCTGCTACTCAGCAGACTAGGCTTCTTTAAGGGAGGGCGTAGTACAGGTGCAGTATTCTTTGGATAGTAAGATCGGGCGATAAAAGCAAGGTGTTAGCCTCCAGTCGGAAAATTCACGGGCTTGATCGCCCGTTCTTCGATTAACCCTTGCACCGCGGAAGTTCTGTCCCCGTCAACAGGCGCGCTCGGGAGAACGCGTGCGGATCATTTTTGCCCACAAATGTCGGTACGTGCCGCGCGCGTTCGTCCCAACGAAATAGTCGAGTCCGACACTAAACACCATCTCTCCTCGATGCTCACACAGAGTGGTACATCACAAAGACCTCTCGCGCTCCAGTTCTGAACGCATGGCAGGCGAGAGCCGAGCTGTTAGCCGAGTTGCTCTGAGACCCTGTCGTCTTTCAGCCCCAAACCACAAAGCATCTCCCCTGGCGCGGAGGGTTTGAGCCCCTCGGTAACGGGCTAGTTCATCCCGATTTCCTCCTAGTCAAAGAAATGAGGGGTTGCTGAAGTGTGGGGCACATGAATTTGTGGCTTGCCGGGAGTTTTCGTAATGTGCAATATATTTTGAGTTACAGTCAATATCACTAAGACCTAAAGTAGGTCGATTAGAAAAGGAGATGTCTCAGATGAATCGGATGAAAGTTGGGGTAGTTACGGCGATCTTAGCGATCTGCACGGCGGCGGTCGCAGCGCCAAAGAACAACAGCGGAAACAAGGACATTGTGGATACAGCAATCGCGGCAGGATCGTTTCAGACGCTGGCGAAGGCACTGCAAGCAGCGGATCTGGTGGACACATTGAAAGGTCCGGGGCCGTTCACAGTGTTCGCGCCAACGGACGAAGCCTTCGCGAAGCTGCCGGCAGGCACTTTGGATGACCTGCTTAAACCGGAGAACAAGGACAAACTGCGCTCAATCCTCACCTATCACGTGATCGCCGGCAAAATTCCGTCAGCCAAGGTGCTCACGCTCTCGTCCGCCCAAACCCTCAACGGTCAGGAACTGAAGATCACGGCGATGGCCGGCAACGTCATGGTTAACAATGCGCACGTCGTAAAGGCCGATATTCCAGCTTCCAACGGCGTGATTCACGTGATTGACACCGTGCTATTGCCGAACGCTCAATAACTCGAAACTGAAAAAGAAGCAAATTGAAGGAGAAGCCAATGAAGAAACTCGATGTCGTTGCAGCAGTACTTTTGGTTATCGGCGGCCTGAACTGGGCGCTGGTGGGAGTGGCGAGGTTCGATCTGGTAGCCACCATCTTCGGGATGCACTTCGGAGAGACCTCAGTGCTGAGTTCCATGGTGTACCTGCTAGTCGGACTATCAGCCGTATACCAAGCGATCTCGTGGAAGGCGATTCAGCGCCGTTGGGACGGAAGCCCGGCTATGGAACGCAGCCACTAACGCTCAGCGGAAGGGCGGCGAGTCCGCCGCCCTTCCAAGTGACGCACACTGGCGTGAAATGAAGATCCACACTCTGCAGTCAGAAATCTGGATTCCGCGGGCGCGGACGGAAGTTTTCGAATTCTTCGCTCGTGCTGAGAATCTGCAAGCTCTTACGCCGCCTTGGCTGCAGTTTTCCATTTTGTCGCCTGGTCCAATCGCGATGAAATCTGGAACACGAATCCGGTATCGGTTGCGCTTGCACGGGATTCCCCTACGCTGGGAAAGCGAAATCACGGCTTGGGAGCCACTCCATCGATTCGTGGACGAGCAAAGGAGCGGACCTTATCGTAGATGGATTCACGAGCATCAGTTCCTGGATGAGCAGGGAGGAACCACGGTACGGGACATCGTGCAATACTCCGTCGCTGGAGGACTGCTGGTGCACCGACTGTTTGTCGCTCCAGACTTAGACAGGATCTTCGAGTTCCGCCGCCAAAAAATCGCCGAGATCTTCCGTCAGGGCCTGGGCCTCTCAGTCTGATTAAGTACAGTTGAAAAGCTCAGGCAGTGTAATCAGTCTGGATTTTGCGTGCCGGAAATCCACTTCACTCTCCTTCAATCGGAGGATTCGCGGAACCATTCACGATCGCCCTGCCAGGGCAGAGTTCGCGGACATCGCGCATAAGGCAACATCCTGAATGGCAACCGGACCGTTCCGTGTATGATTGTTTGCAAGAAGGAGTTCGAATCTTACCGGCAGAAAGAGAGCCAAATGACTGACTTAGGTGCGGTACTAATGCAGTTGAAACAAGAGCGTGCAAAGTTGGATCGGGCCATCGCGGCCCTGAGCGGGGTAGTCGAGACAAAACAGAATACTGGCAGGACGGCGAAGCGAAAGCTCTCGGCAGCAGCACGGAAGAGAATCGCCGATGCTCAACGAGCTCGTTGGGCCAAGTTCAAAGCCAAGAAAGCCGCTTAGCAAGAAGAAAGACGGATTAAAAAGAGGGCAAACTGTTTCCAGTTTGTCCTTTTTTCTGTTGTTTCTGTATCCACGTCAGTTGAAAAAAGGATTGCTTGGGCCCACTCAAATGATGACTGCCACGCAGGAAGTGAGGCCAATTGTTCGAGTACACTAGCGTTCCTATTTGCTTTGGTGTGTGAGTCGTTACGGGCAACTCGAACCTTCGCTTCGGGCCAATTAAGATGTTTGGCGACGTCCTTGGCATTTCCTTTGTAGCGCTTCGCAGGAGCAAAATGACCTCCCATATCGCCATAGTGCTTCCTTGGATATAGGCCTACTGTTCCTGTGAAGACTGAGAGATTCGTGATTTTTTTGATATCTTTGGCGGAGATGAATGGTCGGTACAATTCGCAACGCTGGGCAACAGCGCTGGGCAGTCTGTGTTTCGAAAGGTTTTGCCGCGCATTCTTCAAGTGGTATTGTCCCCTGCGCATAGAAGACGCACATCACCTTCCGGACGGGCCATTCCTGCTGTGCAGTAATCACAGCAGTCATGCCGACAGCGCAGCCCTGATGACTGCGAGCGGACGCAGGTTTCGAAGTTTTGCCCTGATCGGCGCCAGCGATTATTTCTTCCACTCGCGTCGCGTGCGCTGGACCGTCTCGCCCCTAATGAACGTCATACCGATCGATCGTGACCCAGGAGCCAAGTCACTTTCCGATTGCCTGGAAACCTGCCGCCAATTTATGCAGCAAACGGGCGGGAGCCTTATTCTTTACCCGGAAGGCACTCGCTCACAGGACGGGAAGATGCAGGCATTCAAGAGCGGAGCAGCCCTGTTTGCGATGGAACTGGACGTGCCCGTCGTTCCAGCCTACATAGAAGGTACACATCACATTCTCCCGAAGGGACAGTACTTTCCTCGAACCGGTTCAGTGACAGTGCGTTTCGGAGAACCCATCGAATTCGCGCATCCGAAACCGGGAGAACTCCGCCGCGAGCGCCGCCGCCGCGCAGTTGATCAACTT
>Ga0209168_10001230_pt1 | contig 20784 bp, 14 predicted proteins | sample Coa_R1_FD_187156 | JGI IMG/M metagenome (GOLD analysis project Ga0209168, IMG submission 187156) | Surface soil microbial communities from Centralia Pennsylvania, which are recovering from an underground coalmine fire - Coalmine... | ecosystem: Environmental > Terrestrial > Soil > Unclassified ...
ACGAAAACCACTCCTGCTTACAAACGCATTCTGCTCAAGCTGTCCGGCGAGGCGCTGGCCGCCAACCAGGGCTTCGGTGTGGAGACCAAGCGAATCCACGAGGTTGCGGCTGAGATTGCCGACGTGCAAAAGCTCGGCGTGCAGATCGCGATTGTGGTCGGCGGCGGCAATTTCTTCCGCGGCGTGGCGCAGCAGGCCAAAGACATGGATCGGGTTTCCGCCGATCACATGGGCATGCTTGCGACCGTGATCAACGCGCTCGCATTACAGGATGCGCTCGAGAAACAGGGTACGTACACGCGCGTCATGTCGGCCATCGAAATGAATCAAGTCGCCGAGCCATTCATCCGCCGCCGGGCGATCCGGCACTTGGAGAAGAATCGCGTGGTGATCTTCGCCGGTGGGACGGGCAATCCCTATTTTTCGACCGACACCGCGGCCTCACTGCGGGCCATGGAGATCAAGGCAGACGTGATCATGAAGGCTACGAAGGTCGATGGAATCTACGACGCCGATCCCATGAAAGTGGATGGCGCCCGCAAGTTCAATCACGTGACCTACATGGACGTGCTGAAATTGGGATTGAAGGTGATGGACTCGACTGCCATCTCGCTGTGCAAGGACAACAATCTGCCGATCGTGATCTTCAGTCTCAATGAACACGGGAACATTAAGCGGGTGGTGCAGGGCGAGAAGATTGGTTCGATGGTTAGCGCTTAGAGAATGCAGAAGTTAGAAGTCAGAATGAAGAAGTGAAACCAACACTGGTTTACACCTGCATTCTTACTTCTGCCTTCTGCATTTTGTTTTTGCGGGTTTATAATTCGACGTTTTGAGTTTGTAGCAGAACGGGAGCTGAATTCTTATGGCGATCATGGCTTCAATTGCTGGACTGAAAGAGACCTATGCGCAACTGAAGACGCGCATGGATAAGGCGGTCGAAGACTTTCGCAAGGCGATGGCGGCGACACGGACCGGACGGGCATCGGTGCATATGCTCGACGGCGTGACTGTGGATGCCTACGGCGCGCAGATGCCGCTAAACCAGGTGGCCCAGGTCCACGCTCCGGAAGCGCAGCTGATTACGGTACAGCCTTTTGATCCATCGCAACTGCCGGCGATCGAAAAGGCGATCCGCGCGGGAGACCTCGGATTGAATCCGATGAATGACGGGAAGATGATTCGCGTGCCCGTCCCCCCGCTGACGCAGGAACGTCGGCAAGACATGGTCAAGCATCTTCACCGGATACTCGAGGAGCATCGCACGGCGGTGCGCAACATCCGGCGCGACGGGAATGACGCCATCAAGAAGGCGATGAAGGACAAGAAGATTACTGAGGACGAAGAGAAGCGATCGCTCGACGAAATTCAAAAGCTGACTGACGGCGAGATCAAGAAGATGGAAGAGATGAGCAAAGCCAAGGAAAAAGAAGTGATGGAGATCAAATAAGCCGCCGCCATTAAGAGAAGTTAGTGTTGTAGAAGTCAGTGCCTCCTCCCCAACACGCCGCCCCACGCGAATTTAAGATGGGGTTCCTTCCTTTTTTCTTCATTCCGATACTCGGATGTACATGTACGAAGCCTCTACTTCGCTTGCGTTGTTTTGTAACCCATTAAAAGTTAGGTACATAGCGCCGTCTCGGTGAAAGTTGTCCGCTCGCGGTAACCCCTCTTTGATTACGCGACATTTCGGCGCATGCCGTGTTTCCATAGCCGTGAAGAAAATCGCGGCTCCCCCGGAAAATACCTTCACGCAAACTTTGAGATCGGAGTCAGCTATGAAAAAGTTCTTCGTGTTTGCCTTACTGCTCGGGCTCAGCCTGATGGAGGTGGGTTGCGGATCATCGAACTCGTCATCGCAGAATTCGAATTCGAGCGCCAAAACTGGCAGCGTATTCGTGACGGGGGAAGACGCCCCGGCCTCCTCGGTGGTGGGCTTCAACGTAACCATCGACAGCCTCACGCTGAACAACAGCACATCGTCGGTGAGTGCGATCTCCTCGCCTGAAGCGGTGGACTTCGCGCGCCTGATGGGGCTGCGCGCGCTCATGGGATTCAATGCCATCCCGCAAGGGACCTACACCAGCGTGACGTTCACCTTTGAAAATACCAATCCGGCGCCGGTGATCAGCTATGTGGACGTGACTACGAATCCTCCGTCGGTCAAGACGCTGACGGGATCGTTTTCGCAGACGACCGTTACGGTTCCGTTCCCGACTGGATCTCCGCTCGTCGTGGGCAGCAATGACCTGGCAGGTCTGCACATCGACTTTGATCTCGACGATTCGGTGGTAACGAGCGGTGGCCAGATTACCGGCGTGATCAATCCGGTGATCCACGCAGCCGCGGTTTCGGCCTCGGAAGAGATGGGAGAAATCACCGACTTTACGGGGAACGTCGTTTCAACCTCGACTTCGACAAATTCGTTCCAGATGCAAGGACCCTACGGCATGCCGCGGACGATCGACGTGAACTCGAGCACTCAGTACAACGGCAGCAACAGCCTGGGCACGCTGACGGCGAACGCGATCGTTTCGGTAATCGGAACGGTGCAGGCCGATGGCAGCATCCTGGCAAAATACGTCGAACTCATCACGACCGATAAAGCATTCATTTCCGGACGCGTCCTGGCGGTGAATCCGGCTTCCGGTCCGGTCACTTCCGTGACGATGTGGGTCGGCGAAGAAGTGGGAACCTCGGGCGTGATTCCGGTGGATACAGTTCAAACGATCAACCTGAGCGGCATTACGAATTACGAAGTCTGCTTCTTCGACAACTGGCTCACGCAAGACGTATTTAACAGCAGCTCGCTGGTCGTCGGACAGCGGATCTTCGTCGGTGGAACGATATCTGGCGGAGCGTTCACCCCTGACATGGTTTCGCTGCGGCGCCAGGGCGTTGTGGGATCTCTGGTCTCCGGCAGCGTGATAACCACTGGCGGCTCAGGAAGCAATGTGGGCGACTTCCAGATGCAGAACGATGCATTGATGAGCTACTCGGCGGGCGGAGCGTTTACAGTCTTCACGGGAGACGCGACGATCTTCGAGAATATCGATGGATTGTCGGGTCTGGCTTCCGCTGGAACGCCGAACCTGATCGCACGCGGGCTGGTGTTCAAAGACATACTTACCGGCAAGCCGATCGTAGTGGCAGGGCGGGTTCGAGTGCTGCCTGCGGGACAATAATCAGTCAGCAGTAGACATGGAGCCGGGCGGCGAAAGCCGTCCGGTTTCTTTTTTGTGCGCGGTCGGTATCGCCGTATGTCCTCAATCTATGCCTCGGAAGCCACGTATAATCGAACGAGCGATTCGTTGCGTCATCTATGAAGCAGATTGTGAAAGCCGCGTGTCCGCACGATTGTCCCGACGCTTGCGGGGTTTTGATCACCGTGCAGGATGGGCGTGCGACTAAGATTCAGGGTGATCCAGAGCATCCGGTGACGCGCGGGTTTCTGTGTGCCAAGGTAGCGAAATATTTGGACCGGGTTTATTCGCCGGATCGGGTGCTGTATCCGATGCGGAGGGTTGGGCCGAAAGGGCCCGTTGATGGCGCGTCGGTAGCAGGCCGGAGTTCTTTCGGATCTCGCTCAGGAAAGGTCCGCGATACCGAGGCAGCTGTCCCCACCCAAGCACAAGTTTGGCAGAGGATTTCCTGGGACGAGGCTTTGGATGAGATTGCGGCGCGCTTTCGTGAGATCGCGAAACAATTCGGCGGCGAAGCAATTCTTCCGTATTCCTTTGGCGGTACTCTTGGCGCCCTGAACAGCGCTTCGATGGACCGGAGATTCTTCCATCGATTGGGCGCGTCGCAACTGGATCGAACGATTTGCTCCGCAGCCGGTGAGGCCGGACTTGAGTCCGTTCTCGGAGTGAAGCTCGGCACCGAGCCCGAGCAGTTCCCTCATTCCAAATACATCATTGCGTGGGCCTCGAACATTCACGGCAACAATGTGCATCTGTGGCCGTTCATCACCGAAGCGCGGAGAAACGGCGCAAAGTTGGTGGTGATTGATCCGTATCGTACTCGTACGGCCGAATGTGCCGACTGGTATCTGCCGATCAATCCCGGCACCGACGCGGCGCTCGCTCTGGGGATGATGCACGTCATCATCGGCGAGAACCTGCACGATGCCGATTACGTTTCAACACACACGGTGGGATTTGAGCAACTTCGCGAGAAGGTGAAGGAATACCCGCCCGAGCGCGTGGCACGGTGGACCGGCATTTCGGCAGGGGATATTCGAAAGCTCGCGCGGGAATACGCTACGGTGCGGCCGGCGGTGATCCGGTTAAATTATGGCGTACAGCGCTCGGAAGGTGGCGGGATGGCGACACGATCGATCGTCATGCTGCCCTGTATCACAGGATCGTGGAAAGAAGTTGGTGGCGGGCTGCAGATGTCGACTAGCGGAGCCGCCCGTTTCAATACTTCCCATCTGAAGCAGCCTGATCTCATGAGAACTGCACTGGGACGCGAGGCGCGCACGATCAACATGGTCGAGCTGGGCAAGGTGCTGAATGCGGTAAAAGATCCGCCGGTCAAAGCGCTATTCGTTTACGGTTCGAATCCGGCGGCCGTGTGTCCGCAGCACAACGATGTGATCCGGGGATTACTGCGTCCCGATTTGTTCACAGTTGTGCATGAACAGTTCTTTACTGACACGACGGACTACGCCGATATCCTGCTGCCGGCAACTACTTTCTTCGAGCACAAGGATTTGCAGAAAGCGTACGGGCATTACTACCTGCAGGTTTCGAATCAGGCGATCGAGCCGTTGGGAGAGTGCCGGTCGAATGTGGAAGTTTTTCGGGCGCTGGCGAGGAGCATGGACTTCGAGGAGTCGTGCTTTTGCGAGAGCGTCGACGAAATGATCGATACTGCGCTGGATTGTGACGATCCTTGGATGGAGGGCATGAGCCGCCAGAAGCTGGAGCAGGGCCCCGTGCGGATGAACTTCGCAGAGTCGGGATCTCGGCTCCGAGTTCCTGCAGCGGAGTTTCGCTCCGCTGGCGAGCCGATGGCAGCGGTCCCCACACATTCCGATACGCATCCAAAAGCGTTTCTGCCGTTCGCTCAAGGTGGTTTTCGCACACCGTCCGGCAAGGCGGAACTGTACTCAGACACTCTAAAGGCTCAGGGCTTAGACCCTGTCGCTGCATTTACTCCTCCCGAGGAGTCTCGCCACGGAAGCAATGGACAGGGCCTGCCGCTCGAACTGCTGGCTCGCAAGAGCGACAATTTTCTGAATTCGACTTTCACGAACCTACCGGCGGTTCAGGCCATGGAAGAGAGCGGTCTGCTTGAGATCTCGGCGGCGGATGCGCGCGCACGCGCTATCTCGGATGGCGACAAAGTTCGCGTGTTCAACCGTCGAGGAGATATAGTGCTGAAGGCGAGAGTGGATGGGAAAGTGCAGCCGGGCGTAGTCTCCGCGCGCCTGAATTGGGCTAAGATGACGCCGTGTTTTCAAAGCATCAACAGCTTAACCTCAGAAAAACTTACCGACATGGGCAACTCGGCCACGTTTTATTCCGTCTTGGTTGAGGTAGAGAAAATGAGTGGCCGGTAAGCCGTGGTCCGAAGCTATTTACCGTTAGCCTCTGACCGTCAACTTCTTACAGATTGCAGGGTTTGAAGCGACCGACGAGATTTGAATTGCGGGTCGCAACTTGGACGCTATCCTGTGCTCTACCGTATAATTGCAGTTTTCTTACATCCCAGAGGCTGAGGTCTTAGCGATTCCGTTTCGCTTTCATCCGGAGAACCCTGTCGTACTCGAAGGCCCATCTCTTGCAGGGGCTGTTCTGAGCGCATCTCGTTCATTTCAACGGTTTTGGAATGGAATGGTGGCGCACCCACTCTGCATCCTCATGGCCCTCGCGATGCTTTGGGGCGGAAGCGTTGGCCTTGCCTCGGCGCAAACCGACGTCATTTCTGAGATCAATGTCACTGGGAACCGGCGAATTCCTGCCGATACCATCCGAGCGCGCATTTTTACCAAACCCGGCGATATCTATGACCCCGCGGCGCTGGAGCGGGACTTCAACTCGCTCTGGAATACGGGCTACTTTGAAGACATCAAGTTCTTGCGCGAACAGACGCCCAAGGGCTGGCGCATCATCGTCCAGGTGAAAGAGAAGCCGACGATTCGCGAGATCAACTATGTTGGTCTAAGTTCGGTTTCGAACAGCGATGTCCTGGACAGGTTCAAGCAGGATAAGGTCGGGCTCGTGGTGGAGAGCCAATACGATCCCACCCGCATCAAGAAAGCAGAAGTCTCGATCAAAGGACTACTGTCGGAGCATGGACGTCAGTTTGCCACCATTCGCACCGAAGTGAGGCCAATTCCTCCGGCTGCGATCGGCATCACTTTCGTCGTCAAAGAAGGCCCGAAGGTCAAGGTTGGCAAGATCAAGTTTGAGGGGAACAAGGCCATCAAGAGCCGAGTCTTGCGCGCAGCCATGAAAAACTTGCGGCCCATCGGCATCCCTCATTCGATTTTTCTTGAGAACCTTTTCTCGAAAACGTACGACGCAACCAAGCTTGAGGAAGACACCGAGCGGGTGCGCGCTGAATATCAGAATCGCGGATTTTTCAAAATGAATGTCCCGGGCGACGCGAAGACAGAGATCCACGACACCGGGCATAAAGGGTTCCACATCCCGCTATTGCAGTCGGGGCCCGGCAAAGCGGTCGACATCACCATGCCCATCGATGAAGGGGATCAGTATCGCCTGGGCAAGATCACGTTCAAGAACAACAAGGCGATTTCGAACAGCGCGGCGTTGCGATCGATGTTCCCGCTGAAGGATGGCGATATTTTCAGCCGCGAAAAGATTGCCAAAGGGCTCGACAACCTGCGTAAGGCCTATGGCCAGTACGGCTATATCAACTTCACGCCGGTTCCGAACACCACTTTTGACGATGATAAGAAACTTGGTTTCCTTGAGATTGACGTCGACGAAGGCAAACAGTTCTACGTGCGCCGCATCGAGTTTGTCGGAAACACCACGACACGCGACAAAGTCATCCGCCGGGAACTGGCGCTCGAGGAAGGCGGCATCTACAACTCCCATTTGTGGGAACTCAGCCTGCTCCGGCTGAACCAGTTGTCTTATTTCGATCAGCTGAAGGCGGACGATCCAAACGTTACCGAAAAGAAGCTCGACGAAAAAGACGGGCTGGTTGATCTGACTCTGCACGTCCATGAAAAGGGCAAGAACAGCATCGGACTGAACGGCGGCGTCAGCGGTCTTGAGGGAGCATTCATCGGGCTGAACTACGCCACGAACAACTTCCTGGGACGCGGCGAGACTTTGCAGGTGCAGGTCAGTCTGGGAAACCTGGCGCGTAGCGTCATGTTTGGCTATACGCAGCCGTACATGTTTGACCGGCCGCTGCAGTTTGGCTTCACAGTTTTCGGGAACAAGGTCAGCTTCAACCAGGCGCGGCAGCTCTCGATCTTCAGCGGACAGAATTTAAATTTACCCAGCGCGGTGCTGCAGAACCTGCAGAACTATTCGCAATCGAGCATTGGATTCACTACGTCGCTGAGCTATCCTTTGCGCCGTTCGTTCAAGCGTGTGGGCATCACTTATTCGCTGGATCGATCAACGCTGCTGCCGCTCAGCACGGCGTCGAAGACTCTGTTTGACTTCATCGCATTCCGTGGGATTTCCGGGCCGAACGCAGTCAACGGAATCATCACCAGCAAGATCTTCCCGAATTTTTCGTTTAACACCCTGGACAGTGGAATATCTCCTCACCACGGTCATCAGATGACCGTAGGTGCCGAGTTGGCCGGAATTGGCGGAACGGTTCGCTCGATCCGGCCGATCGTTCAGTACAAGCAGTTCATCCCCATGCAGGCCAAGGGACGAAATGCGCTTGGTTTTAGCGTCAACGGCTCATTCATCACCGGGTACGGCGGATTTGTGGCTCCTCCGTTCCAACGCTTCTTCATGGGTGGCGAAAACGATATTCGCGGATTCGATATCCGATCGATTTCGCCGGTAGCGTATCTGCCCAGCTCCAATGTCATCACATTGACCAATCCGGACGGTTCGCCAGTGCCGAAGAATCCCGCGAATCCGCGACAGGGTAACTGGACCGTCCCGATTCCGGTGGATCAGATTGTGTTCCCAGGCGGTGATTTCAGTGTCTGGGGAAATCTTGAGTACCGTATTACGATCGCCGGCCCGGTAGCGATAGCACCGTTCGTCGATAGTGGAATCGACCCGGTGCTGCGTTCTTCGCAGTTGCAGATCGCTCAAGTGCAGTATGACCAGGTAATCAGCACTCCATTCGGGTGCGCGCAGCTGGATGCGGGCTTCAATTGCATTGGCGGCAAGACGCTAAGCCCCCCGCCTTCGAACCGGTTGCAGATTTTGAGCTCCACGAACTGGCAGCCGCGCGTTTCGACCGGGTTGGAATTGCAGATGTTCCTGCCGGTGGTCAACGCGCCCTTCCGAATCTACTGGGCTTACAATCCTCTTCGGTTGGACGAAACGGCGACACCGCCGATCCCGATCACGCGCAGCATGTTCCCCGCGGGTGCGGCGGGCGACTACACGTTCAAGCAGGCTGTCAATGTTTACGCGCCGAGTTTCATGTTGCGCGAGCCGCGTAAGACATTCCGATTTACGGTTGCGACCACGTTCTAGCGACGTTTGACGCGGGAATGGCGAGATCACTATAATTGTTGCGATCCACACCCAATGAGTGAATTTGAAGGAGTGGACGCACGCCTGTATGCCCGGCGTGAATGCTGGCAATCTAGTGCGCCTAGTCCGATGGCGGCCGCTACCGCAGCGGAGACCTCATTCAGTGCGGCCCAGCGTTAACTGAAGAAGCGATCTGAGAGCGGATTTCGCAGTTCATTCCCGGAACCATGTTCCAAGGAGTTCAAGCAACCCAATGAAAAGCAAGTTTCTACGTGTTCTTCTGGTCGTAGCGGCGACGTATACGTTCTCCGCACTGGCCCAAACCGGCAGCGCTGCCACACCGGCACTTCCAGCTGCACCTGCTCCGGCGTCGTCGACGCCTGCCACGACCACCGCGCCCGTCCCAGGCAAGGTCGGAACCATCAACATCCAGGATGCCATTTTCGGCAGCAACGAGGGCCAGCGCGATATGCAGGCCCTGCAGAAAAAATATGAACCCAAGCAAGTTGAGCTGAAGGGCCAGAACGAAGAGCTCGAAGCTTTGAAGAAGCAGCTCTCCACGCAAGGGGAGAAGCTCAATGAAGATGCACTGGCGAGCTTGAAGAAGCAGATCGACAGCAAGCAGAAGACTTTCGATCGTTCGGTGCAAGATGCTCAGGAGGAGATCGGAAACCAGCAGCAGGACATTGCCAGCCGCATCCTCTCGAAGATGGCCCCCCTCGTCGTAAAGTATGCTCAGGAGAATGGCTACACCCTGATTGTGGATACCTCGAAGCCTTGGCCGCAAAGCCCCGTGCTTTGGTGGAATCCCGATGCGGTCGACATCACCAAGAACGTCGTCGAAGCGTACAACGTACAGTCCGGAGTCGCTGCGCCACCTGCTTCGAGCGGAGCCGCTGCCAAACCGGCTGTGCCGAAGCCGTCTACGGGCACAGGAGCTGCCAAGCCGGCCGCGCCGAAGACCGAGACGCCAAAATAAGCTCAAACCCAGACACCTCGCGTGTCTGAAAAGTTCCCAAAGGCCGCGTGATTACGCGGCCTTTTTTTCTTTTAAAACCGGTGCTGCCGGGCGTTTGAGTGGTGTCCATTACAGCAAACGGAATTTACGCTGGAGGACACCATGTTTGAACAGGGGCTGTTTGCCGACAGTTTGCTGGAAACCTCATGGGCCCATCGCGGTCGGCGTAGTTGGACCACGCTGACATCCTTCGGATTGCAGGCAGTCGTGATTGGATTGTTACTGCTGATTCCCCTGTTGACGACGGTGGGCTTGCCGTTGAACCCGCTTATTACGACGCCCGTGTCGTGGGGAGCGCCGCCGCCGGCTGCACCCCCGATTCACCGCGAACACACCACACTCATCAACCAGAGCAATCTTTCCGATAACAGGCTGATTGAGCCTCCTTCCATCCCGCCACGAGTGAGGATGCTCGACGAAACCGAGCCTCCGCCGCAGGTGAGTTACAACAACGGGATTGGCGTAGCCGGAAGCACGGGAAACGAAGGATCACCCGATGGCATCTTCGGTTCTATCAACAAAGCCCTGCCGCACGTTTCGCCTGCAGTGGCTCCTCCTCCGACAATCAAGCGCGAATTCAGAACCTCAAGCATGTTGGAAGGTAGCCTGATTCGAAAAGTGCAGCCCGTTTATCCGCCACTTGCGAGGAGTGCCCGCGTTCAGGGTTCTGTCGTGTTGACAGCAGTGATCAGCCAAACGGGAACCATGAAAAACGTGACGGCTGTCTCTGGACATCCGATGCTGGTCCCGGCTGCGGTTCAGGCTGTCAGCCAGTGGCGCTATCGACCGTACATTCTCAACGGAGCGGCAATCGAAGTGGAGACGCAAATCACGGTCAATTTTATTTTGGGAGCGAATTAGGCGCTTCCCGATCGCAGACACCAGGCGGGAGTAGCCCGAGCGTAACCTGGGCCCTTCGGCTACTCCCGCTATAATCGCGAAAGTGGCAACCACCGCTGAAATCCTAAGCCGCACGGCGACGCGTCCAACGTGGGCCGATGTTTCGCTAACGACTCTTCGGCAAAATTTCCGAACCGTGCAAAAACATGTTGGCACCGGCGTCACGATTTGCGCTGTGGTGAAGGCGGATGCTTACGGACATGGCGCAGTCGAGTGCTCGCGGGCCCTGGAAGCTGAGGGGGCGCGCTGGCTGGGCGTGACATCGCTCGATGAGGCCATACCGCTGCGAGACGCGGGAATTGGGGCCAATATTCTGTTGATGACGGGCTTCTGGCGCGGCGAGGAAAACGAGATCGTCCGACTGCATCTCACGCCCACGGTATGGGAGCCGTGGCAGATCGCGTCGCTGGACAAAGCAGCAGCTGCGCTCAGCGTGGCGCAGCATCCGGTCCATCTGAAGGTCGACACGGGCATGGGACGGCTGGGTGTCGCACTCGATCAGTTGCCCAAAGTGCTCGCGACGCTCGTGGCGGCGAAACATTTGTCGGTGGAGGGGCTGTCCACTCATCTGGCGTCCTCAGAGGTAATGGACGCACCCTCTGTAGCCGAGCAGCAGAAAAATTTTGCAGCGGCGATACGTATGGTGCGCGACGCCGGACCGGAACCGAAGTTCGTGCATATGGCCAACACAGGAGCGGTTATCTCCCGTCGCGACACGTGGAATACGATGGTGCGGCCGGGTGTGGCGCTCTATGGATATTACGTGCCGTTTCAGCGCGCCGGCCGTACCGTCAGCGGCGGAACACTGCGCCTACCGGTAAAACCGATTCTGACCTGGAAGACGCGCATCCTCTCATTGCGGGATTTTGGACCGAATCAAGCCTTGGGCTATGGCGCGACCTATGTCACGAAAGCACCGGCGCACGTTGCGGTTCTGCCGGTCGGATATGCCGACGGCTTCAATCGCCAACTCTCGAATAGCGGACGCGTGATTCTGCGCGAACACTACGCGCCCATCGTCGGCCGCATCTCTATGGATCTAACTTTGGTCGACGTTACCGGGATTCCCGGCGTGTCAGTGGGAGATGAAGTGATCCTGCTTGGCGTAGGAGAGGGTCTCAGCGTGGACGCGCTGGAACACGCCGAACTGGCGAACAGTACTCCGTACGAAATCCTCTGCAATATTTCGAAGCGCGTACCGAGAAGGTATGTAAGCTGAAGGGCAGGCCTCGGGCGTCAGCCCTCGGGCCTTACTTCCTCGGCGTCTCGGCTTGCCGGGCGCTTACCATCTCGCGTCCCGCATCAAGCGCGACCACCTGCCACCCAATGCCCCGGTGCGACCCGCCAACCGCGAATAGCATCCGTTTGATGCAACCTGTCCAAACTCGCTCCTGCCGCTTGTTACACTAGAAGATTCTCCATGCCTTCTCGTTACGCACAGTGGATGTACGACTGGGAACACCGCCTCACGTCGGTGGACAACAACCGCGTAGTGCGCCCGCTCGAATGGGGCTTGGAATGGACACGCCACTGGCCTTGCCGGAACGGGCACTTGCAAGAGGAATCGGCGCGCAATCCAGAGGAGTTCTTCCTCGATTACAACCGCCGGATCGTTGGCTCCAGCGACGAGTTTTACTCCTACGCCCGCCCTCAGGATTTTCGCCTCGAGTCGCGCGAGGTGCAGGTCTTTTCTACACGCGAAGTGCCCGACCCCAAGCTCGAAGCCAAAGTGAAGGGAACCTTCGCCGAGTTCCTGCGATTCACGTCGCCGATCACCACTCCTTATCCTGAAAACAATCTGGTGAGCGCGCGCTGGTTTCCCGCCCGAGGACGTCGTGCGGTTGTCTTGCTGCCTCACTGGAATTCCGATGGAATCTCTTACGTCAGCCTCTGCCGCGTCCTGAATTTATTGGGGATTGCGGTGTTGCGGTTGAGCATGCCGTATCACGATATCCGCATGCCGCGCGAGATCAACCGGGCCGATTATGCAGTTTCGGCCAACATTGGCCGCACTCTCGATGCAGTCCGACAAGGCGTGGTCGACATCCGTTGCTGCCTCGATTGGCTGGAGGAACAGGGCTACAGCCAAGTTGGAGTAGTGGGCACGAGTTTGGGATCGTGCTATGCGTTTATCGCGGCCGCACATGATCCGCGAATTCGAGTGGCCGCCTTTAACCATGCTTCCACTTATTTCGCGGACGTTGTCTGGCACGGGCAGTCGACCCGGCATATACGGCAGGGAATCGAGCAGGCGATCGATCTCGAAGAATTGCGGAAGGTCTGGCTGGCCATTAGTCCAATGTCGTACTTCGAGCAATTCGCGAGATGGCCGAAGAAGTCCCTCATCATCTATGCCGCCTATGACCTGACATTTCTGCCGGAATTTTCGCGAAACGTAGTGGATGAATTTGCCCGGCATGGGTTGGATCACAAAGTGGTGGTGCTGCCATGCGGGCATTACACGACCGGTGAAACTCCTTATAAATACATGGACGGTTGGCACCTGGCATCGTTCTTGCGGACGGCTTTTTGAAAGCGATCGTACGGGTTTTGATCACACAAGACATGGAAGCACAGGGAACATCGGGAACTATTTCTCTGTGTCTCAGTGCCTCCGTGGTGGGTGCTAGATACGATTAAAATGTGCAAGTGAAACCTGATCACACCGAGTATCGGCGCGGCGAATACGTCATCAGTGCCGATGCTGCGCGGTTGGATTTGGACGTCATCCACGAATTCCTGACGAATTGTTACTGGGCAAAGGGCATTCCGCGGGATGTCGTGGCGCGATCGATCGAGCACTCCTTGTGCTTTGGGATTTATGATAGTTCCGGCGCGCAAGTCGGCTTCGCTCGTGTGATCAGCGATCTCGCTACCGTGGCCTATCTCGGGGACGTATTCGTCCTGGAGGCGCACCGCGGCCGCGGGTTGAGCAAGTGGATGATGGAATGCATCACGCAGCATCCGGCGCTGCAGGGTTTGCGGCGATGGATTTTGCTGACGCGCGATGCGCATGCGCTTTACGCAAAGTTTGGATTCACGCCGTTAAAGGCGGCCGACCGCTACATGGAGTTGCATCGGCCCGACGTCTACGAGATTGGAAAAAAATCATGAAAAACACTCAGATGTACCGCCCGCTGTACGAGTCTGATCCGCAGATTGCCGCGGCCATCGACAACGAAACTCGCCGCCAGCACGAAGGCCTGGAACTGATCGCGTCAGAGAACTTTGTCAGCGAAGCAGTGCTGGAAGCTGCCGGCTCGGTGTTCACGAACAAGTACGCCGAGGGATATCCCGGCAAACGCTATTACGGCGGCTGCGAGTTTACCGATGTGGTGGAAAATCTGGCGCGCGATCGCGCCAAGCAGCTATTCGGCGCCGAGCACGCCAACGTGCAGCCGCACGCCGGATCGCAGGCCAACATGGAAGCCTATGCGGCGATCCTGCAGCCCGGCGATACGATTCTGGGCCTGAACCTGGCCCATGGCGGTCACCTGACGCACGGGCATCATCTGAACTTTTCGGGCAAGACGTACAAGATCATTCCTTACGGCGTCACCAAAGACACTGAGACCATTGACTACGACGAACTCGAGAAGCTGGCCGAGAAAGAACGCCCGAAGCTGATCATCGGCGGCGGCAGCGCGTATCCGCGGATCATCGATTTTGCGCGCATGCGCCAGATCGCTGACAAAGTCGGGGCACTCTACCTGGTCGACATGGCGCATTTTGCGGGATTGGTTGCTGGTGGAGCGCATCCGTCGCCAGTGCCGCACGCGCACATCGTGACTTCCACCACGCATAAAACTTTGCGCGGGCCGCGCTCGGGAATGATTCTCTCGAAAGCCGAGTTCGGTCCGGCCATCGACAAAGTGGTCTTCCCCGGAATGCAGGGTGGTCCACTGGTTCACATCATGGCGGCGAAAGCCGTTTGCTTCCAGGAAGCGATGCAGCCGGAGTTCCGCGACTACGCCCGCCAGATCGTGGCCAATGCAAAAGTGCTGGCGCAAAGACTGGCCGACGAAGGCTTCCGCATCATTTCTGGAGGAACCGACACTCACCTGATGCTGGTCGACGTGTTCTCTAAGGGGATGCTCGGCAGCGAGGCAGAGAAGGCTCTAGGCGAGGCAGGCATCACCGTCAACAAGAATGCCATTCCGTTCGACACCAATCCGCCTCTCAAGCCGAGTGGCATCCGCATCGGTACGCCGGCGCTCACCACTCGCGGCATGAAGGAACCGGAGATGCATCAGATCGGCCACTGGATTGCCGAATCGTTATTGCATCGGACCGATGCCGCCGCACTGGCCAAAGTGCGCAAGCAGGTACTGGATCTATGCGAGGCCTTTCCTCTCTACGCAGACCGGCGGGCGAAGGCGCAGGCTGAGGTGCGGGCATAATTCCCTTGTATCCGTCCGGCTTCCGTATGGTTAAATGCCATCGGTGAAGATCGCCATCGACATCCGGCGGATGACCGAGTTTGGCGTCGGCACATACATCCGCAACGTCGTTCGCACTCTGGGCCGTCTCGACCACGAGACCGAGTATTTCCTCATTGGCGCTCCAGCGAAAGTTGAAGAGATCGGTCCCCTGCCGGAGAACTTTCAGACAATTCCTACCTCGGCCCCGGAAACAAGCATTCAGGGATACCGCGAATTCCGAGCGGCTCTCAAAGGCCTGAATTGCGATCTTGTTCACATTCCCAATCTGTTTTCGGTCCCGCGATTCTTGCCGTGTCCATACGTCATCACGGTGCACGATATGCTCGACCACATGTCGCGCGTGCAGCAGCGCACCGGCTTCTGGGGCGCCTTGCACATGCAGATGACACGACAGGTCTTACGAGGTGCAGCGCGAATTTTCGCGGTTTCGAATTTCACCTGTAACGAAATCTCCAAGCTCTTTGAAATTCCTTCTGATCGCATCGAAGTGGTTTACAACGCGATTGACGAGCGTTTTCTGCGTGGACATGCGACCACGTCCGATCGAGAACTGATCGCGGAACGGTATCAAGTGACGTATCCATTCTTGCTGTATGCAGGACGAATCAGTCCTCACAAAAACGTGGTGCGGATGATTGAGGCTTTCTCGGCTTTGAAAACAGAACTGGAGCGCGACAATCTCTATCCCGATCTCAAGCTGATCATTATCGGGGATGATCTCTCGGGCAATCCGGATCTGCGCCGGACGGTCGTACGCAGCGGTGTGCAGAACGATGTGCGATTTCTGGGGTTCATCCCCATTGAAGTGCTGCGCATCTTCTATGACTCTGCAAAGATTTTCGTCTTCCCGTCGTTGTATGAAGGATTCGGTTTGCCTCCATTGGAAGCGATGGCGCATGGCACTCCGGTGGTGACCTCGAACGTTTCTTCACTGCCCGAAGTCGTTGGCAATGCCGCTGTGCTGGTCAATCCGGAAAACGTGTTTGAGATTATGCGCGCGCTGCACCGCGTATTGGTCGACAAAGCATTGCGCGACCGCATGAAGGAGCGAGGCTATCTACAGGCTACGCGATTCTCGTGGGAGATTTCCGTTCGGCGGGTAAGAGAAGTTTATCGCGAGGTTGGGCGCTGCGCAGATAGCGGTCGAGCACAAACGAACGCCGCTGACTGAGGCAGTTTATTGAAAGAGGAACGGGGGCGGTTGTGCCCCCTTCGTGCGCTGTCTACCCTTCGGCTCGTAGTCCCGTCTCTGACTATTTCAACAGCGGCTGCCCCGGGGACATAACCGCCATTTTGTGGAGCTTGGCGGTGAGACGGCTGCGGTCGGCGTCGGTCTTGGCGGCGGCCAGGCGTTTGCGAAGGTGTACGATCTTGTCTTTGCGGGTACGGCGCCGGCGAATCTCAGGCCGGCGGCTGGGTGCGGACATGCGGTGCTCCTGAAAGTAAATTTTTTGGAAGTTGAAAGCCGGGCTGAAAAACAAGCAATTCCGGCGCCAATAGCTACTCCAACCATTGGAACGGACATTCCGGAAACTGTCAATGGACCGCGTTGCTCCGTCCCGCTAGACGTAGTCGAACAGCGTCATGAATCCGTAGTCCATGTGCAGCTGCTGGTGGCAGTGAAAGAGCGTGAGCCCCGGATTATCCGCGACAAAGTCGACTTCGACTTCCTGGTAGCCTCCGACCATAACTACATCCTTCATCACGCCTGCAGTGGGCTTTCCCACAATGCGGGTGATTTCAAAGCTGTGCCGGTGCAGATGAACAGGATGAATGTCGTCGCTGGCATTGCGCATGCTGATGCGATACCGCTTGCCCTCACGAAGATGGTATGCAGGCGTCATGCTGCCAGCTGAAAAAGCGACGTCGTTGATTGTCCACAGATTGAATCCGTGCTCGGCAGCGTTCTGCTTGGCAAAAGTCATGGCGATGACTTCGTCCGACTCGGGAGCGCTTCCGTCCACCTTGGCGAATCGCGTGTAGTTCCAGTGGAACGGCTTTGGCGGCGCCCAGACCGGTCTTCCTTTCTGCCGGGCATACTCAACCACAATTCCCATGCCGTGGCCGCGATCGTCGTCGGCAAGATCGCCCATTACCCACACGCCAGGATGATTCATCTCAACGATCGCAGAAACGCGCTCCGCCGTGCCCAGCCAAAGAACGGGCACTTCAGCAGGATGCGGCACAGGATTGCCGTCGAGCGCGATCACCTTGAAAGTATGTCCCGGCAAGGCAAGGCTGCGTATCTCTGTAGCACTCCCGTTCAGGATGTGAAACATCACGCGCTCGCCCTGCTTTACGCGCACCGGCTCACCATGGCCCAGCATGCGGCCGTTAATCGTGAAGTAGCGATAGCCCACCTCGTAGCCGTGAGGCATGCCTTTTGCGAGCGAGGCCTTCATGGCCGTCTCGCCCGCGGTTTTGAGTTCTTTCACCTCGGCGGGCGGGAGAAAATCCTGAGCCATATCGCCGCCCTGACTGAACGTTGGTTCAAATTCTTTAAGTACGAGAAAGATTTCGCGATCATGATTTGCCGGTTCGTTTTTCGCTTCGATGTAGACCGGACCAACCTGGCCCGTATACTGTCCAGCATAAAGATTCGCCCCGGCGCGATTGTGCGTGTGATAAAAGCGCAATCCTGCAGGCTGCGGAGTGAAGGTGATCCGGCGCATTCCGTGAGACGGAATGTAAGGAGTGCCTTCTTCCGCCGCACCGTCAACATCGGTAGGAACCTTCTGACCGTGCCAGTGAAGTTGCTCAGGCGTGTCCGTGTCGTTGTGGATCTCGACGGTCACCGGTCGACCTTCTTTGAAGCGCAACAGCGGTCCGGGGAACTGGCCGTTGTACGTGATCGTGGAAACGATGCGTTTCGGCGCGATCTCAATCGGAGTGGCGGCAATGCGCAGAACATAATCGGCCGAGGTTGATTCGGATTGGCCGTCGATCGCCGAAAGCTCTGCTGACGCGGAGTTCGCCGATAATCCAAGCGACGCTGCGGGCGCAAGCAATCCGATTCCGGCAGCTGCGCCTGATGTTTTGAGAAAGTCTCGCCGCGATGGAAGCCGTCTGCTCATCGTTTGTTAGCGGATAGGAGGTTCGTGGCGCCCCGAGCTGACAGCGGAACTCTGGCGGCCCATGCAAACATATAACCCATTCAAATCGAAAAAACAGGAAAGTGTCAATCGATGCAAGCGCAGCATATGCGATGTTCCTGCGGGAACATAACGTCATGACGGTAAAGTATATACACTTATGTCATGACAGCTAAGATTAAGAAACCAAAGCGGCGAAAGGCTCGGAAGCGGTCTGGGAAAGTCATCGAGCTGCGAGCATCGGTTGAAGATGACTTGTTGGAGCTGACGGATGAGGAGATGGGCGCGGATGCGCGCTGGAACCGTCCACGAAAGCGGCGGATCTCGTTGCGCGTGGATATCGAAGTGGTGGACTGGTTCAAGTCCAAAGGTCCGGGTTACCAGACACGAATCAACCACTTGAGCGGATGCGTAGCGCCTACGTAGAGCGTCACTATCTGAATTTCACCATGGTGCCGGAGACCAGCATCGAAGGCTCACGTCATGTCATCAGCGTGGTGATTGAGTGTGATGAAGGCAAGCGGTTCTACTAGGCCAACTTGAATGTTGAAACATCCCCATCTCACTCATTGCCCCCCAACTGGGGCCTACTGTCCGTAGACTTCCCTTTTAGAGCCGAGAGAGAGTATTACCTGATTCCAAAAGTCGTACTCCACTGAATCTGTCGGACATTCCTGCCGTTGATGTATCGCGTAGTCGTGAGCCTCGCTGAAATTTTGGTACGTCGTATACAGTTCCTCTGCGGTCAGTTCCACTGCACGACACTCGCGAACGTGGGCGGGCCACCTTACCGTCTTAACGCGTAGAGCAAATTTTAAAACCGTATCTTTCGTCGTCATATGAAACACCGCCCCGCATCCGGAGCATTGGAAGTCACCGTTTCCAAGATCACTGAGTCTAGGTGTCATCGAACCCCGCCATTTTTGAGGCCCAAGGATTAGGCCTGCGCCGAAACACGAATTATAGGCCCGCGCCGTCAACTGGCGTAATATCGCAATTGCACTCAAAATGGTCGGGTGGTGCGGCCACTCCGCTCCTCGCGCCGCCCGAGGGCGCGATCCGAACGCCGGCAGCCGGAGACACGGCGGCGCTCCGGTGCTCGGGACCGCCCTGCCCCGGAAGCGGGCCCGTCATTCGGGAGAATTCCCTCACGCCGCATTGACAGTTGATAGCAGGTAGGGATGCCTCGACTGCGGTCGATCTTTGCGCCCACGGCGCGCAAAGATCAATCCTCGCTCAGGATGACCTTGCCGTGGTGTGTGTTTGAGGTACCGGAGACTTGGCAGTAGAAGAATGATGCTTTGGCGAGGAACTGGAAGATGCTCATCGCTCGAGCGTTGGCAGGCATCAGGATGAGCGTGTCGGCAACCACTGTAAGAAACAGAGGGAGGTTGACGGAGAAGCAGAACACCAACGGCCAGAGTCCTTTCCGGTCTTCGGCTCTGCATCGCCGTCCATAAGCTAGTCCTCCAGAACAAACCCTTACGCTCTGCGTCCTCTATTCCCAGAGGAACAGGTCTTGACATGTGAGGCACGATAACTCCTGTTACCAAGCCCGCACTTTGGGGATCAATCGCCATTACGCCCAATGTATGGTCCGCCGCCGAACTGCAAGAGGTTTGAAGTTGGGCGAAGGTACAGTCCGCGTAAATGTATCCGGCCTCTAAGTGGAGAATTCTCTCCGGGCACTCGATGATGATCCGCACGTGCCGGTCCTATTAAATCCCTCGGTCCCTAAGGACGCATTTGAGCGTTCAGGTTTTCCGGCACGCCGTTGGACTGTTGTTTCGTCTTCTTCTCTCCTCAGCAGACCTTGGTGGAATGAAATCTAGCCGTCGTCGTGGCGGTGGGAAAGTGGAAAGCGTTTTGTGCTTTCCAGTTTTCCACCGCCATCAGGCGGTCGCCCGCTGTGGCAGCGGCTGATGGCGATAGTCCCGGCCGCTGGACAGCACAGCCCAAGCGATGCGAGCCAGTTTGTTGGCGATGGCGACCACCACTTTGTTGCGCGGAGCACGCTGACTCAGCCGATGGACCCATTGTCCCAATCCCGCCGTGTCGTACTTGATGCGAAACAACACAGCGCGGGCACCGTGAATCAGCATGCGACGCAGATAGGTGTTGCCGCGTTTGCTCATGCCAAACAGCCTCTGCTTGCCTCCGGTGGAATACTGCCGGGGCACGACTCCAACCCAGGCCGCGAAATCGCGTCCCCGGCGAAACCCTGCTCCGTTGCCAATGGCAGCCACAGTGGCAGTGGAGACCAACGGTCCAAATCCGGGAATCTGGCGCAGACGCCGGCAGCGTTCATCTTCGTTACTAATGCGCTCGATCTCGTCCGTGACGGTCTCGATGTCGATGTCTGTCTGCTTCCACTCCTGCCAGAGTCGATCCAGCAGCCAGCGCAGACGAGAGGTCAGGTTCTGCTCGCCATCTTCCACCACCGTGGGCAGGTTCTTGCGCAGGTGGATAGGTTGCGCCGGGAAGGTGATGCCACGCTCCAATAGAAAGCCGCGGATCTCGTTAATCAGTGCGGTGCGGCGCTGCACCAGTCGATCCCGAACCCGGTGCATGGCTTGCACATCGAGCTGCTCCTCGGTCTTGATCTGAACAAAGCGCATGTTCTGTTTGGTTACGGCTTCGGCGATCGCTTCCGCATCGATGAAATCATT
>Ga0209168_10001232_pt1 | contig 20769 bp, 17 predicted proteins | sample Coa_R1_FD_187156 | JGI IMG/M metagenome (GOLD analysis project Ga0209168, IMG submission 187156) | Surface soil microbial communities from Centralia Pennsylvania, which are recovering from an underground coalmine fire - Coalmine... | ecosystem: Environmental > Terrestrial > Soil > Unclassified ...
GCCAGGGCCGGCGCAGCCTTCCAGAGCGGAATCGCCAGCGGAAAATTCCACGGCGTGATGAGCGCGACCACGCCTAACGGTTCGCGCAGCGTGAACTGCAGCGCGCCCGCCGCCTGCGCCGGGATCACCTCGCCCACGGCCCGCACCGCCTCGCCCGCGTAGTACCGCAGGATCACCACCGCCCGGGCCACCTCGCCCCGCGATTCGGCGATTGGCTTCCCCACCTCGCGCGTCATCGCGCGCGCCAGCTCGTCCGCCCGTTGCGCCACCGCCGCCGCCCAGGCATAGAGATGTTCGGCGCGCGCCGGCCCGCTGAGGCCGCGCCAGCCGCCTAACGCAGCGGCAGCGGCGTCCGCGGCCGCGCGCGCCGCATCGGCTGACCCTTCCGGCACCAGCGCCACGACGTCCGACGCGTCGGATGGATTGACCGACGGCAGCGGAGTTCCGCCGTTCGATGCACGGAACTCGCCTCCGACCAGATCGGCCAGGACCGCAGCGGCCATTATCCCTGGCCCCGTTGTTCGCGAAGAAACCGAACCAAGGACCGCCCGGCCCCCGTGATGTGCGTTCCCATGAGCTGCGCCGCCCGATCCGCATTGTGACGCCGCGCGGCCGTCACGATCGCGCGATGCTCCTCGCTCGCCCGCGATTCCCCGTGCGTCAGCGCCAGCTGCATCCGCGCATAGCGCTCCGCGTGCCGGTGCAAACGCGCCGCGATCCCGAGCGTGAGCGGCCGCTGTGCCGGCACGAGCATCGTCGAGTGCAGTTGCCAGTTGAGCTCCCCCCACGCAGCCACGTCGCGCGCGCGAAACGCCGCATCGTACGAGTCCAAGATGTCATCGGCGCGCGCAAAATCCGCCGCAACCATCTTCGGCACCGCCCGGCGCACCAAATCGGCTTCGATTTCCGCACGCAGCTCGAACAATTCCTCGATCTCGCCGATCGAGAACGTCGACACCACCGCGCCGCGATGCGGACTGAACGTCACCAACCCTTCGACCTCGAGCTGGCGTAGCGCCTCTCGCACCGGCATGCGGCTCACGCCGAGCTCCGCGGCGATGGCGTCCTGTCGCAACGGATCGCCTTCGGCGTACGCGCCGGAGAGAATGCGCTCCCGGATGGCTTGGAGCGTCGCTCCGGCAAGCGTGAATCGCTCGATGGGTCCGCCCGCTGGACGCGGCGAGACCGTCCCCGGCGCGGCGTCCGCGCGGATGGTGGAACGGGATGGTGCGTGTGTCATGAGCGCTCGTTGCCTAACGATGAGCGCTCGACGCCAGAACCTTTCCCCGGCGTGCGAGCGCATGGGATAAAGTATCCAATGTGGTGCCGCCCTTCAAGTTCGATGAACTTGGTGCCAGAACCGCGTCGCGCGCGAGTCGCTCACCCCCCCGGTCCCGCCCCGCTATATTTCGCCTCCCTTTGCCTCTTCCGCGCGCCCATGTCCGTAACGCTCCGCGCACTCCGCAAGTCGTACCCCGATGTCGTCGCTGTCGACGGCCTCGACCTCGACGTGCGCACCGGCGAGTGCTTTGGGCTCCTCGGACCGAACGGCGCCGGCAAAACCACCACCATCGAGATCTGCGAAGGCCTCACGTCCCCCGACAGCGGCGACGTCATCGTCCTCGGTCGCCGGTGGACCGAGCATCCCCGCGAGCTGCGCGAACGCCTGGGCATCCAGCTCCAGGAAACCCAGCTCTCGGAGAAACTCACCGTCGAGGAAACGGTTCGCCTCTTTCGATCCTTCTTCCGCGAAGGCCGCGAGGTGAGCGAGGTAATCGCGCTCGTCCAGCTCGAGGAAAAGCAAAACTCCCGCGTCGGCGGCCTCTCGGGTGGACAGAAACAGCGCCTCGCGCTCGCGTGCGCCCTCGTCGGCGATCCCGAGCTCCTCTTCCTCGATGAACCGACCACCGGGCTGGACCCGCAAGCGCGCCGCCAACTCTGGGACCTGATCGAGCAGTTCCGCGCCGCCGGCCGTACGATCGTCCTCACCACCCACTACATGGATGAGGCCGAACGACTCTGCGATCGCGTCGCGATCATGGACCACGGCAAGGTGATCGCGCTCGGCACGCCGCGCGAGCTGATTCGGGCGCGACGCGCCGAACACGTGGTGACGTTTTCCGCCGCGCACGCAGGCCGGATCGACTTGCACACGTTGCGCGCCATCGATGGCGTGCTCGACGCACGCCCCGAGAACGGCGGTTTCGAGCTCGACGTCACCGAGCTGCACCGTGCGGTCCCCGCATTGCTCAGTGCACTGAACGAGCGCGGCATCGAAATGAACGAGTTACAGACACACTCGGCTACACTCGAGGATGTCTTCGTATCTCTCACCGGACGCCATCTGCGCGATGACTGAGACGACGCTCGCACCTCCGGCGCGCGAACGCACCGCGCCGGCGCCGCGTCGGCCGCGCCGGCTCCGCGACAGCTCGCTCGCGCAGCTCACGCTCGTGCGCTACCGCGAATTCCTGCGCGAGCCCGAAGCCGTGTTCTGGGTATTCGTGTTCCCCGTGCTGCTCGCGGCCGGGCTGGGCATTGCGTTCCGCAACCGGCCCGCCGAGAAGCAGCACGTGGCCGTGCTGTCTGCGGCGCCCGGCGCCGCGCCATTGGCCGCTGCCTTACGGAGGGACTCGTCGCTCACCGTCGACGTGCTGGACGACAGCGCCGCCGCGCGTGCGCTCCGAACCGGCGAGGTCGCGCTGGTCGTCGCGCCGCAAGTGGGCGGCGCCGTGTCGTACCGGTACGACGACACGCGGCCCGAAGCGCGCGCCGCGCGCCTCATCGCCGACGCCGCGGTCCAACGGGCTGCCGGCCGCCAGGATCCCGTGACCGTGGCCGATCAGCACATCCGCGAACGCGGCTCGCGCTACATCGATTTCGTCATCCCCGGTCTGTTAGGCATGAACTTGATGGGCAGCGGCATCTGGGGCATCGGCTTCGCGATCGTCGACGCGCGGAAGAAGAAACTGCTCAAGCGTCTCATCGCGACGCCCATGCCGAAGCCCGAGTACCTCGCGTCGTTCCTGCTGTCACGCCTGACGATGTTGTTCTTCGAAGTCGTGACGCTGTTGGGCTTTGGCGCGCTCATCTTCGGCGTGCCGCTGCGCGGCTCCTATCTCGAGCTCGCGTTCATCTGCCTCGTCGCATCGCTCACGTTCGGCGCGATGGGCCTGTTGGTCGCGTCGCGCGCACGCACGGTGGAAGGCGCATCGGGTCTCATGAACCTGGTGATGCTCCCCATGTGGGTGTTCTCGGGTGTGTTCTTCTCGGCGTCGAACTTCCCGAAGACGATGCAGCCTTTCATTCAAGCGCTGCCGCTCACGGCGGTCAACAACGCGCTGCGTGCGAACATGTTGCAGGGCGCCGGGCTCGCCCACGTGGCCGGCGAGTTAGGCATAGCGCTCGCGTGGCTGGTCGTCAGCTTTCTCCTGGCCTTGAAGCTGTTCCGCTGGAAATAGCGCGCTCAGTCCTTCGGGTTCGTCGCCCACACCGAAACGTCCTTGATCAACACCCGCTCATCCAGCGCCAGCATGCTCGCGATCACATCCGCGATGTCATCCGCGTGCAGCTTCGTCGGGGTCTCGGCCGCACTCGGCCGCCCGGAATTGGCGCGGAACTCCGTCAGGACCTCGCTCGGATTGATCTGCATCACCCGGATGCCGCATTGCCGCAGCTCCGTCCGCCACACGTCCGTTAGGCCGGTGAGCGCGAACTTGCTCGACGCGTAGGCCGTCCCGTTCGCCCCGCCGCGCTGGCCCGACGTGGACACCACGTTGACGATGTTCCCGCGCTGCTGCCGCACGAAGTGGCGCGCCGAGTCGCGCGCCACCAGCATCGCGCCGAGCACGTTCGTCTCCCACACGCTCCGGAAGTCCGCCACGGTCATGTCCACCAACGGCGCAAACCGGCCGAACCCCGCGTTGTTGATCAGCGTGTCGTAGCCGCCTAACTCTCGGATCACCGCCCCGACCAGCCGCGCTACGTCGGCCTCGCGACTCACGTCGGCCTCGATTGCCACGGCGCCCGTCGACTTGGCCGCCGCGCGCAACCGCTCGCCATTCCGCGCGCAGATCGCCACCCGCGCCCCCGCGGACACGAGCCGCTTCGCCGTCGCCAACCCGATGCCCGAGCTGCCGCCTGTTACCAGTACCTTCGCGCTCTTCAGCTCCATCGCCGCCCCTCGTGCAAATGTCAGTCGTCGCCGTGCGCCGGCTCGGCCTCCGGTACCGCGAACTCGCCGGTCCCGCGGCGCTTGAAGAATCGCTCCACTGCCCGCTCCTTCCAGCCCTCGAGAATCTCGTACACGGTCGGGATGACTAACAAGGTCAGCAGCGTCGACGTGATCACGCCGCCGATCACCGCCCGGCCCAACGGCGCCCGGAAGTCGGCGCCTTCGCCATGCCCAACCGCTACCGGCAGCATGCCCGCGATCAGCGCCAGCGTCGTCATGATGATCGGCCTCAGCCTGATGCGGCCCGCCTCGATCAACGACTCGCGCAACGGAATCCCGCGCTCCCGCGCCCACTTGGCGAAGTCGATGAGCAGGATCGCGTTCTTCGCCACGATCCCCATGAGCAGGATCACGCCGATCAAGCTCATGATGTTGATCGTGCTTCCCGTGACGAGTAGCGCCAGCACGACGCCAATCAGCGACAGTGGCAGCGACACCAGGATCGAGATCGGGTCGAGGAACGACCCGAACTGGACGACGAGGATCAGGTACATGAGCAGAACCGCGACGCCTAACGCCACAGCCATGCGCGAGTAGACGTCCGCCTGATCCTGCGCTTGCGCGCCCTGCGTGATGTCCACGCCGTCCGGCACCTTGAGCGCGTGGATCCGCGCGTTCATCTCGTTCAGCACCTCGGTGAGCGGCCGCCCCTGCACGTTGGCCTCGACACTCACGACCTTCTCGTGATTCAGGTGCTGGATCTCCGCTGGTCCCACGCCTTCCGAGACGGCCGCGATTTGACCTAACGGAAGCGTCACTGGCGCCGTGCCCTGGCCGCCGCCCACCACCAGCGGCAAGCGCGACAGGTCCGCCGGCCGCTCGCGCGATTCCGGCGCCAGCCGCACCGTCACGTCGCGCGTTTCGCCCGTGGGATCCACCCAATCGCCCGCTTTGAGCCCCGCGAACGCCGGCCGCAAGGACTGCGCCACCTGCTCCACCGTCACGCCTAACGATCCAGCGAGCGGCCGGTTCACCTGCACCTCGAGCTCCGGTTTCTGGCCGCGCACCGACAATCCGACATCCACCGCGCCTGGCACTTGTGCCGAAACGCGCGCCGCCTGCTCGGCGAAGCCGCGCAGCACGTTTTGATCGCTCCCACGCATCTGAATTTGAATCGCCTTCATTGTACCGCCGAAGCCGCTCGTGAACACCGATGGCGTGGCTCCGCCGATGCGCTGCAGCTCGCGGCGAATGACCGCGCCTAGCTGGTCTTCGCTCAATGACCGGTCGGCTTTCGGAATCAGCTTCGCGTACACGTGCGCCTGATCGACACCCGGCGCCCGGCCTAACAGCTCGGTCCCGACGGTGGTGTAGGTATACGCCACCTCGCGATGCGCCCGCACGATCCGCGCGGCCTCCTCGGCCTTGAGCTTGGTGTACTCGAGATTCGAGCTCGGGGGCGTCTGGATGACGATGTCGAGTTCGCTCCGGTCGCTCACCGGCACGAACTCCGCGCCCACTGTCTGGCTCCCCACCAGAAACAGCGCGCCGACGAAGCTCACGAACGCCAGCCCGACCATGGCCGCGCGATGATCCAGCGCCCACCCGATCACGCCCTTGTACCCATCGGCCATCCGCTCGAACCAGGCGTTGAACCGTGCCAGGTGGCGCGATATGAAACCGCGATGCTCGTGCGCTTCCACTTGCGGATCCGCCCAGTACGCCGACAGCATCGGGTCGAGCGAGAACGACACGAACAGCGACACCAGCACCGCGCACGCGATCGTGAGCGCGAACGGCTTGAACCACTGGCCGGCCAACCCGTACATGAACGCGACCGGCACGAACACCGCGACGATCGAAAACGTCGTCGCCGTGACCGCCAAGCCGATCTCGTTCGTCCCCTCGTGCGATGCCTCGTAGTGGTTCTTGCCCATTTCGATGTGCCGCACGATGTTCTCGCGCACCACGATCGCGTCGTCGATCAAAATCCCGATGGCGAGCGACAGGCCTAACAGAGACATCGTGTTCAGCGTGAAGCCGAACACCCACACGGCGATGAACGACGCCAGCACGCTCACCGGCAGCGCGAGCCCCGTGATGACCGTCGAGCGCCACGAGTTGAGAAACAGGAACACCACCAGCACCGTGAGCAGCGCGCCCTCGACCAGCGCCTCTTCGACGTTGGTCACCGCGTGGTGCACGCGCTCGCCCGAATTCTGCACCACCTCGAGCTTCGCGCCGGCCGGCAAGGTCTTCTGCAGCCGCGCCACGTGCTCCATCACCGCCTTACTGACGGCAGTCGTGCTGTAGCCCTTCGACTTCTTGATGTCGATGCCCACGGCCTCGCGCCCATTGAACATCGCGCTCGTCCGCGGCTCCTCCGTCCCGTCGAACACCGTCGCCACCTGGCCTAACCGAATGACCGCGCCCTGCCGCTGCGCCACCACCAGATTCGCGAAATCCTGTGCGTCCTCGAGGCGCCCCTTGAGCCGGATCGACTGCTCCTCGAGCGAGCCGTTCAACCGCCCAACGGGCGCCGCCAGGTTCTGTTGTCCGACCGCTTGCACCACGTCCGCAATGCTGACGCCGTTCGCCTGCAGATCGCCCGGGTGCACCTGCACCGTCATCTCGCGCTTGATCCCGCCCGCCACCGTCACCTCGCCCACGCCCGGCACCGCGCGCAGATCGCGCACGATGCCCGGATCGGCGATGCGCGTCAGCGTCGCCGGCGGAATCGTCAACGACGTCAGCGTCAGCGACACCACCGGCATCTCGCTCGGGTCGAGCCGGCTCAACACCGGCTCCTTCATTTCCGCCGGCAGGTCCTCGCGCTTGGACGAAATCGCATCGCGAATGTCCTGCGACGCCTGTTGGATGTCCTTGTCGTAGTCGAACACGACCAGGAACTGCGCCAGTCCATCGGTCGATGTCGACGTCGTACGCTGCCAGTCGATGCCGGTGATCGACGAGAACGCATCCTCGATCGGATCCACGAGCTCGCGCTCCACCACGTCGGGCGACGCGCCGGGATACGAGATGCTCACCGCGATCATCGGCTGCTGGATGTCGGGGAACTCGTCCGTCTGCAGCCGCGCGAGCGACGCAACCCCGAACGTGACCAGCGCCAGAATCACGGTGATCGTGACGATCGGCCGCTTGATGGCAAAATCGGAAATGAACATGGCGCCCCCCTGCCTAACGCGCTGCCGTCGTCGAATCCGACGACATGACCAGCTTGACCGGCGTGCCCGGCGTGATTCCTTGCGCCGCGCCGACCAGCAGCGTGTCGCCGGCCGACAGTCCCGCCGTCACCTCGTACAGTCCCCGCACATCGTCGCGCATGCCTAACTGGACATTCACACGCTCCGCCCGTCCGCCCTTGACCCGCAGCACCGCCGGCGTCACGCCCCGCTGATCCACCGCGGTCGCCGGCGCCACCAGCGCCGTGCGCGTCTCCGACGCCACGCGCCCCTGCGCGAACAGCCCCGCCACGAGATCGCTCCGCTCGTTCGGGATCGAGACGTCGATCTTGATCTGCCGCGTCACCGGATCCGCCGCCGGGCTCACGAATTCGATGTGCCCGACGAACGTCCGTCCCGGATAGCCCGATACCGAAAACCGCACCGGCGCATCGCGCTTGATCGCCGCGATCTGTTCCGATGGCACCGACGCCTCGAGCCGCATGCTCGCCGGATCGATCACCGTGAGCAGCGCGGATCCCGGTTGCACGACGTCGCCCGCGCTCACCTGCCGGTCGCTCACCTGGCCGTCGAACGGCGCCCGAATGAACGTTTTGTCCAACGTTTGCTGCGCCTGTGTGAGACGCGCCGCGGCGTCGTCGTTCGCGGCAGCCGCGGAGGCGAGCTGGCTCTGCGCCGCCTCGAGATCGCGCTGCGCGATCGCGCCGGCCTTCTCCAACGCGGTGGACCGCTCGAAGTTGCGCTGCGCATTGTCGAGCGCGAGCTTGGCCGAGCGCGCGCCGGACTGCGCGGACAACGCTGCTTGCCGGAGAGCCGTGTCGTCGATGCGCGCCAGCAACTGGCCCCGCCTAACGGACTGCCCGCGATCCACGTACGTCTGCAGCACCGGGCCCGCGACCTCGGCGCGCAGCGTCGCCATCTGCCGCGCTTCGAGCGTCCCCGAAATCGGCGGCCCGCTCTGCAGTTGTTCCATGGTTGCGACCGCGATGTTCTCGCGCCCGACTTCCACCGCCGCCGGCGTTGCCGCCGCCTGCGATGCACCCTTGCCGCGGCACGCGCCGGCAGGCGCGACGAGCAGACCGAGCGACGCCCAACGCGCTGCCCAACGAAACCCGCCGGCTGCGCGCGGCCTCATGGCGTCACCCCCGATGGATTGGGCGTCGTGTTCGTCAACACACCGGGAGTCGGCTGCGCCGGCGTCACCGTCATCACCGGCGGAACCGTCAGCGACGGCGCCGGCTGCTGCAAGGTGTTCGTCATCGTCGGCGCTCCCGGCGCGCCGGTAGTCGAAATCGGCAAATCGTGCAGGAGCGCAAAACGCACCCGCGCCACCTGGAGATCGCGCGCCGCCTGTGCGCGATTCGCCTGCGCCTGCTGCAGCGAGATGCGCGAATCGGAGAGCTCCGTTTGCGGCGAGATGCCTTCGCGATACCGGACCTCCGCGATCTGATACGCCTTCACGGCTTGATCGACCGTGCCCTCGCTCGCCGCGAACTGCGCCTGCGCGGCTTCCAGCTGCGACACCGCGTCGCGTGTATCGAGCGCCGCCAATTGCCGCGTTTGCCGCTGCCGCGCCTGCGACTCTCGCAGGTTCGCTTCCGCGACCAATTCGTCGCCGTGGATCGACCCGCCGGTGAACAACGGCACCTGAATGCCGCCGGTCACGGTCCAGTTGGATCGAAATTGGCTCCAGTCGGGGAAGCCGCTGTTAGGAAACGCCTCGCGTCCGAACTGCGACGACAGGGTGAGCGTCGGAATGCGCTGCGCCTTGGCAACCGTGAGCGCCGCCCGATCCGCCGCCACCGCCTGGTCGGCCTCACGCACCGGCGCGCGCTGGCCGGACATCGTGTCCGGCGACGACGCCAGCAGCGCCGCGAGCCGCGACGATACCGCCGAGCCGGTGTCGCCCAACGTTGTCGTGAGCACAACCTGCTCGTCTAACGGAAGATCGAGCGCTTGCTTGAGCCGCAGGTACGCCAGGTCGCGGCTCGACCGGCGCTGGATCACCACGGGCACCTGGTTGTCCCGCGTCACTTGCGCGCGCAGCAGGTCGAATTCCGGTTGGTTGCCCACGTTTTTCGCCACGCGCGTCTGCGCGAGCGTCGTGTCCGCTTGGGCCAACGTCGCCACCGCGATCTCCAGCAGGCGGTCGCTCAACGCCGCGTCGTAGTACGCCTGCGTCACCTGCAAGATCAATTGCGCCCGCGCCGCCGTCAGACTGATCTCCGCGGTCTCCCGTTGGGCACCGGCCTGCCGCACTTGCGCGCCGACACGGCCGCCCGAAAAGAGGCTCTGCGTGAACTGCAAACCGAGCGTGTACTGGTTGGCCGAGCCGAAGCCAACGCTCGAAAAATCGCTGAACAGGTTGCCCGACGACGGCGCGCAGCCCAACGCCTGTTCGAGAAGCGCCACACGCTGGTCCAGCGGCGCCGAGGGATTCGGATGGAACGACGCGCACGAAGGCGGATTCCCCGTCGTGTCCGATCCCAGGCCCTGAAAGATCGACTTTAGCGTGCGCGTGTACGACAGCGATCCCGTAATCTGCGGCCAGTAGCCGCTGTGCGCCTTCACCTCCTGCCCGCGGGCGCGTTCCACGCCGGCCTGCGCGATCGCGATGTCCTCGCTCCGCGACTCGGCCAGGTTCAGCGCGTCGTCCAACGACATGCGGCGTGTCGAATCCGCCGCCTGTGCGCCTAACGGAAGAGCCGCGGCGACAACCAGCGCGGCCCCGAACAACGCGGCGATCCCGTGCCGCGGCGCGCTCATGGCTGCCTCGCTTCGACCGAGCCCGCCTCGCAACCGATCGCGCGCAAGAACATCCGCACGTAGCCGTCCAACGCGTCTTCGATGCCGTACGAGTACACCTCCGGTATCATGTCCCGCACCATTGCCTCCGTGAAAATCGCGCCGACCAGCATCGCCGCCGCGACTTTCGGGTTGATGTCGTCGGCCGCCCAACCGCGCGCCTGCAAGCGCCGCACGTATTGCTCGAGAAAACTCACCGGGTGCCGCGGGTAACTCTTCGCGCAATCGATGATTTCGGGATGCTCCTCCACTTCCGACATCACCTTGCGGAGGAGTGAGCGGATCCGGAACAACGTCTCGAACCGCCCGCGACTCCACTCGGCCAGCTCCCGCACCGGATCCGCCGGCTCGTCCGGGAGCGCCAACACCGCGGTGCGACTCGCCGCCGTCAGTGCCTCGAGCATGAGCGCTTCCTTGGATCCGAACTGGCGAAACAGCGTGATCTCGCTGACCCCAGCCTGTTGCGCGATCCGTCGAGTCGTCGCGCCCCGATAACCGGCTTCGGCGTATACCTGGGCGGCCGCGCCCAGCAACCGTTCGCGAATTTCCATAAGGCCGGAATCCTACCCGCGCCAAACCATCAGAGCAAGTAACCACTTACACACTTTGTCGGCGGTTCATCCAAGCCCTGTGTCTCATCGACGGCTCGCGCTCCCGTCCACGGACAAAAAAAAAGAGCCCGGCTTTCGCCGGGCTCGCGTGCTATCGACGTCGCTATCGACGTCGCTATCGACGATCGCCCTGCGTGCGCACGGCCGTGGGCCCCTTCCTCGGCTCCGGCTCGATCGAATCCTTGAGATCGTTGAAGAATCCCCACGTCCATCCGATCAACGGGATCGTGAAGAAGAACCACCACGTCATCGCACCGTAGAGCGGCATCCCCGGGAAATACATCGAGTACGACAGCTTCGTATCGTGGTACGTGATGAACAGGAACACGAAGAGCGCCGCGGAAAGCAGCCAACAGATCACGAGTAGCACGCCGTGACGGCGACGGTCGACCATGATTGCCTCGATCCGAAATTGAGACGATCCCATCCGGTTCGCGACGGCGAACCGGCAGTGAAGATAACGGCGCGTCCCCCGCGCCAGCCAGTACCACTGTTGCCGCGCTCGCGCCGAGTCCGCTGGTCGCATAGCCGACTTCGGTGGGGCGCGTATATTGTGTCGTCGGCGGCGGCACGCTCCGAGACAAACACCGGCATTTAGTCGCACATGGCCACCAATATGATTCGCCGGCCCCCCGGGGCCCACCCGCGGAAAGATTCGGTCGACCTCACCGCCGCGCTCGATGCCATCCGCCGCATCGTCCAGGCGCTCCGGGTCTCCGCGCGCGCCGCCGAACGACGGTTGGGCGTGAGCGGCGCCCAACTGTTCGTCCTCCACGCACTCGCCGAAGCGCCCGCCCAATCGCTGAATGACCTGGCCGCGCGCACCTTCACGCACCAGAGCTCGGTCTCCGTCGTGGTCGATCGCCTCGTGCGGCGCCGCCTCGTCTCGCGCAATCGCTCCGCCGAAGACGGCCGGCGCGTCGTGCTCACGCTCACGCCGTCCGGGCGCTCGCTGCTTCGCTCGTCGCCCGAGGTCGCGCAGATCCGTCTCATTGCCGCGCTGCGCAAGCTCTCCGGCACCGAGTGCCGTGTCCTCGCGCGGCACTTGGGACGTATCGTTCGTGAAATGGGGGCCACCGAGGCGCCCATGCTGTTCCTGGAGGACGGCATGCAAAGCCCCGCTCGCGCGACGAGAACACGCCGGCGGCCGCGCGCGGCGTCGCACTGACCCGATCGGGCGCCACCGTGCGCGCGACGTGGTCGATGGTCGCCTCGCGCGCGACAGCCATCCTGCTGCTCGCCTGGGCGCCCCACGTCGCGGCGCAAGCGCGGGACACGACCGACACGAGCGACATCCCTCGGCCGGTGCCCAGCGACATCGGACTCGCCGGATCGCCGACGCCGGACATTGCCCGGTTCCTCGCCGTGCGCTCTGCGAGCGACCCGTCGCCGTCGACGGACGGCGAGCAAGTCTCATTCATCACGAGCACGACCGGCCTTCCACAGATTTGGGCGGTGAGCGTCGCGAGCGGTTTCCCCGGCGTGCCCGCACCGCATCAGCTCACCTTTACGGAGCACGGCGTCACGACCCAAGCGTGGTCGCCGGCCGGCGGCTGGATCTTCTACGCGGCCGATCGCGGCGGCACCGAACGAGAAGGCTACTACTTGATCTCGCCCGACGGCCTCGAGGAGCGCGAGCTGCTCGCGCCCGACGGTTCGTTCCGCGAGTTCGGCGCCTGGTCTCCCGATGGCAGCCGCATCGCGTTTTCGTCGACCGCCCGGGATGGATCCGACTTCGACGTCTACGTCCAGGACATTACGCCTAACGGCCAGCCATCGGTGCCGAAGCGGGTGTACGAGGCCGTCGGCGACGTCACGGTCGCGGCGTGGCGGCCCGATGGCAACGCGCTCGTGCTCTCGCGCGCCCGCGGCGAGACGACCAACGACCTCTACCTGCTCGACCTGGCTACGGGTGCACTCGACACGTTGTTCGCACCCGACAGCGCTGCATCGTTCCGCGGCATTTCGTGGACGCCCGATGGCCGCGGCTTCTATCTCGCCACCGACGACGGCCGCGACATCGCGGGTCTCGCGTACTACGACACCACCGAGCGCGCACTCACCTGGATCGGAGTCGGCCGGCACCCCGTGGACGAGGTATCGTTGTCCCCCGATGGCCGGTGGCTCGCCTGGACCGACGACGCGAGCGGCGCCAGCGACCTGCATCTCCTCGACCTCCGCGGCACCGGAAGCGAGCAGCAGCCGCCTCTGCCTAACGGTCGATACGACATCGCCTGGGCGCCGCGCGCGAACGTCCTCGTCATCCGTGTCGCCGGCCCGCAGCTTCCCGGCGACATCTACGTCTATGACGTCGCGACGCACCGCCTAACGCGCGCCACGCGATCGGCCACGGCCGGCCTCGATGCCGATCAGTTCGTCGCGCCTCGCGCCGTGTCGTTCCCCAGCTGGGATGGCGACACCATCCACGGATTGCTCTATCTCCCGCCCGAGCCCGGCAGGCGCAGACCGCCCGTTCTGCTCGCGCTGCACGGCGGCCCATCGAGCCACGCCAGCGTCGCGTTCCAACCGCTCGTGCAATTTCTCCTAACGCGGGGCATCGCCGTATTCGACCTCGACTACCGCGGTTCCACCGGCTACGGCCGGCACTTCACCCAGCTCGACGACGGCCGCCGCCGGATGGACGCCGTCCGCGACATGGCCGGCGCCATGGACTGGCTCGCGCGCAATCGATTGGCGGACACATCACGCGCCGCCGTCTACGGCGCTTCCTACGGCGGATTCATGGCGTTCGCCGCGCTCGCCTTGCTGCCCGGCCGCTTCAAGGCCGGCGTCGGTATCGCGGGCGTGTCCAACTGGATCACGGCGCTCGCGACGGCGTCGCCGATGCTCAAGGCCACCGATCGCATGGAGTACGGCAACGTCGACGACAGCACCGACCGTCAATTCCTGCTCGACATCTCGCCCATCTCGCACGTCGACAGCATTCGCGCGCCGCTCATGGTGATCCACGGCGCAAACGATCCACGCGATCCGGTGGCCGAGGCCGACCAGCTCGTCAGCGCCATTCGCGCGCACGGCGGAACAGTGGAGTACCTGCGGTTTCCCGATGAGGGGCACGGGCTTCGCAAGACGTCCGACCGCGTGCTCGCCTACCGCCGGATCGCCGCATTCCTTCTGCGCGAGCTCGCCGCCGCAGCACCGGAGAACACACGATGAGGCTCATGCTCGCGCTCGTCGCCCCCCGCCCCTTTCGTTGGGCATTCGGCGCCGCGTGTCTGGCCGCCGCCGGCGCGCGGGCGCAAGTCGTCCGCTTCGGCGTAATGGAGGACAGCGCGCGCGCCGTGCTGCGCGCCGCATGGCGCGACGATTCCGCGCAGTCGGAGCGGGCGTACTGCGTGCGCCGCGCCCGCATCGTCGCGCGCGTGATCTCGCCCACCAAGATCGACAGCATCTTCCACGTGCTCGAAGTGCGGCCGGCGCGCGTCGATGCGGCTTCGCCTAACCACGTGTCATTCGCCTGTCACGCCGGCACGCCCGAATTACACACGCACACGCCGGCCACGTGCCTCACCGACGACCCGCAGTACTGCGCGGCCGGCGGGCCCGAAGCGTACAGCTGTCAGCCAAGTCGAGAAGATTACGAAAAACTGATCGAGCGCGGCGATCCATTCGCCATCATTCAGTGCGACCGCGTCGCCTTCCGATTCTACTATCCGAGCGAGTACGTGTCTCCCGCCAAGGACGACAGCGCGTCGCGCCGGACGCATCGCGCGGCGCACGCGTCGATCGCGCCCAACAACGCGCGCTTCATTACACGATTCTCACTCTGAACGATCGCCGCATCGCAGCGCGGAATTAAAGTCGCACAATCATCGACGCGTACGTGGTCGTCCCGGCGTCGCGCCGATCCATCGGTCCGTAGCTTGCTCACGTGCTACCTGCGCCCCGGACTCGCGCACTTCAGCGACGAGCACCACGGAAGGCGATCGTCAATGCAGATGCTTCAGGAGGTTCACCTATGATCCGGAAGATCACCGCGCTCGTTTGCTCGCTCGCGCTGGTCCCCGCGCTGGCGTTCGCGCAGCAGACGACACCACCGACGCACGACACGACAACGCGGATGGACACGACCACCAAGATGGACACGACCGGCAAGGTCACTCAGGACACGTCGTATGGCAAACTCGGTACGCCCCTGCAGGCGCACAATCCCGGCCTCACGAGCGACCAGGTGAAGCAGCTTCAGAAGGCCATCAATTCCAACGGCTGTGATGCTGGATCGGCCGATGGCGTGTGGAGTGCCAAGACGGAACAGGGTGTCCAGTGCATCCGTCAGCAGAAGAACATCACGAGCACCGACATCAACGACGTGCTGAAAGCACTCAATTTGAGTTTCACGGTGAAGAGTGACTCGTCGAGCATGCCGCACGACACGACCAGCCACTGACGCTTCTCGATCGCCTTCCCGGACCAGTTCCAGCGGATCCGGGGGGCGCTCCGGGGGCGCCCTGCGCGTCCGCTGATGTCAAAACCCCCATGCCCAACGATCGGGCATGGGGGTTTTGACATCAGGCGGCCGGTGTCCCTCGTGAGGCGACCGTGCGCATGAACGCGTTGTAGACATCGGGACGCCACCACCCGCGCGACTCGCGCATGCGGCGCAGCGCTTCCTCGAGCGGCAGCGCGCCGCGATAGCTGCGCGTCGTCGTGAGCGCGTCGAAGACATCGACGATGCAGATGATTTGCGCCGACAGCGGAATCTCCTCGCCGCGGAGCCGATCGGGGTAGCCAGAGCCGTCGTACTTCTCGTGGTGCCACCGGATGATCGGCTTGAGATCCCAGGGGAATTCCACCGTCGCCAGCAACTCGAGTCCCCACACGGGATGCATCTGCATGATGGCGAATTCGTCGGCGGTGAGCGGGCCCGCTTTGTTCAAGATCTCGTGCGGCACGCGCACCTTGCCCAGGTCGTGCAGGTAAGCGCCTAACCGAACCGTGGTCTGCTGCGGTTCATCGAGCCCCAGCGCGCACGCGACCTCGATCGCGTACTGTGCCACGCGCTCGCAGTGGCCGAAGGTATAGCTGTCCGCCGATTCGATCGACTGACCCCAGTCGCGCACGATCGCCAGGAACGTGTCCTCGAGGTTGGCGCGCTTGGCGTCGACGTCGACCAGGTCGCGGCGCGCATCGAGGCGCCCGAACAACCGGTGCGCCGAGTTGAGCAGCGTGAGCGCTTCCTGGTTGCGGCCCATCGCCTGGAACAGGCGCGCGAGCTCGCGCGAGCTTTCGGCCTCGCTCAGCACCGATCCGGTGGAGACCGCGTGGTCGATCGCCGCGCGCAAGCGCGATTCTGCGAGCGCGTGGCGGCCCGTTTCGCGGAACACCACGCCGATCACTTTGTAGGCGTCGGCTTTGTCGAGGCGCGCTCCGAGCTGGTCGAATATGCCTAACGCAGTCTCGGCGCTGTGGCGCGCCGTGTCGTAGCGCTGGCGCGCCAGGTGCACTTCCGCGTGGTTCAGCAAACACAGCCCGCGCAGATGGACATCGCCGATGGCCTCCGCGATCGCGATGCTCTGCGCGTAGTAGCGGTCCGCGTCATCCCACAGCTCGCGGTCCGCGCTCAGCATGCCGAGGTTGTGATAGGCGATCGCGCAGCCTTTTTCGTCGCCGAGCGTTCGGCAGGCATCGAGGGAACGCTGATAGTGCGACAGCGCGGCGGCCACGTCACCCTGCGTGTTGGCGAGCACGCCGAGGTTCTGCTCCACCCGGGCGCGCAGCTCGAGCACGTCTCCGCCTAACTCCAGCGCCAGCCGAAACGTCTCGCGCGCCAACGGAATCTCACCGGCCTCGAACTCGAAACCGGCGAGGACGTTCAACGCCTCCGCGGCGAGCAACGGGTGCTGCGCCTCGACCGCCACATCGCGGCTGCGCTCGCACAAGGCACGCGCCCGCGTCGCATCGTTGCGATGGTGATGCATGACCGCCAGTCGGCGCAGCGCCTCGGCGAGCACCGTCCGCTCCCCGCTCGCCTCGGCCGCCGCCGCCGCGCTGTCGTATGCATCCATTGCTTCGGGTATGCTGCCCGCCCGCTCGAACTCACGCGCCCTCGCAAGCAGATCGCCGGCGCGGTAGGGGTTCTGGATCTGCCCCCACTGCGTCGGCGATTGCGTGAGACCGACGCCGGAGCGCGTCGGTAGTGAACGCGACACTCTTTACCTCACCATGCGATGGCGTACCGCGAGAAGTGGTGCACCTGCCCGGTCACGCGACGCGTGAACAGGTTGTCGATCGACAACAGGTACGACAGGATGTTCAGACTGTTGTCCGTATACGCGATGCGCTTCGGCAGCAACACCGGGACGATCGGACACGCGCTGTAGTCAAGCGTCAGCTGCGGAAGGTGGTTGGGATTGAACTGCAGGCCTTCCGGCTGGAACTGCACCGACACCACATGGTCGACGGGCGCCGAGCCGATGATGCGCACCGGGCTCGCAAGCGCGCCGGCAGGAATCACCAGCTTGTGCTTGCCCATCGTGATCACACCGCCGGCCGGACCAACAACCTCGGTGTCGGCCGCGAACGGCTGCGGCGTGCATTGAAAGAGAGTGCCGACCAACGTGTTCGTCAGACTGAGGACCGGCGACAGAAGCGATGCGTTGGCCTTCGGAACGTCGGGGGTGGAGATCCCCGTCGGCCCCATGTCGGAGAAGCAACTGGCGCTCGTCGCAATGAGCACTGCCGACAGGACAAGCGTGCGCATTCTGGTTCGCAGCATACGGTCTCCGGATCATTTGCTGTAGGTGACGTTGTCAGTCCGGCGGCAGACGGCCCGGCTGGTCGACCCGTTGGGATCGCGCCCGCAACCAGGGCAACCGCCGTACCGGAAAGTCAGAATGACCGATTTGACCGAGTCGCGACGATCGGTTGCATGGGGCGAACTAGCCATCTCTGCTGCACTTGCGCGAACCGACCCGCAATGAGATGTCGAAAAGCTGAACGCCGCAGTTACGGAACGCTCCGATGAGGGGCGAGCCGTTAGACCGGGCTAACTGCGAGTGTGGGGCTTTTCCGCGACATCAGATGCCGCGCAAAAGAAACGAAGGCCTGGACCTCAGGTCGCAGCCAAGGGCGCAGGTCGTGTCGACTCGGCATCGTCCATGGCGGGAAGCCACAGCGTGAAGACGCTGCCCCCGCCGGCGCGCGGCTCGTAGCGCACGTCGCCGCCTTGCGCCTGTGCCAGTCCGCGGGCTATGGCGAGGCCCAGGCCGGCACCGCCGGCACGCGCTCCAGCGCGTGCGGCGGGCTGATAGAACGGATGAAAGATTCGCTGCGCCTCGGCCGGCGAAACACCGGGTCCGCGATCGGACACGGTGAAGCAGATTGCCTCGCCGCGACGACAGGCTTCCAAGTCGATCGTAGTGCCGGGCGGCGCGTACCGATCGGCGTTCTCGATGAGATTCACCAGAATGCGCATCGATTGGACGAAATCGAACCGCCCGACCAGCGCGGGTTGATCCAGGTTCAACCGAGGGGTTTGCAGGCGGCCATCGAGTGGTTGGCCAAGCTGTCGCAGCACGGCACCAATGAGATCTTCTGCGGTGTTCAGCTCGGCACGCACCGGGAACGGACCCGCCTTCATGCGTGACAAGTCGAGGAGATCGCCGACCATGCGGCCAAGCCGATCGGCCTGCTCTTCGATCACCGCGCCGCTCGGCTCGCCACGGCCGGCGGCGTCGTGGGCGAGCGCTTTGATCGCGGTGAGCGGCGTGCGCAGATCGTGCGACACGGACGCGAGCACGAAGTCCTTCATCCGATCCGCCTCGCGCAACGCGCTCGCGTGATCGGCTTCGGTTTCGAGGCGCAACCGCTCGACGCCTAACGCAGCGTAATACGCCAGCGCGGCCAGGAATCGCCGCCGCGCGACGCCGCGCGTGATCGGCTCGGCGGCCGATACGCGCAGAACGCCGACCGTCCGCGCATTCACACGGAGCGGGAGGACGATGGCGAGGGCATCGTCGACATCGACGCCTAACGCATCGTCGGCGACCGCCGCGGCGGCGCGGACGACGTGCCCGTCGCGTCGTACGGCGGCGGCGAAGCCGTGCTCGCCGGCCCAGGTCGCGAGCTCCCGATCGCATTCGACGAGCTCGCCGTCCGCCTCGCCCGAGCGTGCAATGGGTTCCGCGGCCAGGTGTCCGTCGTCCCAGACGAAGATGGCGCACGCCCTCGCGTTGAGCGTGTGGTGCACGATTTCCGCTATGGCGTGGAGCGCTTCCGCGGCTCGACCCGCGTTGAGCGCCTCGGCCCCCAGGCGGGACAGCCAATCGACTTCATCTGCGCGCTGGCGTGCACGGCTCGCCGCTTCTTGTGCGCGCACGAGCAGTTGCGTTGCGACCGCGGCGACGACGAGGAACGAGATCAACGCGACCCAGTCGAGCGGCTTGCCGACGTTCCACTGATCGTACGGCGGTTGAAAGTAGTAGTCGATGAGGAGGAAGCCGGAGCAGGCCAGGGTCAACCCGAGCGCGCGGCCGCCGCTCACGCTGCCGCCCAACACGATGAGCAGGTACGCGAGCGCAACGTGGCCTTCGTTGATGTCGTAGCGCACGAAGTACATCGCTACGGTCGCGGCCGTTAGGATGGCGCCCCAGACGAGCCACGGTCGGATGACCGGCCACGGGCGCGACCGACGCGAGCGCGCCTCGATGTCATTGGGACGGAGTTCGATGGTCATCGAAGAGCCGGCATCGAATGGATCCGGTGCATGCGCCAACCACTCCTGCCTCTGAATGTACATCGTGCAGCCGCGTTCGCCGAGCAGCGCTCGCCCGTGAGCGTACTACACCGGAGTGAGGGTCGAGAACAGGTTGTTCAACGATTCGGCGAGCGTTGGGTGGGCAAAGACGCCGTCGCGCAACGCGGTGTAGGTGAGGCCTCCCATCATGGCGAGCTCGAGCATGCTCATGATCTCGCCGCCTTCGACGCCGAGCACCGCGCAGCCGAGAATCTGGTGGCTCTCCCAATCGACGATGACCTTCATGAGCCCGCGCGGCTCCGCGGTCTCGAGTGCGCGCGCGACGTGCGACATGGGCATCGTGGCGATCGCAACGCGGCGGCCTTGGGCGCGCGCTTCCCGTTCCGTGAGACCGACGCCGCCTAACTGCGGGTCGATGAACACGGTGTACGGCACGAGACGGCCCGCGATCGTGAGCGATTTGGCTTCGAGCAGGTTCCCGCGCAGGATCCGGAAATCGTCGTACGAGATGTGCGTGAACGCGGGGCCCCCCTTCACATCGCCGATGGCGAACACGCCTACAGCGGTGGTGGCCAGCCGGTCATCCACCTTGATGTAGCCGTGCCCGTCGACGTCGATACCGGCGGCCGACGGCGCCAGCCCGTCGGTATTGGGGACGCGCCCGGTGGCGAGCAGCAGGTGCGTGGCCGCCAGGCGGCGCTCGCCGCCGTGCCCGCCGACGGTGAGCTCGAGTCCGTTAGGCAATCGCGCCACTGCGGTCGCGCGCGCATCGAACAGAATGTCGATGCCATCCTGCCGGAGAATCGACGCCACCGCGGCCGCGACATCGTCGTCCTCGTGGCTTAGCAAATGCGAGCCATCACTGACAATGGTCACGCGGCTGCCGAATCGGCGAAACATCTGCGCAAACTCGACGCCCACATATCCGCCGCCTAACACAAGCAAGTGCTGCGGCACGGAGTCCGGGTCCATGATGGACGTCGAATCGAGCGACGGAACCTGATCGAGTCCCGGCAGCGGCGGACGTGCCGGACGCGCACCCGTATTGATGATGACGACGGGCGCGACCAGCGTGCGCGTCGTGCCGTCGGACGCGCGCACCTCGACGCGACGCTCGCCGACGAATCGTGCGTCGCCGAACAGGACCTCGACGCCGGCATCGGCGAGGCGGCGCTCGCTGCCGTTCCTGAAATCCGATACGATGGCGCGTTTGCGCGCGACCACGGACGACAGGTCGACCGACACATCGCCGCAGCGAAC
>Ga0209168_10001233_pt1 | contig 20765 bp, 20 predicted proteins | sample Coa_R1_FD_187156 | JGI IMG/M metagenome (GOLD analysis project Ga0209168, IMG submission 187156) | Surface soil microbial communities from Centralia Pennsylvania, which are recovering from an underground coalmine fire - Coalmine... | ecosystem: Environmental > Terrestrial > Soil > Unclassified ...
GTTCGCCGTGTGCTCCTCGCCGAGCGCCTGCCTGGCCGCGGTCATCGCCATGCAGCAGGCGCTGGAGGCACACACCTGGCCCGGCGGGGAGCACGTCCGGGTGCGGATGGGTATCCACACCGGCGAGGCGTCCCAGACCCCGAACGGCCTGATCGGCCTGGACGTCCACCGCGCCGCCCGGGTGGCCGCGGTCGGGTACGGCGGCCAGATCCTGCTGTCCGAGACGGCGGCGACCCTGGTGCGCGATGCGCTTCCCGCCGGGTCGGCGCTGAAGGACCTCGGCGTCCACCGGCTGAAGGATCTCGGCCGTCCGGAGCACATCTTCCAGCTCCAGGTGCCGGGCCTGCCGGCCGAGTTCCCGCCGCTGCGCTCGCTCGGCAACGAGTCGCTGCCGAACAACCTCCCGGCCCAGCTCTCCACGTTCATCGGGCGCGCCCGGGAGCTCGCGGAGGTGCGCGCCCTGGTGGACTCCTCGCGCATGGTCACCCTGACCGGGGCCGGCGGGTGCGGCAAGACCCGGCTGAGCCTGCAGGTGGCCGCCGAGCTGCTCGACGGCTGCGGCGACGGGGTATGGCTGGTCGAACTGGCCGCGGTCGCCGACCCGCAGGCCGTGCCGGCGGCCATCTCCGGAGCGCTCGGGATCGTCTCGCAGGCCGGCCGGGCCACCCTGGAGTCCCTGCTCGACGCCCTGGTCCCGCAGGACATCCTGATCGTCCTCGACAACTGCGAGCACCTGATCGACGCGTGCGCCAAGATCGCCGATGCCCTCGTCCGGCGATGCCCGCGGCTGCGCCTGGTCGCCACCAGCCGTGAGCCGCTCGGCATCAGCGGAGAGGTCATCTACCGGGTGCCGTCGTTGTCGCTGCCGCAGGCCGGCGATCCCGGCTCGGTGGCGCCCGAGTCCTCGGACGCCGTCGCGCTGTTCGTGGACCGGGCCCGGGCCCAGGGCATCGGGCTGACGGTCAGCGACGAGACGGTCCCGGTCATCGTGTCGATCTGCCGCCGGCTGGACGGGCTGCCGCTGGCCATCGAGCTCGCCGCCGCCCGGTTGCGCTCCCTGTCCCTGAACGGCCTGCTCGACCGCCTCGACCAGCGCTTTCGCCTGCTTACCGGCGGGAGCCGGACCGCCCTGCCGCGCCAGCAGACGCTGTGGGCGACCGTCGACTGGTCCTATTCGCTGCTCAACGACGCCGAGCGCTCGCTGCTGCGGCGGTTGTCGGTGTTCGCGGAGGGCTTCGATCTCGACGCGGCCGAGGCGGTCTGCGGCCTGGACGATATCGAGGTGTTCGACGTCGCCGGGCTGATCGGCTCGCTGGTGGACAAGAGCCTGATCGCGGCCGAACCAGCCGGGGACGCCCTGCGCTACCGGTTGCTGGAGACGATCCGCCAGTTCGCGGCGAAATGCCTCGCCGAGGCCGGCCAGGACGAGGCCGCCGTCGTCGCGGACGCGCACTGCCGGTATTACCTGTCCGTCGCCGAGGCGGCCCATCCTCATCTGCGGGGATCGGACCAGGGTGCCTGGTTCGCCCGGCTGGACCTCGATCACGCAAACCTGCGGTGCGCGGCCCGGGTCGCGGCCCGCGGGCCGGCCGGCACCGAGCAGGTCCTGCGCTTCGCCGTGGCCCAGGACCGGTACTGGCTGGCGCGCACCTGGGGCGGGGAAGCCCTGGACCTGCTCGCGCCGGTGCTCGAGCGGCCCGCGGCCTGCGCCGACCAGGTGCTGTTCGGCAGGGCACTGGTCGTGGCCGCGAGAGTCTCCCGCATCTCCGACATAGCGTCGGCGCAGCGGTACGGCGAACGGGCGGTCGAGGTCGCCCGCCAGGTGGACGACGCGCGCATGCTCATCAGGGCCCTCGCCATTCTCTGTTCCGCCTGTTACTTCGCCGGGCAGCCCGAGCGAGGCCTGCCGCTCGGCCAGGAGGCCGTCGAGCGGGCCCGGCCGCTGAACGACGACGTCCTGCTCGCCGAGGCCTTGTCCGGATACGAGCTGTGCATCGACGTGGTCGACCCGGTCCGGGCCGGAGAGTTGTTCGACGAGGCCATCGCCTGCACCGAGCGCACCGGTGACCATCTGTTCGCCTCCATCCTGCACAACAACGCCGGCGTGCACGCGCTGCGCGCCGGCGACATCCCCGTCGCGCGGGCCCACCTGGAGGCGGCGGCGCGGGCCGCGCTGGCCACCGGGGAGAACAGCGATCACGTGGCGATCAACCTGGGCTGGGTGCGGCGCCTGGACGGCGACCCGGACGGCGCGCGGGCCGACTTCGAGGACGCGCTGCGGATCAGCCGCCGCGCCGGCCAGCGCTTCAACATCGCCTACGCCGTGCTCGGCCTGGCGTGCATGGCCGGGGACGCGGGGGACTGGTCGCTGGCCTGTGAGCTGCACGGCCTCGCGCAGGCCATCCTCGACCGGACCGGAGAACCGTGGCAGGCGCCCGAAATCGACTACCGCCGCGAGAGCCTCGCCCGGGCCCGCGCGCAGCTCGGCGCGGAGCAGTCCGAGCGGGACTACGCGCGGGGCGTGGCGCTGGGGCCCGACGGGATCGCCAACCTGGCTTCCCGGCTGGACCCGTTATCCGCCGGGGGCGGCCGCTGCCGGCTGGTCAGTCATGGTCGGTCAGCACGGGCCGCAGCACGTCCAGGACCGCCGGGTCCTCGATCGTGGACGGCACGACCTCATCCCGGCCGTCGGCAATGCCCCGCATGGTCTTGCGGAGGATCTTGCCCGATCGGGTCTTGGGCAGGGCCGCGATCACGTCTACCCGGCGCAGCGCGGCGACCGGCCCGATCTGATCCCGTACCAGCTGGACGAGCTCCGCCGACAGGACGGCCGGGTCAGTACCGACACCCGCCTTGAGGACCACGAACCCCCTGGGCACCTGGCCCTTGAAGTCGTCGTCCACCCCGATCACCGCGCACTCGGCGACGGCCGGATGACCGGCGAGCACCTCCTCCATCTGCCCGGTGGACAGGCGGTGGCCGGCCACGTTGATCACGTCGTCGATGCGGCCCATGACGTACAGGTAGCCGTCGCGGTCGCGGTAGCCGCCGTCGCCGGTGGTGTAAAAGCCGCGGTGCTGCGACAGGTAGGAGCTCACGAACCGGTCGTCGTCGCCCCACAAGGTGGGCAGGCAACCCGGTGGCAGCGGCAGCCGGACCACGATCTCCCCGGTCTGGCCGGCCTCCGCCTCGGCCCCCTCGGCGTCGAGAACGCGGACGTCGTAGCCGGGCATCGGCATCGTGGGCGAGCCGGCCTTGGTCGGCATGGGATCCAGGCCCATCGGGTCAGCCGCAATGGCCCAGCCGGTCTCGGTCTGCCACCAGTGGTCCACGACCGGGACGCCGAGCAGCTGGCCCGCCCACCGGTAGGTCTCGGGGTCGAGCCGCTCGCCGGCCAGGAACAAGTACCGGAACCCGGACAGGTCGTGCCGCATGGACAGCGTCCCATCCGGATCCTCCTTCTTGATGGCGCGGATCGCGGTCGGCGCGGTGAACAGGGCCTTGACCCCGTGCTCGGCGACGACCCGCCAGAACGCGCCGGCATCGGGCGTGCCGACCGGCTTGCCCTCGTACAGCACGCTCGTGCACCCGGCCAGCAGCGGGGCGTAGACGATGTAGGAGTGGCCTACCACCCAGCCCACGTCGGAGGCCGCCCAGAACACCTCGCCGGGCCCGGTGTCGTAGATGTTGGCCATGCTCCAGCGCAGCGCGACCGCGTGCCCGCCGTTATCGCGGACCACGCCCTTCGGCCGGGCCGTGGTGCCCGAGGTGTACAAGATGTACAGCGGATCGGTCGCCGCCAGCGGGACGCAGTCCGCTGGCTCGGCCCCGGCCAGCGCCTGGTCCCAGTCCAGGTCGCGGCCCGGGGTCAGCGCGGCCACGGCGGCGGCCCGCTGCCGGATCACGCAGTGGTCCGGCTTGTGCCGGGCCAGGTCGATGGCGCGGTCCAGGATGGGCTTGTAGGCCACGACGCGGCTGACCTCGATCCCGGCCGATGCCGACACCACCACCTTCGGCGCGGCATCGTCGATGCGCGCCGCCAGCTCGTTCGCCGCGAACCCGCCGAACACCACCGAGTGCACCGCGCCGATCCGCGCGCAGGCCAGCATGGCGATCACCGCCTCGGGGATCATCGGCATGTAGATGATCACCCGGTCGCCCCGGCTGACGCCCAGCCCGCGCAGCGCGCCGGCGAACCGCGCGACCTCGTCCAGCAACTCGGCGTAGGTGTAGGTCCGCGCGGTGCCGGTAACCGGGCTGTCGTAGATCAGCGCGGCCTGGCCGCCCCGGCCGTCGCGGACGTGCCGGTCCAGCGCGTTGAAGCAGGTGTTCAGCACCCCGTCGGGAAACCACCGGTAGAACGGCGGATTCGAGTCGTCAAGCACCGACGCGGGTGCCCGGTACCAGTCGATCGCCCGCGCCGCCTCACCCCAGAAGCCCTCGGGATCGGCCAGGCTGCGGCGGAACACTTCGCTGTATCGGCCCATGCTGAACTCCATCTCCACATCGGCGCCTGCTCAAAACGAAAGGGTGCGGTGCCGTTCCGCCGCACCTTAGCGCCAAAGGTCCCGACCATGGCCGCCGAAAGGCCCTACGCGGCTGGTCAGTCGTCGGCTGCCACTTCGACGTGCCGGAGGTGGCCGCGGTCGGAGATCATATCGATCACGATGATCTTGTCACCGTCGAGAGTGAATCCCAGGGCACCGATCAGCCGTCCGGGTACGCGGACCACCAGACCGGGGGCTCCGTCGACCAGCGCCGCGCGTGCGAACCGCGTGCCGCGCTTGTACCTGAGCGCGTAGGCGCCCACCGCCTGCGCTCCGCGCATGGCCGCGGCGCCGCCCGGCAGCCCGGAGCTGTCGTCGCGCAACAGCACGTCGGGGTCGAGCACGGCTACCAGCGCGTCGAAGTCTCCGCGCCGGAGCGCGGCCAGGAACGCGTCGACCACCCGCCGCTGGCGGGCCGGGTCGACCTGGCGCGGCGGGGTCGCCCCCTGGACCCGGCGGCGGGCCCGGCTGGCCAGCTGGCGTGTCGCGACCGGGGAGCGCTCCAGGATGGCGGCGATCTCGTCGAAGGGCACGGCGAAGATGTCGTGCAGGACGAAGGCCAGGCGTTCGGCCGGGGCCAAGGTGTCGAGCACGACCATCAGCGCCGGGCCCAGCGAGTCGGCCAGCAGGATCGCTGCCTCGGGATCGTCCGCATCCGGGTTGCCCGCGGGCGGCTCGGTATCGTCCAGCGACTCCTCCCGCCGGACCCGGCGGGACCGCAGCATCTTCAGGCACTCCCGCGCCACGACCGTGGTCAGCCACCCGGCCAGGTTCTCGACCTCGGAGGTGTCCGCGCCGCTGAGCCGCAGCCAGGAGTTCTGCACCGCGTCCTCGGCCTCGGCCTGCGAGCCGAGCATCCGGAAGGCGACCGCCCGCAGGTGAGCCCGCTGCTCCTCGAACCGGGCGGCCAGCCAGTCGTCCCTGTCCATCGGGTGCATAGCCTCCTGAACCTCCAGCGCGCCCGGATGTGACAGGAGCTACTCCGCCTTCCGCGCTATCCCGAGGATCCGCGGCGCCACCGGCCAGGCCCAGGCATCCGGCGGGAACCGGAAGCCGCGGACCTTCTCGATGGTGAACAGCTGGCCGATCGCCGCCCGGGTCTGGCGCTGGACGTGGCATCCGCCCATCAGCCGCGGCCAGACCAGGTCGGCGGCCTGCTGGAACCCGGCGAACAGGATGTCCCGGCTGCGCACGTGCTCGTAGAAGCGCAGTTCGCCGCCGGGCCGCAGGACGCGGCGGAACTCGGTGAGCGCCGCCGCGGGGTCGGCCACCGAGCACAGCAGCCCGGACACGACCACGGCGTCGAACGAGCCGTCCGGCGCCGGAAGCTCGTCGGCGGTCCCGTCGGCGACCCGGATCGGGACCGGGGCCGTCGCGGCCGCCTCCACCGCGCGGCTGCGCAGGTACGGCTCGGGTTCGACGGCGACGACCTCCTGCACCGCGGGCGGGTAGTGCGGGAAGTTCAGGCCGTTCCCCGGGCCGACCTCCAGTACCCGCCCGGAGAGCCCGGCCAGCATCTCCTGCCTGAGCTCCCTGTTGCCGTGTTCCTCGTTCCGCCCGCCGAACCGGGCGAAGTACCTCGCGAAGAGCGGATTGTTCACCAGCGCCATGCTCATCTACTTATCACGCGTCACCTCGCCCGGCGCCTTGCACCTGGCTCGGTGGGGTAAAACTCATCTATGAAGGCAACGCTGGTGGCACTGGCCATGGCCGCGGTGGCCAGCTGCGCGACCCAGAGCTCCGCTGCCGCGGCCCCCGCGGGCTGGCACGCGGAGCGCAGCGGGACCGCCAGCACCCTGTACGACGTCGGGTGCCTGTCCGCGTCGCACTGCTTCGCGGTCGGCGACGCTGGGACCCTGCTGGCCACCACGAACGGCGGCCGCACCTGGCACCACCAGGCCAGCCCGGTCCGGTCGCCGCTGTACCGGATCGCCTGCGCGCTTCCGGCATCCTGCTACGTGATCGCCCGGCCGGACACCATCCTCGTGACGCACGACGCCGGGGCGCACTGGGCCAAACGAACGCTGCCCGTTCACGTCCCCGGGCTCGCCCTGGCCGGATGCCTGATCGGCGATGCCTCGAATCCGCAGGAGGAGGCGCCGTGCCGGCTGGGGCTGCTGGACATCTCCTGTCCCAGTGCCTCCACCTGTTACGCGGTCGCCACCGCGGCCAGCGGGTGGGACACCGATCCCATTTCCCCGGGCAGCGGCCCCGGGCCCGGCAGTTCCCTCTGGCTTACGCGGGACGGCGGGGCCAAGTGGACCAGGCAGTCAATCCCGTCCGGCGTGGTCTGCAACGGAGACTGCAGCCAGCCGTACCGTTACCCGCTGGAATGGGTCTCCTGCGCGCCCGCCGGGCCGTGCTGGGCCGGCGGCAATCAGCTCATCGGCAGCCACGAGGGGTTCGCCTCCGTCCTGCTCGTGACGCGCGCCCCGGGCGGGTCCTGGCGACTGGAGCCGGGCTGTTCCGCGCACAACGCCTGCTCTGAACCGCCCACCGACCTGGGTTCCTGCCCCGCCAGCACCCGCTGCTACGCGGTCAACAATTCCAACCCGTTCGGCGACGGCAGCAGCACCATAGGCATTTACACCGCTACCGGGCAGAACGGTCCCGGCGTCACGGTGCCGGCTGGCCTGTACATCACCGACATCACCTGCCCGGCCACCAGCACCTGCTATACCGCCGGCGCCGGCGGCAAGATCACCCGCACCACCAACGGCACCAGGTTCGTGCTGGTCAAGACCCCGGTCCGGTCGTATCTCAACGGCATCACCTGCGTCAGCACAGCCGCCTGCTACGCCGTCGGCGCCAAGGGCGCCATCGAGGCCTACAACGCGGCGTAGCGGCCCAGCTCAACCCGGGGGTTGAGTCTGGGTATCAACCCGGACTCCCACCCGTGGGCCGACGTCGGGGGCGGGGGCCCGGAGGCACGCTGACGGCATGAACAACATCTCCGTGTACCTGGTCAACGCAAGCCTCATCCTCCTGGTCATCCGCCAGATCCGCGAGCACCCGCTCGACGCGCGGTCCCTGGCCACCCCGGTACTCGCGGTGGGCTGCGCCGCGGTGCTGTTCCTGCATTCGGTGCCCGCCGGCGGCAACGACCTGCTGCTGGAGGCGGCGTGCGTGCTGGCCGGCGCGGTGATGGGCGGGCTCGGCGGCCTGGCCACCCGGCTGCGCCTGGGCGCTGACGGCCGGCCGCTGGGCCGGGCGGGCGTAGTGGCGGCCAGCATGTGGATTGGCGGCGTGGGCGCCCGGCTGGTCTTCGCGGTCGCCGCCAGCAACGGCGCGGGCCCGGCCATCGCCCGGTTCTCCGTCGCGCACCACATCACCGGCTCGGCGGCCTGGGTGGCGGCGCTGGTGATGATGGCCCTGGCCGACGTGCTGACCCGGCTGGTCGTCATCTACCTGCGCGGACGGCGGCTGGCGGCGGCCACGGGGACCAGCACGGCGCGCATCCCGGCAGGCATCCGTGGCTGAGCTGGAATCCCGGCCCGCCGCGGTCCACACTGTGTCTGTGAAGGCACGGCTGGCCGCGGCGGGCCTTGACCATGGCGCCGCGCGGCCCGGTACGCGTCCGGCGCCCGAGGCCACCTCGGCCCGGGTGGCGCAAGCGCGGTCTCGTGCCCGTGAACGCGGCGACCGCCAGCGGCAGGCGCTGCGGCCGCTGGGCGTGGTCTTCATCGCGGTCGTGGTCACCGCGAGCGCGCAGGCTCATCCCCGGCCGGCCCTGCACGGCGCCGGCCTGGGGGTGGGCGTGGTGCTGGCGGTGTACGTCGCGGCGGTCGCCACCGCGGTCAGCATCGGCTGGGCCCGCCGCGGCCCGGCCGCGCAGGTCGCGGTCATCGCGGTGATCGGCGGCTGCGCGGTGGCGCTGGCCGTCTGGCAGCCGCACGGCCTGGCCGAGGTGGCGGCGGCCATGGGAGTCTGGATCGCGGCGGTGCGGCTGCCGCCCGTCCCGGCGGTCATCGGCGCCGGGGCGATCACGGCCGCGCTGGCCATCGCCGTCGGACTGACCGAACAGCCCGCCGCTCAGTCCGCCATCACCGCGGTGCTGCTATGCCTGCTGCTCGCGGTGACCGGCCAGTTCATCCGGCGCGGGCGGGAGAGCCAGGACCAGACCGAGGTGCTGCTGGCCCAGCTGCAGGACGCGCGGGAGGCCGAGGCCGCCGCGGCCGCGCTGGCCGAGCGCGGCCGCATCGCCGGCGAACTGCATGACGTGCTCGCCCACTCGCTGTCCGGCCTGGCCATCCAGCTTCAGGGTGCCCGCAAGCTGGCCGGCCGGGAAGCGGTCAGCGACCAGCTGCGCGCCGCCATCGACCGGTCGGCCGAGCTCACCAAGGCCGGGCTGGCCGACGCCCGGCAGGCGGTCAGTGCCCTGCGCGGCGAGCAGCTGCCCACCGTCGAGCAGCTCAGCACCCTGGTCGAGGACTTCCGCCGCGACACCGGGACCGAGGCCACCTTGCGGATCGACGGGACGGCCCGGCCGCTGCCCGCCGAGGCCAGCCTGGCCCTGTTCCGCGGTACCCAGGAGGCGCTGACCAACATCACCCGGTACGCGCCCGGCGCCACCACCGCCGTCACCGTGACCTACCAGCCCGGCCGCACCCTGGTCACCATCGAGGACCACATCTGCCTCGCCGGGACCGATCCCAGCCCGGTCCCGGCGGGAGATTCCGGCGCGACCCCGGCCGCCGAGCCTGACCTCGCCCGGGCCGCCGAGCCCGGGCTGCTGGCCGGCGCGGGCGGCGGCCACGGCCTGACCGCCATGCGCGAGCGAGCCCAGCGCGCGGGCGGCACCGCCCGGGCCGGGCCGACCGACGACGGATGGCTGGTCGAGCTCGAGGTGCCCGCGTGACCGGCCCATCCGGCCCGGCCCCCATCCGGGTCCTGATCGCCGACGACCAGCGGGTCGTCCGGGACGGGCTGCGCATGCTGGTCGGGCTCATCGACGACGTGGAGGTCGTGGGCACGGCCTGCGACGGAGCCGAGGCGGTCCGGCTGGCCGAGGAGCACCGCCCGGACGTGGTCCTGATGGATCTGCGGATGCCGGTCACCGACGGCATCGCCGCCACCGCGGACCTGCGCCAGCGGCTGCCCTCCACCCGGGTCCTGGTCCTGACCACCTACGCGGACGAGGACGCGATCGTGCCCGCGCTGCAGGCCGGCGCCCGCGGCTACCTGACCAAGGACGCCAGCGCCGAGCAGATCGAGGCCGCGATCCGCGCCGTCCACGCCGGGCAGACCCACCTCGACCCCGCCGTCCAGGAACGCCTGGTGACGGCGGTTCTCAGTCACACCCCAGCCACCCCCGCCGGGTCGGCCGGTCCCGGCCTGGAGGGCAGGCCACCAGGCGGGCTCACCGCCCGGGAGGCCGAAGTTCTCACGCTGCTCGCCGCGGGCCTGAGCAACGCCGAGATCGGCCAGCGCCTCTACCTCAGCCACGCCACGGTCAAGACTCACATCAACCGCATCTTCGCCAAGACCGGCGCCCGCGACCGGGCCCAAGCCGTCAGATACGCCTACCAGCACGGCCTGGCCACCCCGTCCAGCTGACACCACGCAGCGCTTCCGCTTATCTAGCGAAATGCCTAACCGTTAATTCCGACATTTCGGTCATCGCTTATCTTTGCGGACCCTCACCGTCGCTATGGCGACACTAACTGTCCACGATCATGCCCGGGCCCGCTTCCGTTAAGCTCCCAGCGCCGGATCGGCGGCCCTAGGGCTCAGCGGTACAGGTGCTCGAGCAAGTGGCCCTGGCGCAGCCCCCGCGCCCCGTGGATCTGCACGGCGGCGTCCACCACGAACTGGGCCGCCTCGGTGGCGAACCCGCACGGGCACAGGTAGACAATCATCAGCTCTCCGTCGCGCGGGCGGGCTGTCGCCGGTTCAGCTCCGCGTCGATGGCGCTCAGTTCGGCCAGGATCGGAACCCGTACCGGGGAGCCGGGGAACGCCAGCGCGAGGCTCACCTCAAGGTCACGTCGGGCACGGTTAAGCTCGCTGACCGTCAGCCCGCTGACATCGTGGGGGCGGTCATCGGGCACGGGCCAGCCTCGCTCGCGCGTCCTGCTCGGCCAGCACAGCGGCCAGGCTCGCCTGCAACCGGTCACGCGCTGGCGGGATCGGGTCCTGCCGGTCAAAGAACGCGATAGCGCTCTCAAGCTGGCGGCGGTAGTCCCTGAGCTCATACATGGTCATGGCAGCAAGCGGATGCTTCGGCTCTGCGATCGCGGTTTCGGTGGTCATCGGTGTCCTCGCGGGTGGGCGTGATCTCAGTTCCCAACGTCTCAGCCAGGGAGCACAATTGACTACGTGGCAAGCAGGTATGCCACGATCAGCCACGACCGTCACGGCCCACGCCGGAAGGTTGCCACAAATGGCCAAGCGCGATCCCGAGACCGACCCTCGCGCATTCCTCGGCCGCGAGCTACGGCAGGCGCGGATAGCCGCCGGTTTCAGCAGCCAGGATGCGCTAGCCGCCCGGCTTGACTTCGACCGGACCGTCATCGCCAAGGCAGAGACGGGGGACCGGGTCCCGACCGACGACGTGCTGGACGCCTGGTGCGACGCCTGCACTGTGGACCCGGAGCGCCGGGACCTGCTGCACCGCTGGGCAGCCTTCGCCCGGCGCACCGACGGGCCGATCCCGAGCTGGTTCGAGGGCTGGCTGGAGGCTGAACGTGTCGCGCACATGCTCCGCATCTGGCAACCACTGGTCATCCCCGGCCTGCTGCAAACCGCCGGGTACGCCCGTGCGCTGTTCATCGCCGCTGGTGCTGACCAGGACCGGGCCGATGACTTGGTGACGGTCCGGCTCGACAGGCAAGCCATCCTGGACCGTCCCGACCCGCCTCACGTCGTAGCCGTCATCGGCGAGCCCGTGCTGCACGCGCTGATCGGCTCAGCGCCGATCATGGCGGACCAGCTGGCGCACGTCGCGGATATGGCGGAGCGCCCGAACATCAGTGTGCAGGTGCTCCCCTCCGACTCTGGCGCGAACGCCGGCCTCAGCGGAGCATTCGACCTGGCCAGCGCTGACGGCGCGCCCGAGGTGCTTCGGATGGAAGCCGTCGAGGACGTGACCACCGAGAGCAGGTCACTGCTCCGCCAGGCAACGAATATCTTTGTTCGCGTCCAGGCTGACGCGCTCCCTCGCATGGCCAGCCTGGCACTGATAAGAGAGGCAGCAGAGCAATGGAAGTCCAGATAGATCCGCGCTGGCGGAAGTCCAGCTACAGCGGCAACGGTGGTGGTAGCTGCATCGAAGTGGGCGATGCTGACGCCGTGCTCGTCCGGGACACCAAGCAGGAGGGCCAAGGGCCCGTGCTGCGGTTCACTCCCGGTGCGTGGCGGCGGTTCGCTGACCGGGTCAAGCGCTCGTTAGCTGGCTCAGAGCAAAGCGTCTAGGGGCACACTCGTGTTTTGAGGGTGCCCCTTCAGCGTGCCAGGGGTCGTTTCCTCGGCTGGCCCGGAGCACCACTTCCCGTATTGGACCGGGCGGCAGCATACGCGCCCTGACCTAGATTTCGGCCTTTACGGGCCAGCGAGAAACCTATTCCGGGGCCGCCGTCCAGCCTTTCCCAGAGGACGGTAAGCCGGTGCCGTGCTGGGCATCTCGGAGAAGGGCGCGGATCGTTTCGACGGCGTCCTCGAGGGCCGACCGGGTGGCGATGGGCAGTATCCGGGGCGGGGTCGCGTCCGGTTTGCGGGTGAATTTGCGCTGGTCGATGGTGTGCTCGGTGTGCCGGGGCGGGCCGGTGTGGAGCACTTCGAGTTCCTGCATGCCGTTGTCGTAGGTGATCACGGAGACGGTCAGGTCGGGGTCCTGGGCCAGGGTGACGGCAAGCTCGCGGAGCTGGGCCGGGGCGAGCTCGGTGGTCTGGCTGCGGATCTGGTGGGGCGTCGCGCCGCTGAGGGTGTCCTTGCGGAGCGTGGTGAAGCCGGGTTTCCCTCCCATAACTGGGAGTTTACGACTGGTTGCGCTGCGGCGCGATAGCTTCGCGCAATTGCGTGACAACATTGCGCGGGCGGGTGTAGCTTCCAGACGTCGGCCCGGTGCATGCGGGACCCTGCCCGGGCCCGCTTCCGTTAAGCTCCCAGCGCCGGATCGGCGGCCCTAGGGCTCAGCGGTACAGTTCGCGGGCGATGATCGAGCGCTGGACCTCCGAGGCGCCCTCGTAGATGCGCGGCGCCCGCACCTCGCGGTACAGGTGCTCCAGCAGGTGACCCTGGCGCAGCGCCCGCGCGCCGTGGATCTGCACCGCGGCGTCGACCACGAACTGCGCCGCCTCGGTGGCGAACAGTTTGGCCATGGCCGACTTCGCGGTGATCGGGCGCTCGCCCGCGTCGTACGCCGCGGCGGCCGCGTAGACCAGCAGCCGCGCCGCCTCGGTCCGGGTCGCCATCTCGGCCAGCAGGTGCGAGACGGCCTGCTGGTCCTTCAGCGGGCCGCCGAACGCCGTGCGGCTCCCCGCGTGCCGTACCGCCGCGTCGAGGGCGGCCAGGGCCATGCCGACCGCGAACGCGCCCACGCTGGGGCGGAACAGGTCCAGGGTGCGCATCGCGACCCGGAACCCGCGGTCCGGCTCGCCCAGGAGCTCAACGCGTTCCACCCGGACACCGTCGAAGGCCAGGCTGCCGATCGGGTGCGGGCTGATCATGTCCAGGTGCTCGCCGCTCAGCCCGGCCCGGTCGCCGGGCACCGCGAACGCGCTCACGCCCCGGGCGCCCGCGCCGGGCGTGGTCCGGGCGAAGACGGTGTAGACGTCGGCCTCGGGGGCGTTGGAGATCCAGAGCTTCTCGCCGGTCAGCCGCCAGCCGTCGCCGTCCGGCTCGGCCCGCAGGCTCAGCGCGGCGGCGTCCGACCCGGCCTCCGGCTCGGTAAGCGCGAACGCCGCCACGGCGTCGCCGGCGGCGATGGCGGGCAGCCAGCGCCGGACCGTGTCCTCCTGGCCGGACTGCAGGATGGGGTAAGCGCCCAGGCCCTGCAGGGCCAGCGCGGTCTCCGCCTCGGTGCTCTGCGTGGCCAGCGCCTCCCGCAGCAGGCACAGGTCCGTGGCCGCCGCCTCCCGGGACAGCGATGAGCCGCCGATGCCGGGGAACAGCCGCCCGAGCAGGCCGAGCTCGCCCATGGCCTTGATCAGCTCGCGGTTCACGTGGCCGTGCGTCCCGGCCTCCGCGATCGGCCGCAGCTGCTCGGCGGCCATCGACCGGACCTGGTCCGCGAAGGCCCGCTGCTCCCCGGTCAGCGCGAACGCGGTCATGACGCGTCCCCCGAGGTCCCGTCTCCCGCGGCTCCGGGGCGCCAGCGGGCGTGGCCGGTGCGCGGCGGCCCGCCCCGGATCAGCTCCAGCCGCGGCCGCGGGCCGTCGGTGCGGCCAGCAGCAGGCCGGCGGCTGCCCGCGGCGAACGGGTCGGGCCAGACCGCGCCCGGTCCGGTGTACTCCTGCTCGGCGGCGGCGTGCAGCGTCCACTGCGGGTCGTACAGGTGGGTGCGGCCGAGCGCGCACAGGTCGGCGCGGCCCGCCAGGATGATCGAGTTCACGTCGTCGTAGGAGGAGATCGCGCCGACCGCGATCACCGCCACGCCGTACTTGGTGCCGATCTCGTTCCGGATCCGGTCCGCGTACGGCGTCTGGTAGCTGCGGCCGAACGCGGGTTTCTCGTCGCTGACGACCTGCCCGGTGGACACGTCGACGCCGGCCGCGCCGTGCTCGGCGAAGGCGCGCGCGATCTCGACCGCCTCCTCCACGCCCACGCCGCCCTCACACCAGTCGGTGGCCGAGACCCGCACCGTCATCGGCCGCTCCTGCGGCCACACCGCACGGATCGCGTCGAACACCTCGAGCGGGTAGCGGAGCCGGGCGGCCAGCGATCCGCCGTACTGGTCAGTGCGCTGGTTGGTCAGCGGGGACAGGAACGAGGACAGCAGGTAGCCGTGCGCGCAGTGCAGCTCGAGCAGGTCGAACCCGGCCCGCGCCGCCGCCTGGGCCGCGGCCACGAACTGCCCGCGGATCTCGGCGAGTTCCGCCGCGTCAAGCTCGTGCGGCGTCTGGCTGCCCGCCTTGTACGGAACCGGCGACGGCCCGCAGACCTCCCAGTTACCGTCCGGCAGCGGATCGTCCATCCCCTCCCACATCAGCTTGGTCGAGCCCTTGCGTCCCGAGTGCCCCAGCTGGATGCCAATCTTCGCCCGCGTCCGCGCGTGCACGAACTCTGTCACCCGGCGCCAGGATTCCTCCTGCTCAGTGGTGTAGATCCCGGTGCAACCGGGCGTGATCCGCCCGGCGGGCGAGACGCAGACCATCTCGGTCATCACCAGCGCCGCGCCGCCGAGCGCCTTGCTGCCCAGGTGCACTAGGTGGAAGTCGCCCGGCACCCCGTCCGCCGCCGAGTACATGTCCATGGGGGAGACGATGACCCGGTTGGCCAGCTCCAGCCGGCCGATCCGGAACGGCTGGAACATCGGCGGGCACGCCTCGCGGCCGTCCTCCTGGCTGGCCGCGAACCACTGGTCCATCCCGGCGACGAACTCCGGGTCGCGCAGCCGCAGGTTGTCGTAGGTGACCCGGCGGCTGCGGGTCATGATGTTGAACGCGAACTGGTGCGGGTCCTGGTCAGCGTACTGGCCGAGGTTCTCGAACCACTCCAGGCTGGCCTGCGCGGCGCGCTGGGTGGAGGCGACCACCGGCCGGCGTTCGGCCTCGTAACCCGTCAGGGCGGCCGGCACGGAAGGCTGTTCGTGCAGGCAGGCCGCCAGCGCCAGCGCGTCCTCCATGGCCAGCTTGGTCCCCGAGCCGATGGAGAAGTGCGCGGTGTGCGCGGCGTCGCCGAGCAGTACCACGTTCTCGTGCCGCCAGGTATGGCACCGGACCGTGCCGAACGTCGTCCACCGGGAGTTGTTGGCGAACAACTCGTGCCCGCCGAGCACATCGGCGCACAGCTCCCGGATGCGCTCGATCGAGGCCTCGTCGCTCTGCCCCGGCATCAGCCCCGCGGCCTCGGTGAACCCGGCCCGCCGCCACACGTCCTCGTGCATCTCCAGGATGAAGGTGCTGGCCCGGTCGCTGTACGGATACCCGTGCACCTGCATGATCCCGGCCGGGGTATCCAGGATGTAGAACTTGAACGCGTCGAAGACCAGATCCGTGCCGAGCCAGATGTACTTGCAGCGTCGTTTTTCAAGATTTGGACCGAACGTACCGGCGTACGTGCCCCGGGTCAGCGAGTTCGCCCCGTCGGCGGCGACCACCAGGTCGTAGTCCGCGGCCAGGGCCGCCACGTCCGGCGCCTCGGTACCGAAGTGGACCGGCACCCCGAGCGCGGCGCAGCGCGCCTGCAAGATGGCCAGCAGCCGCTTGCGGCTCATCGCGGCGAAGCCGTGCCCGCCCGAGGTGAAGGTGGTGCCGCGGAAGTGCACGTCGATGTCATCCCAGCGGGCGAATTCGCGGGCCATGGCGCGGAAGATCTCCAGGTCGGCGTGCTCGATGCCGCCCAGGGTCTCGTCGGAGAACACCACGCCGAAGCCGAACGTGTCATCGGCCGCGTTGCGCTCCCAGATCGTGATGTCATGCCGGGCGTCGAGCTGCTTGGCCAGCGCCGCGAAATACAGCCCGCCGGGCCCGGCGCCCAGGACCGCGATGCGCACCGTGTTCCTCCTCTCGGCCGCCCCGCTGATCGTATGCCGGAACTTCTACGATCGTCAACAGAACGCTATATCAGATCGCGGGCGCTAGGGTTCACGCATGAACGTGGAGCGGATCAACCCGGCCGTCCTCGCCCGGCCCTCCGGCTTCTCGCACGCGGTAGCCGCCACCGGGGGCCGGATCGTGTTCCTGGCCGGCCAGACCGGCATGGACCGGGACGGGACGGTGGTCAGCGGCGGCGTGGTGGCCCAGTTCGAGCAGGCCCTGGCCAACTTGCTCACCGCGCTGGCCGCCGCGGGCGGCCAGCCGGCCGACCTGGTCAGCGCCACCATCTACATCGTCGACCTGGCCGACTACCAGGCCCACGCCAAGGAGATCGGCGCGGTGTGGCGCCGCCTGGCCGGATCTGAGTACCCGGCGATGGCGGGCGTGGGCGTATCCCGGCTGTGGGACCCCGAAGCCCTGGTCGAGATCCAGGGCATCGCCGCGGTCAGCCGCTAAGGACCCGCTGCACGTAGGCCCGGGCCGGTTCCTCCAGCAGCGCGCGCAGCGCGAAGAACTGCTCGCCGGCCCGGATCCCGGTCCACCCCGGAGGCAGCAACTCGCCCGGCAGCCCGGGATCCAGGTAGGGGAGCTGCCGCCAGTCGGTGAGCACCCGTACGTACTGGGCGAAGGCTTCCCCGTCCGGGCACGGACCGCCTTGCTGAAGCTGCGCCAGGACCGGTTCGTACGCCTGGCTGAACGCGACGTACCTGGCCTGGATCTCGTCCAGGTCCCACCAGCGGCGCACCTTGTCCGCCGGGTCGCCGAAGGCCAGGTGATCGGCGTGGAACAGGTCGGCGTAGGAGTCCAGCCCGAGCCGGCGCAGCGTCTCGGCGGTCGCGTCGTCCGGATGAGCGGGCACGATCCACACGCCAGGCGCGACCATCCCGAACCCCAGGCGGGTCAGCTCGGACCGCAGCACGTGCCGCCGGTGGCGCTCGGCTTCCGGCACCGAGAACACCGCCAGCAGCCAGCCGTCCGCGAGCACGGCCCGCCGCTGCCGGAAGATCCGCGCGTCACCCTCGCGCAGGATGGCCAGCGCCTCGGCGGACAGCTGGTAGCCCGCCGATCCGTCCTGCCGCCCTGCCTCCAGGATCCCGCGCCGCTTCAGCCGGGAGATGGCCGAACGGACCGCGGGCTCGTCCACCCCCAGGTCGGCGAGCAGCCGGATCAGCGCCGCCACCGACAGCCAGCCGCCGCCAGACCGGGCGTAGAGTCCGTAGACGGTCACGATCAGGTGCCGCAGCCGCGCCGACCGGGCGGTGGCGTCCCCGCCTGGTTCGTTCGTTTCCGCTACGGTCGTCACCGGCTCACGATACCAAGTGCGGCCCGGCCCGCCCGGCCGTACAGTTCTGCCCATGGCCGACGAGGGCACGCAACTGCCGGACTACTCCGACCTCCCGCCCGCCCCGCGCGGCGGCCGCTCCGCCTGGGGGCTGTTTGGCTCCGAGGACAACCTGGGCCTGGTCAACCTGATGACCCCGGACCGGATCGCCGCGGCCGCCCGGCTGGTTCGGCGAGGCCAGGTCTTCTGCCTGGACATGCCGCTCGGCAGCGTCTCCCCGGCGCTGGCCACCTTCCGCGGGGCACCCCGGCACCAGGTGCTGCATACGCCGGGGACCGCCGGCTTCGACGACGTCTACGACAACTTCTACCCGCAGGCCTCCAGCCAGTGGGACTCCCTGGCCCACTACGGCTACGCGGCGGACCAGATGTACAACGGCGCCACCGAGGCGCAGGTGCTGGCCGGCACGCGGAACACCATCGACCACTGGGCTCGGCACGGGCTGGCCGGCCGCGCGGTCCTGCTGGACGTCGAGCGGGCCATCCGCGCCGCCGGGCGGCCCTACGATCCCGGCGACCCGGTCGCGATCGGCGTCGAGGACCTGGAACTGGCCCGCCGCCAGGCCGGCGTCCAGTACGCGCCGGGCGACATCATCTTGCTGCACACCGGCTTCGCCGCCTGGTACGTCGACCAGCCCGACCAGGTCAAGCGCCGGCTGCACGGCAACGTCATCGCGCCCGGCGTGGCCCACACCGAGGCGGTCTGCGAGTACCTGTGGAACAGCCACGCGGCGGCGATCGCCGCGGACAACTTCGCTGTCGAGGTCTTCCCGGCCGACTACGACCCGGCCGCGCATCCGTTCGGCTTCCTGCACCACGTGCTCATCGGCCTGTTCGGCATGGCCCTGGGCGAGCTGTGGTGGCTGCACGACCTGGCCGCCGACTGCGCCTCCGACGGTGTCCATGAGATGTTCCTGGTCAGCGCGCCGCTGAACGCCCCCGGCGGAATCGGCTCACCCGCCAACGCCGTCGCGATCAAATAACCAGAGCCGCCGTAACGATAACGGGACGTTCGGCCCGTACCGTGTCGTTCGGAGCATCCCGAAGGCCTGGCAGGTGACCGATGACCGCGTTCTGGCGCGCCTGGTCGATCTGGGCCGTCTCGGTGGCGGCGACCGCGACCACGCTGATCTATATCAAGCTTTACCCGCTGCCTCCGGATGTGGCTGGCCTCGGCGGAAGCGGGCTGAACGGGGCGGTCGGGATCGTGTTCATCGGCACCTTCGCCACGGTCGGCGCGGTGCTGGCGTGGAAACGGCCCCGGAACCCCATCGGATGGCTGCTGTCAGCGACCGGCCTGGTGACCGCCGCGGCGGTGCTCAGCGTGTTGCTGGCGCACTTTTCGCGCACGGTCAGCCTGGCTAACTGGCTGGGCTTCCTATACCTGGCAGGCTTCGCGCTGTGCGTGTTCGTCGTGCTGCTGTTCCCGACTGGAAGGCTGCCGTCCCGCCGCTGGCGGGTGGTGGCCTGGCTCGCGGGGGCGGGGTTGGCCGGGTGGGTCCTGGGCTGCGCGTTCGCTCCCACACTCATCACTATCAGCCCGTCGACACCGAACCCGGTTGGCGTAACCGGGCCAGCCGGGAGCATCTTCAAGCTCATGGCACTCGGCGGCGCGGCGCTGATCGCCGCCTCAGGCCTGGCCTCCGTCGTGTCGCTGGCGTTCCGTTACCGGCGCGCCGGAACCGCGGAGCGTGCCCAGCTGAGATGGCTGGTCTACGCGGCCGCCGTGATCGTAGCGGCCGAACTCGCCGCGGCGCCGATACGGTCTACCAACCTGCAGAACGCGATAAGCAGCGGCGCCCTCGCACTGGTTCCGCTCGCCATCGGCGTCGCCGTGCTGCGCTACCGGCTGTATGACATCGACCGGATCATCTCCCGGACCGTGTCCTACGCGATCGTCACCGGCCTGCTCATCGGGATCTACGCCGGCCTGGTCCTCCTCGCCACCCAGGTGCTCCAGATCCGCGGCGCGGTGGCCGTCGCCGTCGCCACTCTGATCGCGGCCGCCCTGTTCAACCCGGTCCGGCGGCGCGTCCAGCACCGCGTGGATCGGCGCTTCAACCGGGCCCGGTACGACGCCGAGGCCACTGTGGCCGCGTTCGCCGTCCGGCTCAAGGACGCGGTCGATCTGGACACCGTCCGGGGCGATCTGGCCGCGGTCGTCCAGAAGGCCCTTGAGCCCGCGCACGTCACGGTGTGGACCGGCGAACTAAGACCCGGCAGGTGACCCGATGACAGGGTTCTGGCGCGCCTGGTCGATCTGGGCGGTCTCGGTGGCGACGACCGCGACCGCGCTGGTCTATACCGGCATCTACCCGCTGCCCGCGAGGCTCGCCAGCCAGGGCGGGAACGGCCTGGACGGGGCCGTCGTGGTCGTGTTCGTCGGCTCCTTCGCCACAGTCGGCGCGTTGCTGGCGTGGAAGCGACCGGGCAATCCGATCGGATGGCTACTGTCCGGGAGCGGCCTGGCCTACGCCGCAGGGGCCGCCGACATCTTGCTCTTGCATTTTCATCGGACGCTGACCCTGGCCAACTGGCTGGGCTGGACCTTCCTGCTGGGCATCGGGTTGTGCGTGTTCGTCGTGCTGCTGTTTCCCACGGGGCACCTGCCCTCGCGCCGCTGGCGGCCGGTGGCCTGGGCCGCCGGGGCGGGCGTGGCTGGGTGGGTCCTGGGCGCTGTGTTCGCTCCCACGATCATCAACGACAGCCAGCGGGAACGGAACCCGGTGGGCCTGGCTGCGCCGGCCGGGAACGTCTTCTATGTCCTGGCGGCCGGCGGCGTCGTGCTGGTCGCCGCTACCGGGCTAACCGCCATCGTGTCCCTGGCGTTCCGGTACCGGCGCGCCGGGACGGCCGAACGCGCGCAGCTGAAGTGGCTCGTCTACGCGGGCGCCCTGATCGTGCTGGCGCTGGTCGCTGAGGCGCTCGCCGGGCACTTCATGGGCCGCGGTAACGCGACGAACAACCTCCAGAACGCGATGCTCACTGGGGCCGTCGCGCTAGTCCCATTGGCCATCGGCATCGCTATCCTGCGGTACCGGCTGTACGACATTGACCGGATCATCTCCCGGACGCTGGCCTACGCGATCGTCACCGGCCTGCTCATCGGGATCTACGCCGGCCTGGTCCTGCTCGCCACCCAGGTGCTCCAGATCCACAGCGCGGTAGCCGTCGCCGCCGCC
>Ga0209168_10001235_pt1 | contig 20712 bp, 13 predicted proteins | sample Coa_R1_FD_187156 | JGI IMG/M metagenome (GOLD analysis project Ga0209168, IMG submission 187156) | Surface soil microbial communities from Centralia Pennsylvania, which are recovering from an underground coalmine fire - Coalmine... | ecosystem: Environmental > Terrestrial > Soil > Unclassified ...
ACGCGACTTCAACCAGCAGTGCGTGCTTGTCGGCAATCCCCCTGGCGTCCATAGCGAGAAGCAGAACACCATGCTTCGTCAAGTCGACCGCAGTTGCTTCCGCGATCGAGCCGAAATGAATGCACTGCGGGCTAGCTGTTGAAAGGCGCAGGAAACTGATCACTGCTTCGGGGGTTTCGGAGTAATGTCTATGAACGTCTCGTAGTGATCACCGGTAAAGTATCGCTCACCGTTTTTGCCGGCAACAATTCGGCGTGTTCCTCGATTGCTGGCGCCTGGAGTTTCAACGGTCCATTCGGTGTAGTAGTTTGGGTCGTCCTGCTGCGGTAGGCGTCCTTCACGGTTCCCAAATACAGTCCCGTCTTGTGCATACGCGCCTTTGCCGGTGTCGATACGTTGAAGGGTCTGTGAGACATTCGGGTCCTGCGGGTCGAACATCTCTGACCCTATACCGGTATTGAACATTCGAGCCACGAACGCTAAACCGCCAAAAAATCGTCCGGTAGCGTCGCCCCAGCTGCTGCCCGGTACCGATTTACTGCAGTCACCGTTGAGCGAGCAGTTGGAGCCATCGGCAACGTTCACAAAGAACTGCTTCAGGTTCTCAATTATGCCGTGACACTTGGCCTCACCCGGCCGATCGCAAAGGCCGAATGGATCGCTGAAGCTGATGGGATCGCCGCTCGCAAAGCCGTAATGATTGAGTCCTCCAGCGAGTCCAATGGGATCCTCTTGCGTGAACCGCCCTGTCTTGGGGTCGTAGTACCGGTTGCGTCTATACTGGTATCCAGAACCATCCTGCGAGCCCGTGATAATGCTGCCCCACCACGATGTCGGCGGTTGCAGCAGATAGTCACCGTACGACGAGGCTTGAGCTGCCGGAAACAAGGGTGTCGTCCCGTTGCAAACTGCTGTCGGGCACGTACCAATGTCGAACTGCCCACGCCAGTTCGCATAAGGCGCGACCACGCTCGAGCCCTTGAACAGATCCAGCGGCTGATCGATGCCGAGGCCCTCGGTGTACCCCACGTTCCCGTAGAGCGGACCGGGATAATTGTCCTCCTCTTGATCCGTGGTCGTCGTGTCGCCTGGCGCACGAATCTCATACAGAATCTGGTCGCCATCCCATACTGTGCGCGTTAGCTGGTCTTTACAGCCGGAGTTTGGATCGTCGTGCAGGCAGATCGCCCCCGTGTCGAGTACCATGCGCTGAAAGACGCGTCGGCCTAACGCATCGTAGCGATAGTACTCAATGCGGTGGTACGGCTTGTAGCCGATAGGCAGGCTATCAGAAACACTGTCGAGCGTGAAACGAGCTCGAATCAACTGCTGTTGAAGATTGTAGGCGTTGACCAAGTCGTGCTCTTCGCGCCCGTGCTGCGGATTGAAGAGGTTGCCGTAGTTGTAAATGTGCACATCGAGCTCTTCACCGGTTTCACCATAGGAGCCGGGCGTGTAATACGACGTGTCCGTAGTAACGCTCGGCTGCACGGCCAGACTCAGTCGATCGGAGCCAGGTAGGTAGCTGTAGTCATGCAACTGATACGAGTTGGCCGGGATCCACATCGACGCGTGATTGCCTAACGCATCGTCGGCGATTTGCTCGGGTCCCGAGGCCGTCGTGTAGAGCGCATAGCGGACGGCTCCGAAACTCGAGAACGCGACGGTGTCACCGGCCGTGACATTGTGGACAGCCTTACCGGCCCGGTCGTAATGAATGCTGTCGGAATGGAGCGTAATCGAGCCGGCCTTCTGTACTCGACGCACGAGCCGAGAGTCGAGGTCGTACGCATCGGTCTCCCAGATACTGTCCGAACGTTGGGCGAAGCTCGTTAGGCGGCTGATCCGGCCATCCACGTCGTACTGGTAGCGGAACACGTTGCCGAACACATCGCGAACCGTGTCCAGCATTCCGGTTTGCCGATCGTAGCCGTACGCGGCGCTGTCGGTGCCGGCCGACGCCAACGTGCCTGGGTACTTGATCCAGATGCGGCGACCGTCCAAATCGTATCCGCTGCGGATGCCGTAGACGTGGGTCGAGAAATCGCCGAGCGTCGAATCGGCGGTGGCGATGCGCAGCGTGTCGGTGGCGAGTGTCCCATTCGCGTTGTAGCTTCGGCTGATGCGCGCGTACGGATTGTTGGCGAACAGCATGTGCCCCATGGCATCGTAGCCGTACGTTGCCGTTTCGCTGCCGATCGCGGTCACCAAGCGGTTGAGCGCATCGTACGTGTTCGTCGTCGGGCGCCGACCGCCGCTCGTCACGTTGCCGGACGCGTCGTATCCCCATGTGATGGGTTGATAGCCGATGAGCGTCTCGCTGGTCTTCCGGTTCGAACGGTCGTAGGCGAATGCCTGCTTCTCTGTCCCAATACCGTTGGGGTCGGGCGTGCCCCATTTCCAAAGTGTGTCGAGATTGCCAGCGCGGTCGAAGTGCTCGCGCACGCGCAGCGTCTGCGCACCGGCACTATCGATCGTGAGCGTGTCGCGTCCCAGGAGGTCGAGCAGATGGCGCGAGATGTGAAACCCGGTCGTGGAGTCGTTGGGCGCGGTGTCCGCCACGACGCGGCCCGCGTCGTCACGGGCGTAGCCGACGGCCGTGCCTAACGCCGAGATCGCCCGCGACAAGTTGCCGAGCTGGCTGTCGTACATCAGGGAATCTTTCGCGCCGCTCGCGTACTGAACGGTCTTGAGGAGCGCTGTCGCCGTCCCCGTCGTGTAGTACGCAAATGTCACCTGGTGACCGGCGCCATCTTTCTCCGTGAGCGTGTTCCCATCTGTCGCGTCGTAGGTCGTGGTACTCGAGTCACCCTCCGGGTTGATCGTGCGGGTAATGAAATCCCACGACGGGTCCCAACTGTAGGAAGTCGTGGCGTACTTCAGCGGACTCGGCTTGAACGTCGTCGAGTCCGTGACCGTCTTGACGTGACCGAGGCTGTCGTAGGTCCCGGCGAGTATCTGCCCATTCGGGTGTTGGACTCGCGTCGTCGCGCCAGGAAAGGTTGCACTGCCGTAGCCGATGATCGTTTCGTTACCGAACGCGTCCCGAATGCGATTTGGCGCGCCTAACGCCGTGAACCAAAACAGCGCCGTATCGCCGACGTCCGTGCGCGGCCCATCGACCTTCGCATACGACTGATCGAGCGTGACGGCCGCGGTGCCTTGCAGGCCGCGCATCTCGAGCGGCGTGAAGTTGGTTACCGCGTTGCTGCCCGCCGCGAGCGGAATCGTCGCCTGCGTGAGCGGACTCGGTGTGTTGGAGTAGTAGGCGAAGTTGAGCGAGTCGCCCCGCTGATCGATCAGCTGCGTCACCCGAGGGTCGTAGGATGCGCGATAGCGCAAGGCGAGCGTATCGCCATACACATCGCGGATGCGAGACACCTGCACGTTGGCGTTGTAGGTGATGGAGTCGAAGCGCGCTTGACTCGAGATCGTGGGAGCGTCGACGCGGGCCAACCGCCAGTTGCCGCCGATGCTCGTGTACGAGAAGGTGTAGACCTTGTTCGCCGCCGACGGGGCGAGCGTGATAGTGCTCATTCGCCCGCAGTTTGCATCGGTGTACGCAAATGCGGTCGTTTGGCCGAGTCGGTTTACCGTCTCCATGTGACAGCCGTAGACGGTATCGAATTGCACCTTGAGGCCGTGCGGCAAGTACCTTACGAATCTGGCCCCAACGCGCCTAACGGTATCCGGCCGGTCGACATTCGCAGCGCCCCAGGCGTTCGGGTTCGTCCCCGAGCGCACGTACTTGCGCGCGCTACCGTCGCCCCCAACCCAGAACATCGTGCTCAGTCCTGGGTTCAAGTACAGCCGCTCGAGCCCAGCGAGCCACCAGCCTGGCCCAAATCCGCTGTGATCGCGTCGGACGACGAAGAATTCACCGGCTACCGTGTCACGCGATGCGATGCCTGCATAGACACGTGTCACCTCGAGCGAATACCGCTGGACACCAGTTGGATAGTTGCGTGTCGAGATCGGGTCGAAGATCAGCGCGATCCGGCGGGTGCTCGACGCGGTCCAGTTCGACCCGGCCCATTTCGCGGAATCGACCTTGACGCCGACGCTATCCAACACACGCGCAGAGACGGAATCGGGGATTCGCGAATCGGGCAGCGTCACGTTCGCCGCGATGACGACGTGCGGCGCGGCGAAGCGACTGTTGTACAACAGGACGGGCGTTCGGGTGTTGGTGAGTGTTATGGTTGTCGGAAGCGCATAGGCGATTCGCAGGTCGCCGCACTCGTAGCTCACGCCCTTTGCGACCGACACGTGCAGGCACAGGCTGCGCTCCAGCGTGCTACCTGGATTGACTGACGCGATGTCGATTGTGCTTCCATCTCGGACCACCGCGACATCGACCGAACCGCTATCGCGCGCCATCGTGTCGGCCGTGCTCCAAGCCTTGAGCACCAGCTTTCCGGTCGTTCCCGCAGTTGCCGATGCGGTGAATGCGATACTGGTATTGCTCGATGCGCCCGGTGCTAACCGGACCGTGTCGGATGCTGGGGTGCAGCCGCTCGCAATAGCGGATCCGGTGCACATGCGCGTGTACTCGATCGTCGTGCTGTCCAGCCCGTTGTTCGCGAGCGTGAACGTTTTCGAGGATGACGCACTGGGATCGACATTCAGTGTCGAGTAGTCCGGTGTAACCGATACGATTGGCGCGGGTGGAGGCGGAGTAGTTGTAGTAACCGTCGCCGTCGCAGTGACCGGCGTCGTCCCGTCGTCCGCCGTTAGCGTGAACGTACCCGTCCCCACCGTGCTCGCCGTGGAATAGGTGACGAGGACGCTCGCGAACGAGTTCTTCTTGACCACGAGGGCCGCGGGCGCGCTGGCTGTATCGACCTTGCCGGAGTACGTGACAGAGAGGCTGTAGCTGACATCCTCGAGCGTGTTGAAATTCGTGACCTTGAATTGCTGTTGGAGGCCGCTCTTGTTCACTTGCTCCGTCAATGAAACCGTGCACGGGTCGATTTCGCTCAACGACGTCGAGCACGTCAGCGGAACGCGCTCGATGCGAACGCGCTCTGTATGAGGTTGCGGGTTCTTCAAAACGAGCGCTGGAGCGTACGCGTTCGCAAGCGAAACCGCGGTCAGCGAAGCATCGCTTTCGTGGGCCGGTGAATTGCCAGCAAACGTGGGCCCGACGAAAATGAGAACGGCAGACAGCGACGACCAACTCGCGATGTGACGCATGAGACGCTCCGATTGGGACGTCTCTTCGTATAGCATACGCAAGGCCAGTTCTTGCCTGTAGCTACCCCGTTAGGCCATCGACGGTTAGCCTTTCACGTCGAAATCGCCGACGCCGCACCGCTATCGCAGTGCTATTGCAGCGCTATTGCGGCCTCTGTGGCAGCAACTGGACGAGATCTCTCTTCCGTCCGACCGCAAGTGGCCCGTCGCTGCAATGCCTGATGGAACCAATCACCGCTGTCTTGGCCGTCTGCCTGCCTCGAGCTGCAATAGCAGCGCTATAGCAGCTGCAATCGTTGGCTGCAATGGTGCCCACGGATTGCGGAGTCAAGTCGTTGGGAACGAGCGATATCAGAGGAGCCCGCTCGTGGCACTGCTCATGCCCGTTTCGGAACGTCTCCGCATCAAGACTGCTTCGCCGGCGACGCCACTCATCTTCGCTCGCCCACATCGACTCGAGTGCCACCAGTGCCCAGCGCCCAACGCCGCGGATTCACGCTGCTCGAACTGCTCGTCGTCCTGGCAATCATCGCCACGCTGGTGGCCGTTGTCGCGCCGAATATCTTCCGCAACGTCGGCGACGCGAAAACGGCCGCCGCCAAGAGCCAGATCGAAATCTTCGGACTGGCGCTCGATTCGTACCGGATGGACAATGACACCTATCCGTCGACGAGCCAGGGCCTCGCCGCCTTACGCGTGAAGCCCTCGAGCGGCGACATCCCGCGAAATTGGCGCGGACCCTATCTGCGCAAGGACGTGCCGCTCGATCCGTGGGGCCGTCCGTATATCTACGTCGCGCCGGGCGTCGAGAACCCGACCTCGTACGACCTTTACACGTTAGGCCGAGATGGAAAGGCCGGCGGCAGCGACGAGGACGAAGACATCACGTCGTGGGGCGGCCCGGTGCATCCATGACGGCGACCCGATTCGCGTATCGCGCGGCGCGCGCGGACGGTGCGTTCGAGCACGGCGTGCTCGCCGCCGAAAGCCGCGACGCTGCACTCCGCGCGCTGACCGCGCAAGGATTGTGGGCCGTCGACCTCACTGCCGCGCGCTCCGACGGTGACCTGCGTATGCGTCTCTCACCTGCCGACCTCGCACTCGGTCTGCGGGTGTTGTCGACCTTGCTCGAGAGCGGACTGCCGGTGAGCAAGGCGCTCGCGGCGATGCCGGAGCTGGCACCCGATGCCTGGCAACCCGCGCTGCCGGGGTTGGCGCGCTCGGTGCGCGAAGGATCATCGTTGGGCGCCGCGCTCGAACGGAGCGGGCTGGCGATCCCCGCCGTCGTGTTGGGCATCGTGCGCGCGGGCGAGGCGGGCAGTGGACTCGCGCGCGCCGTTAGGCGGGCAGCGGACCTGATGGATGAATCGGCGGCTACCCGCACCGCCGTACGCGCGGCGCTCATCTATCCGTGCATCCTTGCGGTCGCCGGCACGGTCTCGGTGGGTATCCTGGTCGGAGTGGTTTTGCCGCGATTCGGGGCAATTCTCGCCGATCTGGGCCAATCGCTGCCGCCAACCACCCGTTTCGTACTGCAAGCCTCTGCGCTAGCACGAGTTGCGGCGCTTCCGGCAGGTATCGCCACACTCATTATCTTGGTGGCCTGGCGCGCCTGGATTTCCACGGCCGATGGCGCCGTCCGTTGGGCCAACATTCTGTTGGGCGCACCGGTGATCGGCAGAATTCGCCGGTCCGCAGGAACGGCGCGCGTCTGCGCAGCGCTCTCGGCGCTCCTCGAAAGCGGTGTCGCGCTCTCCAGCGCGCTCACCCACGCGGCACGGGCGGCAGGCGACGCGGCCATTCAACATCGGGTGCTCGCCGCACGCACGTCCGTGATCGCCGGCGCGCGGCCGTCGGCCGCATTCCTAACGGAAGACGCTCTGACTCCGATTGCATCGCGGCTCGTGCGCGCCGGCGAAGAAACCGGAGCGCTCGTCCCGATGCTCGCGCACGCGGCCCGTCTCGAGAACGAGCGGGCCACTGACCGGGTCCGCTCCGCGGTGCGCCTCCTCGAGCCGATGCTGATCCTCGCCTTCGGCGGGCTCGTCGCGCTCGTGGCGGCCGCACTGCTCCAAGCCATCTATAGCGTGCGCCCAACGTGAGGGCGCCGCGCGCGGTCACGCTTGTCGAGCTGCTGGTGGTGCTCGTGCTGATCGGTCTCGTGGCTGGCGTCACAGGCCTCACGATGCATACGGCAAAGCCCGTCACGGCCACCGATCCCATCACCTCGGCCATCTCGGCTGCGCGTGATTCCGCGATTCGAAGCGGCCGAAGCGTGACGCTCGGGTTCCAGATGGGCGGTGCCCAACGAGAAATAACGGCGAGCCCCGATGCGCGCGTCGCCGCGGACTCCGCACTCGACCTCGACCCGCTCACTGGAGCACGCAATGCAGCTCGGTAAGGCATCGACACGCCCCGGCATGGTGCTGCTCGAGACGATCGTAGCGCTCACGGTTCTCGCCGTCGGCGCGACGACCATTGTTGCCCTCGCGGCATCGTCCCTCGACGCCGTTTCGCGCGCCGACGAGGCCGATGCCGAAACGCGACAGGCGAGCGCGCTGCTCGAGGCGATTTCGCTCTGGCCACGCGCCGATCTCGATCGCCATCTGGGCGATCGTCCGGAAGGCCGGTGGGATCTTCGCATCGATCGGCCGACCCCGACGTTGTACACCGCCGTGCTCAGTGACAGCACCACCCGCGTGGTGCTGCTTTCGACATCGCTCTACCGCGCCGAGGCCCCCGATGCACCGTAGAGGCTTCACGCTGATCGAAGTGATGGTCGCGCTCGTCGTGGGAGCGATCGTGCTCCTCGGTGCGCATCGCGTGCTCGCGATTCTCACCGATCAAACGCACGCACTCGCGCTCCATGCGACAGACAGCGACCGTGACGCGAACGGCGAGCGCATGCTGCGCGACCTCGTTGGACAGCTCGAGGTCGGATCTCCGGGCACCGTTCCGTTCACGGGCTCACCCGACACCGTGCGATTCTCGAGCTGGTGTGAGACAGGCGACGGGTGGCCCGAGCAGTGCCAGGTCACGCTCTTCTTCGCCGCGAGCGCTGATCATGAATCGTTGCAAGCGACGATTGGCGCGGGTGCGCCGATCGAGCTGCTGGGCGGGTTCTCGAATGGCGCGTTCCGCTACTTGGAGAGTGCGGCGGCAGGCGGACAGTGGTTCCAGCGGTGGGGAACCGGCATCACGGCGCCGTTAGGCATCGGTGTGGTGGTCGAGCGCGCGAATGGGGTCGACACGATGCTCCTGCGCATCGGGCCGCGCGGATGATGGTGCACCGCGCGCGGGGATTCGTTTTGCTCGCCGTCCTCTGGGTGATGGTCGGCGTCGGTGCTATCGGCCTCGGCTTCGTCTTGATGGCGAGGCGTGCCGCCGGCGTGGCGCACAACCGGCGAGCCGAGACAATCGCGATGTGGCGCGCCGAGGATTGCGCCAGCCGGGCGGAGGCCGCCATTGGGGAGGCACTCGCGCCTCGTCTCGGCGACAGTGCCTCCGGCTCCGATGCTGCCCGCGTCACGTGGGGCCGCCTGGATGCAGCGGTTGAAGCGACTCCGAATCTGAGCGGTGCACCGTGCGCACTGGCCATGCGGCCCACGGGCACCACGATCGACCTCAACACGGCCGATGACAGCCTGCTCATGCGTCTCTTCATTGCGTTAGGCAATTCACTGGGCACTGCAGACTCGTTGTCCGATGCGATTCTCGACTGGCGAGATGTCGACGGTGCCACGCGCCCGAGCGGCGCGGAAGCCGCGTGGTATGTCGCTCGGCGACGCGCGCCGCCGCGCAACGGCCCGTTCGGCGATGTGCGCGAGTTGCGTAAAGTCCGAGGGTTCGAGGACCGCACGGGGCTCGACTCCGTGTTGGGAGTCGAGGCGGATCGGATCGTGCTCGATCGCGCGCCCCTCGCCGTCATCGCAGCGCTCCCCGGCTTCACCAATGAAGCCGTGGCGCAGGTGGCCGCCCACCGCGCCCGTGGAACCCCTGTGCCCGATCTGCTTTCGTTAGGCGCGGAGATCTCTTCGGCTGGACGGGCCGCCCTTCTGGCGGACTATCCCGACCTGGTACGTCTCACGACATCGGAACCGGACGCGTGGATCCTCACCGCGCGCGGGACCGCCGGCACACCGGCGGTGACCTTCGTACTCGAGCTCCGGTTGGTGCGGGCCGGCGATCGCGCTGCCGTCGTGCGGCGCCGGACGTGGATCCAGTGATCGCGCTCCGCCCCCGTCTCGGGTTAGGCGTCGGCCGGCGCCGCGTGAGCGCGATGCTCGTCGACGGAAACACGATCAAGTGGGCCGCCTCGCGCGCGCGTTCCGATGGGGAATCGCTCGCAGACTGCGTGCGAGCGTTGCTCGCCGCCTGTCCGCGTTCGCGGCTGCGCCCTCCGGTCGTGGTCGCCGCTGTGGGGCCTGCCGCCGCGCAGCTCAAGCTCGTCGCTGATCTGCCGCCATTGACGGAGCCCGCGGCAATCGCCGCTCTGGTGCGCGAGCAGGCGTCACGCTTCTTCCTCAAGAACGGCGTTCCATTGCTGTATTCCGGCGCACGGCAGGTGTCGCCAACGACAGCGTGGGTCGCCGCATTCGAGGAGCCGGTCGTGCGGGATGTCATCGACGCGTGTCGCGATGTCGGCTTGACAGTGGACATCGTGACGCCGACTGCCGTTGTGCTCCAGTTCGTCACGGGCGCGCCAACGATCGCGTGGCAGGATGATGACGTGGAGTTGACGATTAGTTATGCCGATGGCGCGCCCGCGCGTATCCGCTCATCGGTAGGCGGGCAAGACACCAAGGCGTTGCCGGACCTCGCGCCGCTGTTCGAGGCGATTGCCGACCGTGCCGCGGATCTCCTGGACGCCGCCGGTGCCACGCGCGTCCCGCGCCGCGAGGCCATTGCCCTGCGGGGCGCAGCCGTTCGCCTCACCGCCGGGTCATCGCGGCGGCGCCTCGCTGTGTCGTTAGGCGTATGCGGCGCAGCGATCATTGTCGCGCTGTCGGCTCCGCTGCTCGCGTCGGCGCGCGTCGAGCGTGCCGCGCATGCGAGCGATGCCGCAGTGCACGCACGTGTTCGAGGAACGGAGCGCGATGCCAAAGAGCTCGGCGCCGTGACAGCGGCGCTGGGTACCCTTGCCTCGTTCACGCAATCGCGCCGGTCATTCACGCTTCTGCTCGCCCAACTCACGCGGGCGTTACCGGACGGCAGCGTACTGCTCGCGCTCCAGGTCGACAGCGCCGGCACTGGAAGCATTGCGGCGCTCGGCCCCCACGCCGCGGCGGTGGTGGACGCGGTGGAGCGGGTGCCCGGTCTCTCCTCTCCGGAAATCGTTGGTCCCGTGACTCGAGAGACTGTTGCGGGCAAGGCACTCGATCGCGTGACCATACGATTTCACCTCGTGCCGGATAGTGCGCGATGAAACGTCTCTTCTCGTCGCTCTCAGCGCGTGACCGGCGCACGCTCGCGATTGGCGCCGTCTCGATTGGAGGCCTCGTGATCGTTGGGCGAGGCGTGCCGGCCTGGCGTGCATGGGAACAGGGTGCTGTTGCGTCGGCCGATGCCGCCGCTCGCGCAACGGCGCGCGACCAGGCGCTCACGCGGAACGGCCGGGCGATTCACGATTCACTCGCCGCTCGTCTCGCGCGGTTCGCGGCGCTGGCGCCGACGTGGCTCGGCGGCGACTCGCCCGCCGCGGCCGGAGCAGGCCTTGCCGCAGTCATCGCGCGCGCCGCAACGGACGCTTCGGTAACGTTAGGCACGCTGGACATTCACACCGATTCTGCCGGACAGGCGCCATTCGTCCCGCTCCGCGTGCGGGTGAGCGTCAGCGGCGACATTCAGGGCCTCGCCACGTTGCTGGCGGCGCTCGACCGAGGCCCCGTCGCGACGAACGTTGCCTCGCTCGACGTGCAGGGCGGCGACCCGGCTGCGGCCCCGCAGCGCCCCGAAATCCTGCATGCGGATTTCACGATCGATGCGTTGTGGCATCCAAACACCTCACCGGTTGGCGGCCAATGAAAACGATGGTACTCGAACGCTGCGCGTGGGCCGCGACGGTGATTGCACTGGGCGCTGCAGCGCGCACTTGGCATCGCATCGCGCGCCCAGTCGAAGCGCCGCTACCCGCTATCTGGCCTGTGTCGCCGCCGGCTCGCCCCATCGCCACCGATTCGCTCGCAGTGCTCACCTCGCGCATTGTCGACAGTGACCCGTTCCGTCTCGATCGCAAACCGGCGGCCGTCGCCTACGGTGCGCCTCCGGATACGCTGGCCAACCGCGCAGCAGCGACACCGGCCGCACCGCGTCCTCCGTTAGTCCTGGTCGGCATCGTTGGGCCGCCGTGGCGTGCACTGGTGGATGGCGTGCCGGGGCGCGACGGCAGCACCGTGTTGCGTGCGGGTCAGAGCATCGCTGGTCTGCGCGTTCGCGATGTCACCGCCTCGACGGCGACGATATCAGCTGCCGATACCACCTGGCACCTGGCCGTCAAACGGACATGGCCATGAGGTACCCGGTCATCGTGCTTGCACTCGCCGCGATGCTTGCCCAGCCAAGCGATGCGCATGCCCAAGCTCACGACTCCGCCGTTTCGTTGCGGCATGACAGCGTGAGCGTGCATCTCGTGGATGCTGACATACGAGCTGCGGTCGAGGCTCTCGCGCCGTACCTCGACAAGCCCGTGGGATTCGGGAGTGCCGTGCCTGGTGCACGCGTGACGCTCGAAACGCCGGCGCCGGTCGCTCGCACCGCTGTGCGAGGGCTGCTCGAGGGATTGCTCGAGAGTCAGAACCTCGAGCTCGTGCGCGACTCTGCGATGTATCGCGTGCAGGCCAAGGCGCCACCGGCAGCTCCGGCGCCAGCCACCACGGCCGGAGCCAACGCGCACGCCGCCGGCGCAGTGCAGCTCTATGTGATCCGTCTGAAGCACGCCCGGGCGCCGGACGTCGCCGCGACCGTGAACGCGCTGTTCGGCCGCGCCAGCGCGTTAGGCGAACCTGGTTCGGCGCGTCCGGCGACACTGGACCAGCAACTGCAATCAACGATGATCGCGCCGGCTACGCCGGGCGGCAGCACGCCACAACCGAGCACCCCGACGCCGATCGGCGGGGTGGCGAATCGGAGCGCATCGTTCACGGGCGATGTGACCATCGTGCCCGACCCACGCAGCAACAGCCTCTTCATCCGTGCGAGCCAAACTGACTACGACCTTATCGTGAGTGCCGTACAGCAACTCGACACGCGTCCGTTGCAGGTGTTGATCGAGGTGATCATCGCCGAGGTCGAGCGCACAAATAGCCTTGCGTTCGGCATCGACGCGACGCTCCCGCCGACGAAGGTCAACGGCGGCCCGACGGTGATCAATGGGTCGCAGACCGGCGCCGGCCTTACGGATGTCATTCTGCATGCGATGAACCTGACCGGCCTCAACATAGATGCGACGCTCACGGCCGCGGCCGAACGTGGCGACGTGCGGATCCTGAGCCGCCCCGTCCTGATTGCGGCGAACAACCAGCCGGCGACGATCAACGTTGGCAGCCAGCGACCCTTCGTGCAGTTGTCGCGCACGCTGCCCACCGACAATGCGTCGGTCGATCAGGTGGTGCAGTACAAGGATGTGGGCACGAAGCTCACCGTGCTGCCGACGATCAGTCCGGACGGGTACGTGGGCCTGGAGGTGACGCAGGAGATCGACAACGCGACGCAGGAGGTGGCGTTCGATGCGCCGGTGATCTCGACGCGGTCGATCCAGACCGAGCTCCTAGTCAAGGATGGGCAGACCGTTGCGTTAGGAGGCTTCACCGATGCCGAACGCGATGTGACGCAAGGCGGCATCCCGTTTCTCTCGAGCATCCCGTTGTTGGGCGGGCTCTTTGGTCATGCAAGCCGCCAAACCGCCGCCACCGAGATTTACCTGTTCCTCACGCCGCACGTTATCCGGAGCGATCAGGATGCAGACAGCGTCACGCACCCCATGCTCGACCGCGCCGGGAAGGTGAAGCCATGACCAGTTTTCGAATCGAGAACGTGATCATTGGAGAATCGCGCACAATTCGCCAGCTGCGTGAGCGCGTGACGAAGCTCGCGCCGTCGCGCGTGCCGGTGTTGATTCAAGGCCCGACTGGCGCGGGCAAGGAGTTGGTGGCCGAAGCGCTACACCAACTGAGCGGCCGCGCCGGGACGCTCGTACCGCTGAACGTCAGCGCGTTTGCCGAATCGATGTTCGAGGACGCCTTCTTCGGCCATGTGAAGGGGGCGTTCAGCGACGCCGTCCGCGATGCAGCCGGCGCGCTCGCTGAAGCCCACCGTGGCACCCTGTTTCTCGATGAGGTCGGCAGCCTGGCGCGCTCGGCCCAACCCAAGCTCCTCCGCGCTATCGAGCTTGGGCGCTACCGTCCGGTGGGCGGCAACGTAGACCGACACAGCGAATTCCGGGTCGTCGCCGCCGCGAACGAAGACCTCGAGACCTTGGTGGAGACGGGCCAGTTCCGATTCGACCTGTTGCAGCGATTGCGGGCGAGTCTGATCCGCGTGCCCTCCTTAGACGAGCGGCGAGAGGACATCCCGCTATTGGTGGATGTCTTTCTGGCGCGCGCATGCGGAAGCGCTGTTGCGCCACCCCGCTTCTCAGACGACGCCATCGAATGGCTTCGCGCGCGACCGTGGCCCGGCAACGTGCGCGAACTCAAACACACCGTGGAATCTGTGCTCGCCGAGGTGCATGACGACGTTATCGGCCCGTGCGAGATCGAGAGCATCGCGCCTGGAGCTGATCGCCTCGCCAAGCCGGTCAGCACCGTGGGTGTGGAGAAGCGCGAGTTGCTCGAAGTGCTCGACACGCATGGCTGGGACATCCAATCGGTCGCGCAATCGCTCGGTGTCCACCGAGTGACGGTCTGGCGCTGGATGCAGCGCTGCGGCATCAGGCGCCCGCTGTCGAGGGCGCGCGATGCGGACCGGCTGGAGGAGGCCTCTCACACGAGCTGACGACGTTCTGGGGTTGCGAATGTTGCATCGGGTTGCGCAACGCGGCTGCAACAAATGCAACATCGCCTGCGCCCTTGCAACCGCAACGTCATGCCTAACAGTGAGTTCACACTCGGTGGGTTCCGGCACTCCGTGTGCTTGGCGCGTGCTCATGCGCCTTCACCCGGAGCCTCGTATGCGCGTCGGATCCCGCGGAAATCGCTCGATCATCCTCGCGGTTTGCTCACTCCTTGGAGCGTCGTTCGTCGTTGCGAACGCGCCACTCGCACGCGCCGCGGACCTGACAGTCGGCGGCGCTCGAGAGCCAGGTCGCCCACCAGTTCCCACGCACGCACGGCGACCGGTGGCTGTGTCCACAATGCGGCCGCCAGGGCGTGCAAGTGGTTTGCGGATCTTCACGTTGTGTACGGGGAGTGGCGAATCGATCAGTCCCTGCACGCAGTCCGACACCTTGGGCGTCGGCGGGCAGACAACGCGAACCTTCACGGTCCTCAATAACAGCATCGAGGAAGACTTCCTGACCACGGGCTGCACGGTTTCCGGCGCGGCCGCCTCGTGCTCGGTATCGCCGGCAAGCCTCGATGTGCCGGGCGGCGGCGCATCGAGAGCCTTTACGGTAACCTTCCATGCCGGCAATACAGCGGGCACGGGCACCGTTACGGCGACCGCGGTGGGCAACGCCGATCTCGAGGCGACGATCACGCTGACGGTTCTGCCACCACCCACCTATGCCGTTTCGGTCACGCCCGATAGTGATCGGTTCGTCGTGGGCGCAGGCACGAACTCCGGTGTCGCCTTTTTCGTGCGCAACACAGGAACGGGCACCGCGACCTTTGCTGACTCGGTGAAGTGCACGAACACCGTGGGCACGATGTTCCCCGCGCCCGGATGCTTTGTGCTACCCGACACCGTCCAGCTTGCGCCTAACGCCGTCGACACCGTGATCGTAGCCTGGACCGCCGGCTCAGCCGGCGCCCAAGGACGAGTGCGCCTCAAAGCCGTACAGTTGAACCCGACCGGCACGGCCACGGACACCGGCTGGGTGAACGTCCTCTCCAACGTGTTGGTCGCCAAGGCGCCCGTCGTCGATGTGACAGCAGAAAACCCCGGCACGATCGTCAATCGATCGCTCTGTTTGTCCATCTCGCTCCCCAGCGACGCGGCGTCCGAGTGCGGCGATCTCCGAGTGGTTCATTCGCTGCCTGTCGTACGCACCATGAACCAGGCACGCGCACCGGCACTTATCTACAATAGCCAACTCGCGCATCCCTTTCCGCTCGTCGAGGCGAACGTCAAGTTAGGCGACAGTACGAAGTGCCCCGACACCGTGCGCGCGACCCTCAACGTGAGCGGCCAGAACTATTCGCGCGCGTGGTCCGGTGCCGACTTCCAGACCGGGGGGACAAGGCGCATCGCGGTCGTCTTTGACGGCATCGCGCTCGGAACCGGAAACTACCCGTACACGATGACCGTCACCAACGTCTACGTCGGCGGGAGCTCGCTGCAATCGCAGGCAACGGGGAATCTGCTCGTCGTCAACCGCAGCACCAGCCCTTACGGCGCCGGTTGGTGGGTGGATGGCGTGGAGCAGCTCTTTTTCCCGACTAACGACACGACGACACGTCTCTGGGTCGGCGGTGATGGAAGCGCCGCGCTTTACACCAAGGTGACCAGCAACGTCTGGTCAGCCGTGGCCGTCGATCGGCCAGACACGCTCAAGTGGGATGGCACGCACTACACCCGATTCTTGCCCCATGGCGTCCGCGTGCTGTTCAACTCGACGGGCCAGCATGTCAACACGATAAACAGACTTGGTCACACGACGACATTCACGTACAGTGGCTCGACGCTCAGCTCTATTGCTGTTCCGGTGCCGACCGGTGCAGCCGCAGTCAGTTATGGCTTCACCTACGTGAGCGGCTTGCTCAAGACGATCACCTCTCCGAGCGCAACTGTGGGCGGACACCGCACGACAACCGTCACTATGACATCGGGACGCATCACATCGATCGTCGATCCAGACAGCACGGATGCGACCGGCAGCTCTGCCGCGTTTACGTACTCAACGACCCTGACAAACCGCATCGTTACGCGTACAGATCACCTTGGTGTCGTCACCACGTTTGCGTATGACACTCTAAAGAAGGTCGCGAGCGCAAGCCTGGCGATGGGCGCAGGCAAGACCATCGCCTGGCATCTGCGGAACAGCGACTCCCTTACCTACGCCGCACACGCCGTTAAGCCCGAATCGGCCTACGTTCAAGTGGATGGTCCGCGCCTCGGCGTGACGGTAACGCGCTTCTCGGTCGATAGGTTCGGCGAGCCGACACAAGTCGTGAACGCACTGGGGTTTGTAACGACACTGGCTCGCGGCGATGCGAGATGGCCCGCGTTAGTCACACGATTGAGATATCCGAATGGGCATACGATCGGGGCGACCTACGACACTCGCGGCAACCTGGCCTCGAGCACCGACTCCAGCCACGTCCAAGGCTCGACCTTCGCGAAGACGACATACCTGTGGGACCTTCACTGGGATTTTCTCACGCAGCGGACGCAACCCATGGGCGAAACCTGGCTCGCGAAATATGACTCGGTGTCAGGCAATCGTTTGTATGAGCAAGTGGGTGCGCTGCCGGACACGTCACGGCGCATTCACTACGGCTACTACGCCACGACTACTCCTGGCCTCCTCGCCTTTGTGCGGACGCCGCTTGCAAGCGGCGCGGATTCCGTCGTCTATGACGCCACGCTAGGCAACGAGCTCAAGACGCGCACTCCGTTAGGCTTCTGGTCGAGGTATGTGCGCGACGCGCTCGGGCGCATCACGCAATCCGTGCGGCCGATCAGCACGACGGACTCAGTGGTGACGCTCGCGAACCTCGATCACTTCGATCGCGACACCCTGAGCATCACGTATGGCCTGCACGGATCGACCAAGGGTGACTCCACGCTAGTCAGCCAGAAGTTCGACCACGAAGACGATTTGTTGTCAGTGTCGCGCCGCGCCGGACCCGATCGCGCGAACATCGGCAAGATCGTCACGACGTTCACTTACGACAACGCACGTCGTCGACTGACTCAGACGTCGCCCCGAGACTCCGTGCACACAGTGACCGAACAGTGGTCCTATGACGACGCTGGTAACCCTGTGTCCTGGACGACACGGCGAGGATACGTGCTCACGTATGCGTACGACGCGCTCAACGAACTGTCGCAGCGTATCACGCCCTCCACGGTCCCGGACGTCACTCTTCTACCATTTGAAACCAACGACTTTACGATCCACTGGTTCCACTTTCCGATGTATCCAACGGATCCGGGACTGAAGGTGACGATCGCCGCTGATACAGCCAGCTTTTCCTACGACTCCGTTGGGAACCTGCTTTCCGCCGACAACGCGGACGCGCATATCCGCCGCGCCTACTATCCGTATGGAGCAATGCGGGCGGACGAGCTAGACATCCGGACCTGGAAGGCGATTGCGGCCGGCGGCGACTTCGTTACCCACGTCTATCGGGACAGCATCACATATGATCTCGACAGTCGACGCACGCTGCTCGTTCTACCACAGAACGTGGCGCCGAGGCGTTACGGGAGTAGTACAGCGCTAACGAACATCACGTACGCATATGACTCAGCCAGCGGTCTTCTGGCGTCGGTGCACGATGTACTGGGGAATGCGTTCTCCTACGCCTATGATGCTGAGTTGCGCTTGTCCAAACAGGCCATGGCTGGTGGCGTAACGGATACGTCCATCTACGACGGACAGGGGCGACTGCTGCGTCGCCTTGAGATCGGAAACCCGAGTGTGCTCGGTACCAGGGACACGCTGCACGCCGATACGCTCACCCGTGATATGATGGATCGAATCGTCCACGTGGGTTCGATCTTGGACACGGTTGGGACGAGTTACACGCTGCTAGGGCAAATCGCGTCGACACACGCGGCCGATCCAACGGGGCAGAGCGACACGCTTCTCTACGGTATCTACACGTGGGATGCTCTCGGCAATCGCCTTACGTATCAGTACCGGACATCGCCTAACCAAAACACAACGTTCAATCGAGCATATCGGTATCGGCCAGGTACGGGTCGGTTGCGAGGAGATAGCATCTCCGTCGTTGGCGGCCCGTACGACTATACCGAAGGCTTTAATTGGCAGGATTCGGCGGGAGTTGATATCGACTACGATAGCGCAGGCAACGTGCATGCTCGGGGTATTCAGCTGCAGGACTTGACCACCGGCGCAAGAACAGAATACGATCTGACAGTGAATTACTATGACGCCGCGAATCGACTGCGCATTGCCGGTACCGATAAGTGCGCGGTTATTGGCGCCAGTTGTGAGGGGCCCTCGTTCTTCACCGCGGCGAATTCAGGCATTGATGAGGAGTACCGCTATGACGCTCTGGGGCGGCGAGTTTTGGTCCGCGCCAGGCGCGACAGCGCCTGCACCTCCAATACCTGCCACAGTACAATCGACCGTTACCTGTGGGACGGTGATCAAATCCTCGGGGAGATTCGGATGCCTGGAGGGGATTCGATCGAAGCAAAGCCGGGCAACCTTCTCGAACGCGACACAACGACAATTGTCGATACGTTCGCGGGGTATGGGCGCGTCTTCTACACGCACGGGCTCGATCTGGATAAGCCGCTGGACATAATCCGGAATGGCTACACGCACAGCGCGGACACGCTATTCAATAGTTGGGCGGGAGCAGTGGCGGTGATTCCGCATACTAACTGGCAAAGCGAGATGGACGTTGGCACATTCGACAGTGGCGGGGTAGTTGGTGACATTGGGACAGCGGGGACATACTGCAGAACACCCGCGGGCCAAGGCACTGTTTGCATGGTTGTCGATTGGGCCGCCGGTTTCCAGGGTGTCTTCAACGAGTATCACGCGCCATACGGACCGAGAAGCTGGTTCGGAAGTCTGACCTTTAACAAGCAAGACGGTTCGGGCTTACAGTATGCACGCAACCGGTACTATGATCCAAGTACCGGTCGGTTCACGCAGGAAGATCCGTTAGGACTGGCGGGAGGGCTGAATGCGTACGGATTTGCGAATGGCGATCCGGTAAACTTCTCGGATCCGTTCGGCCTGTTTCCCGAGTCTACGGAAGACGGGGATGCCGCGACAGAGCAAGGCGGCGGGCCGCTTGTCGTTGGACCAATGATGCAGGTGGGTCAGCAGGGTAACCCGCGGTACAAGATCGCAGTGCTATCAATCGACAACACCGTTCCGGTCAACGCTCCTCCGGAACAAATTGTCGAGAACGTGAAGCTGAGCGATAAACGAGGCGTAACCGCGCTCCTCTCGTTGCCGAATCGGGAGTTAAGGCACAAAGGCAAGATTCAGAGTACGTACATTTACACGGGCACGCTTACATTTGAAGGGAAAGTCTACGAAGCGCGCGCAGAAATAAAAACCGTCGGAACCAAGGTCTTTTATGGTACGATCACTGCGGCCCCCGAGTTGTAACATGCAGCAAACGTGGGCTGCCCACGCCTAAGAGAGAGAGATGCCGCGTGTCACGCTTTTGGTCCACCGCCCTACTGGTCTGGCTTGTCGGCGCCTGCAGCTCACTCACACTGGTTGCTCTGCACCTGCTCATCCACAGGAAACTTTTCTGGCTCTTCCCGTACCCCGGTACCTGGCGAGGGGTAATCGAACTGGCTCGCTCTCTAGCTAGAGAGTCGCCGCTGCTATTCGTGGCGATAATCGCAATTCCGGGTTGCGTAGTTGCATTGACGATAGTTCTCGCCGTTCGGCGAATCGCAGTAAGCCCTTAGGCTACCTACGTGGTGTGCGTTCTCGATGAGATGTCACCGCCCCGCGTTGCGGGCGTCTTTGCAACAGTCGCGCGCGCGCGCCTTGGCGATCTATGCGCTCGTTCGAAAGGGGGTGAGTCCCAGTCGTAGTTGAAAAGCAGGTGGTGTCGCGGTACAAGAGTGTGAATCCCGCCAAGGATTCCACTCCGTCCCGAGGACACCACCCATGCCAAGAGTACGCCAGAAGTCGCGAAAGGACCAGCAGGCCGACGCTGTTGGGAGGCAGCACGCGATCCCGCTCGACGATGGGACCGTGACCACCCCGGTGACGGTGGCAATGATCCAGGCGCTGATTCCGTTGGGCCTCGAGGCGGTGGAGGAGGCGCTGTTGGGGGAAGTGGAGCAGTTGGCGGGCCCGCGCTATGGCCGTGGCGACGCGCATCTGGCGGTGGTGCGGTGGGGGGCGCAGCCGGGCTCGATTTATCTCGCCGATCAGAAGCTGGCGATCACAGTGCCGCGCGTGCGCGATCGGGCGGCGGCGCGCGAGGTGCCGCTGGCCCCGCGCGCACGATGTCGGGCTCTTCCGGCGGGTGTTAGGCGGGATCTCCTGTCGGGAGTATGCGGCGGCGGCGGAAGCGGTGCCGGAGGCGTTCGGGCTGGCCCGGTCCAGCGTGTCGCGGCGCTTCATTCGCGCCAGCGCACGGGAGTTGCGGCGGTTGCAGGAGCGGCGGCTGGACGACGCCGAGT
>Ga0209168_10001237_pt1 | contig 20707 bp, 15 predicted proteins | sample Coa_R1_FD_187156 | JGI IMG/M metagenome (GOLD analysis project Ga0209168, IMG submission 187156) | Surface soil microbial communities from Centralia Pennsylvania, which are recovering from an underground coalmine fire - Coalmine... | ecosystem: Environmental > Terrestrial > Soil > Unclassified ...
GGAAAACTCCAAATCGATTGGGCGATAAAAACTGCATCGCGATCCGGATTCTTCAAATGCAAGACGGAAGGAAATGCCTCATTCGAAGTTCCTGTTTTTAATTCAGGGGATGCGATGCCCATCCGCGACCGCAGAATGTCGGCACCCAGCTCAAAATGATCGAGCAGGCACGAAGGCGGATGCCGCAAAGGATCGCCGGCCTCCTGCGTCCCCAGTGTGCTAAGCCAGTGCGCCCGCTCCGCTGCCAGCTGCAGCACCAGCGACGCGCAGGTCTTGGCATTCGATTCCTGCTCCAGCGCCACCAGGATGGTCGGCGTATCCGCCACCGCGCGCCGGAAACGAAACCAGACGTTGAGCGGCACGTGGCGCACGGTTTCCGGAGGCAGCCCGCTCAAATCCAGGGCGATCAATCCGAAGCCGCCGCCCTGGATCAGCAAATCCGCGGCGCGAAAGGCCTGATCGATATTCCGGCAGCGCACCCACAGCAACTGTTGCAGTTCGACGCCCGCGGCTTTTGCGGAATGCGGATCGAACGAGTCGCACCCGTCGATCAGCGCGCACACCTCGGAGCTGGAAGTGCGCGCGGCCAAAGCCGAAACCAGAAGACTGGTGCCGCCGGAACAGGGAGGGCCGCAAATTTCCGTCAGGCCGCCGCGAGGCAGTCCGCCGGCTAGGGAATCGATTTCCACGATGCCGGTGGAAACGATGTCAGCTGGCTGGCGATTGCGATAGGTAAAAGGCGAGGGAATGCGTCCGGCCAGGGCCGTTTCGAGTTCGGAGCGTAGGAGAGCGAGGTTGGCACGCATGAGAGTCGTCGGAGGCAGAAAAAGCGGTGTGTTTCATATTCGCTTTTTGTTCGCCTAAGACAAATTCTGCATGGCGGGAGGAAGTTTGTCAAGATCCCGAAAATCGCTGACGAAATCAAATATCAGCGATTCCGAAAGTCCCGGAGGGACGAAAAACCGTAGCCCACCGCGAAGCGGTGGGAACACGTGAGGGGTAGGAGTAAGCCCCGGGGGGGCGGCACAATGGCCCATTCGTTTACCCGTAATCATATCCATTTGGTTTTCAGCACCAAGGAGCGCCGCAATACCATCGCGAAAAAATTCCAGCCGCGCGGTCCCTCCTCAATAAACACGGCGCGGAATACGACCCCAAATACATTTTCGGTTAGAGATGGGTTGCAGGCCGCTGTGTCGCCCCTCCGGGGCTCTTGCTTTCTCGTGCCTGGGTCCCACCGCTGCCGCGGTGGGCTACGATCTGGCGTCCCTGACGGGACTGACATTGAGAGGAGGAATGTAGCTTTGGGCCAATTTAGGCAATTCTCGAATCGAGTACTTTATTTATTGGGTTGGCGGTAGAGCATATAGGTGAAGCAACCATGCAGCCAGTTCTCACCAGTCACGTCATTGTGGCGGCTGTCGACGGATTCATTCAAAACGTGCGCGTAATTGCCTCCGAGACGCGCAACCTCTTGCTGCAGCTGCGCGCGAGCTTTGAGCCAGCGTTCCTGGTACTCGCACACTGGCTGCCTCAACAACATGCTCACCCAGCGGCTCGGCATCGGACGGTGGTAACTCGCGGTGCCAATAAACAACACTTGGACTGCCTTGGGCCATTACCTTGCCTCGGAATCCCACATTCGTTGAATCAAGGGCGGGAGAAGCGTACCATGTGCGGGCGGGAGACCAAACTTCGCGTCCGGCAGGGGAGAAGACCGCAGCTTCGTTGAAGCCTCACTGAAATACTGGACCGGAAGCGCCTGCTGGGGTTAGAGCTCATTAATTTGCGAGCTATGAGGTGAACCATTGAAGACTCTATTGAAGATTGGTGGGTCGATCTTAATTTGCCTGATTTTGCTGCTCTCGGCGTCGCGCATCTTCGGTTTCGAACCGGAGGACTGCTCGCCGTTCAATAGATCGTTGTCCTGCAAGCTGCCGGGGCTTTGGCTGAGAGGAAAACTTGTCACGACTCCAGTCACCGATTGGTCATTCACGGACAAGATTCAACAGATCAAGATTCAAACTCAGACCCCGATTCTGCTGCCGCATTCCGTGACGATATGGTGCGCTGTTTATAACGGCAATCTGTATATCTCCTCGAATCCCGGCAAATTGTGGAATGACGATATCCTGCGTAATCCCCACGTGCGACTCAAAATCGGAGACCAGCTGTTTGATCGCACCTTGACCGTGGTCGACGATCCAACCGTAAAGGAAGGTGTGCTTCAGGCGAAAGAGAAAAAATATTCCCCATGGAAGGCGCCGCCGGTCTCGAAAGCTACTGTATTTCTGGTCGCGCCCGAGTAGCCCGCCTGGGCCGATGAGGCACAAAGCCTTCTCTAGATTGCGAAGCTTGTGTGGAGCGCCGCGATAACGGCGGGACCATGCTGCTCGACCCGAGGCGAAAAATGAGGAATCTAATCTTCGCGATCAATATGACGCTGGATGGCTGCTGCGACCACACCAAAACAATCGGCGATGAGGAAATACATGAATATTTTACGGACCTCTTGCGAGATGTCGGCCTGCTCGTCTTTGGGCGGAAAACCTACGAGTTAATGGTTCCTTTTTGGCCGGAGGTCGCAAAGAGCCATTCCATGGCAAAAGCAGCGAACGATTTTGCCGACGCATTCGACCCCATCAAGAAAATTGTCTTCTCACGGTCATTGGATCGCGCTGAACAAAATACGAGAATTGTTCGCGACAACCTGCGAGAAGAAATACTTAAGTTGAAACAGGAGCAAGGCAAAAAGATTCTAACCGGCGGTGTAAACATTCCTTCCCAGCTGATAGAGCTTGGTCTGGTAGATGAATTTCTTTTTGTTGTTCAGCCAATCGTTGTGGGAGAAGGGCGGCGGTTGTTGGAAGGTACTAGCCTGCCGGCGAGACTGCAATTAAAACTTGTCGAGTCCAGGATTTTTAAATCAGGATGTGTGGCGCTTCGCTACTTGAAATAGGGGCAGAACCGAACTGGGTCTAAGGGGCGCGACAAGTTCCGCAGCGCAGACGCGTCGCGGCGATTCAGCGGCGCCGGTGAAGCAGAAATTCCGTCACATCCGGCCAGAATTCCTCGAAAGCATTGAACGCCATGTGCCCGGCAAAACCTTCCGCCGTCCGCAGCAGCGCGTCATGGGTGTTGGCTTCGCTGTGAACGCGCCACGTGTTGGAGAGAAAATTGTTTCCCGCGATCGCGGCATATCGCGCGTAGGCGGGGCGATAGCTGCCATCGCCGGTGCGCGCATAAAATGTCAGCCGCACCACATTCCGAAGGCGCTCCCGGAACGGCCGGTCACGCACGCGAAAATATCTCGGATCCTCTCCCAGCAGCAGTCCGGCGCCGGCCTCGATGGCATTGCCCGTTACGATGCCAGTCATCCGCATCCCGTAGCGGTCGGCCATTCCGGCCCAGTGCGGCCCGTATTCTTCCGGCCGGTTCAGCGCTGTTCCAAACGCCGAGGTGACCGTCCCGCCGGCCAGGTGCGCTGGTCCGATGGTGTTGGTGAGGAACCAGCGCAGGCGCTGGCGCGGCGTGATGGGGACGTACGGGCTCTCTTGCGACTGCGGTTTTAACGGCGTGAACAGCGAAGGTGGGCTGGCTTCCTCTGCAGTGCCCGAATCAGCAGCCGCTTGAAATTTATCACTGTGAGATTTATCAGTTCCGCTGCGGAACGCTGGCGGGGCAGATTGCGCACGAACAACCGAACTGGCCGCCAATAAACTCAATGCCAAAACCGCCAAGTGTCGCGCGATTGCGCTATTCGAGACGAACCATGCGGCGCGTCCGGTATGCCAGGCCATTTTGAGCGTCATGATGTCGGTGCCGGCCGCGATTCGCTTTCTCCGACTGCCGCGAATCCGCCATCTCGATGGAACTTTTATGATGGGACCATTCGGGGCCAGTTCCGTCCATACGCCGTTCGATGTATTCCATACGGGCGAAGGGAGCATGGCGCGTCGAGGAATCTTCCACTAGAAATACAAGGTCACACCGATGGACGTGTGAAAGACCGGGTGGAACGCTAAGGAGGTCTTTGGATCGCAGTATCGGATTGCAGAACAGAAGTCGGTCAACTTCAAGCTGCAGCTATGAGAATAACTTCCCATCTTTTATTTGTGGCGCTCATTCCGGTTGCCGTCGCGGCGGCGGCGTTCTCGCCTGAATCCGCTCCGCAATCGGCGTCCGCGCGCGAAATCAGCCGCGGCAAATATCTCGTGGAGGAAGTCGCAAAATGCACCGAATGTCACACGCCGCGTGACAAAAACAATCAGTTGGACCGGGATCGCTGGCTGCAGGGCGCGCCGATCTGGATTCAGCCGGTGGTACGGACGCCGAATTGGGCGGACAGCGCGCCGACGCTTGCAGGCCTGGCGAATTATACGGACGAGCAGGTGGACCGGGTCCTCGAAAACGGCGAAGGAGTTGAGGGTAAGCCGATTCAGCCGCCGATGCACATCTATCATCTCAATCACGATGACGCGACGTCGATCATCGCATACCTGCGATCGCTGCATGGACCTCTCCCGGGCCACCAGTAGCATTTCTTGATTCCCCCAATCGCCGGCGTTCCTGGTCGTGCGCGCGCCGGATCCGAACGTACAGGATTTGAGGGATGGCTACGCCGAGAGCGCGAACTGCACTATTATTATGATGGCGTGAATGGATCGGCGTGATGATTGCAAGCAAGAGTTCGTTCGTGACCCAAACGAATGCCCCCATCCGGGTGGCATTGGCACACCAGAGAGCCGTGGCGTGAAGCAGCACATCCTCGCCTCTTCCGGAGTTCTTCGTTCCGACCGGAAAATCACATGGACAACCGCGGCAATTTGCTTCTGCCTGCTGGTGGTATGTGCGCCGCGAATCGCCGCGCAGGGCGATCCGTCCGAAGGCTACGCGGGCTTCGAGGGCCAGACCGTTTCCAAGGTCCAAATCTCCGCCAATCCCGGGATCGCGCTCGACCAGATTCAACCACTCATCAAGCAACAAGCCGGCGAGCCGCTGGCCATCGCCGCGATTCGTGACAGCGCCACGGCGCTGCAAAATACAAAACGGTTCTCGAAAGTCGAGGTCAGCATCACACCCGGCGCCACGGGCGTCGAGGTCTTGTTTATCCTCCAGCGGACTTTCTACATCGGGATGCTGGATTTTCCCGGCGCCACCAAGTCCTTCCCTTATCCCCAGCTTCTTCAGACGACGAATATTCCGGAGCAGAGTCCCTACGTCCCGGACATGCCGGCTGAGGGGACTCAGGCCCTGCTCGACTTTCTTCACAAAAATGGATACTTCAACGCCGCGGTCACTCCCGACATAATGCCTGACGAACCGCGCCGCGTGGTCAACATCCGGTTCGTAAGCCAGCTCAATCAACTGGCCAGGATCGGCTCGGTGAATATCTCCGGCTTGTCCGACGAGCAGGCGACGGATGTACGGCGGGCGTTGCGGTCCTTCTGGGCCAAGCTGACCGGCGCGTCGCTGAAGCCCGGACAAAAATATTCGCAGAAGCGAATCAACAAGTCGCTCGTCTACATTCGCTCCCACCTGCAGGGTGAAGGCCGGCTGGCGCCGCTGGTGCGGGCAGTTTCTCCCACATTTCATCCGGAGACCGGCCGCGCCGATTTGAACTTTCAGATGGATGCCGGGCCGCTCCTTTCGGTGCGGGTCGAGGGGGCGCGCGCTTCCCGGCGGACCGTTCGGCGGCTGGTGCCGATCTACGAGGAAAATTCCGTCGATGAGGATCTGGTGGATGAGGGGGGGCGCAACCTGCAGTCCTACTTTCAGTCCAAGGGATATTTTGACGCCAAAGTCGATCCGCGAATGGACAAGCAGACGGGATCGGTCAGCGTCGTGTACCAAGTCGATCGGGGACCGAAGCATCAGGTGGAGGATGTCGATTTCCGGGGCAACCGGCGTTTCGGTGACAAGGAATTGCAGGCCATGGTCGCGGTGCGCAAAGGGCATTCGCTTTTCGGGCATGTCTTCTCGCACGGGCAATTCAGCCAGGACTTGCTGCGCAAAAGCGTGAATGCCGTGACGGCAGCATACAGGGATGCAGGGTTCGCCGACGCCAGCGTCACGCCTCGCGTTGCCGACTTCGATCCGCGGATCGACATCACGTTCGACATCAATGAAGGCGAACAGACCAAAGTCAAGAGTCTGACCTTCAACAACGATCGCGCCCAGCCGGGAAAGGGCATCGTCGGAAATCGCCCCCTCAATATTGTCGCCGGCGGTCCGTATTCTCCGGCCCTCGTGGAACGGGACCGCAATCGGATCCTGGCTCGCTACGAAGACGACGGCTACGAGAGCGCGCAGTTTCAATCTGATGTCACGTTCGACGCCGCGAACCGGCATCTCGCTGGCGTCACGTATTCCGTCACGGAGGGACCACAGGAAAAAGTCGGCAGTGTGGCCATCGTGGGAGCGAAAACCACGCAGCCGCATTTCATTTCGGAGATCACCGATCCCAAAATTACGGAAGGGAAACCGCTGAGCCTGGGAAATTTGCTGACCTCCGAAAGCGACCTGTACAGCCTGGGCATCTTCGATTGGGTCAGCGTCAAGCCGCTGGAGCCGCCTGGGGAAGGGGATGATGGTCAGAAGGAAGTTCTGATCAAGGTGCACGAATCGCCTCGCAATTCAGTGGACATCGGCGGCGGCATTGAAGTTCTTCCCCGCAGCGGCAATATTCCGGTGGGCACGGTGGCGCTGCCGGGAATTCCGCCTATCGGCGTGGGAGCGAAATTCACGGCCAGCCAGAACAGCTATTGGGGACCGCGCGTGTCGCTGCAATACGCGCGGCACAATTTGTTCGGGCGCGCGGAGACCGCTTCGTTCGGACTGGTCTATTCGCGGCTGGACCAGCGCGCGATTCTGACGTATGCAAACCCGCGTTTGCGCGGCTCGTCCTGGAGCTCGCTTTTGAGTCTCTCCGCCGAGCGCTCCACACAAAATTCAATTTATACGGCGGAAGTGGAGAAGGGCTCGGCGGAGTTGGACAAGGCCTTCGATGCGCGCCGCACTCGGAACCTGATCCTGCGGTACAGCTACGAGCACACGCTGCTCACCAATCTTACGATTCCGGATCTGGTGCTTCCCGAAGATCAGCACGTCCGGCTCTCCACGTTTGCGGCGCAATACATCCGCGACACGCGGGACAAGCCTCTCGACGCGCATCGCGGCATCTACCAGACCGTGAGCCTGGAAGTTTCGCCAACCGCGCTCGGTTCGAGCGCGAACTTCGTGCGCTTTTTCGGCCAGATGTCGTTCTACAAGCCGGTTACCCCATGGCTGACCTGGGCGAATAATTTTCGCCTGGGACTCGCGAAGCCGTTTGCCGGCGCCGATGTGCCGCTCAGCGAGCGATTTTTCTCCGGCGGCGCGGATTCGCTGCGCGGATTTCCGGTCAATGGGGCCGGACCGCAGCGCCCGGTCACCGTGTGCGCCGATCCGGCCAATCCGGCGACCTGCACGCTGATCAGCGTTCCGGTGGGCGGTAACATGCTGGCGATTTTCAATACCGAGTTGCGATTCCCGATCCCGCTGAAAACGGGACTGGGCGGCGTGGTGTTTTACGATGGCGGCAACGTGTACGCGAATATTAACGCGCGCCAATTCGCGAACGACTTCACGCACACGGTCGGCGTGGGCATCCGCTATCAAACGCCGGTTGGGCCGGTGCGTATCGATATTGGACGCCGGCTTACGAACGTGCCGGGCGTGAACGCGAATGAATATTTTGTCACGTTGGGGCAGGCTTTCTGAAAAGTAAGGCATACTGGTTGAAGTGGCCGCCCGCGACGTTGCCACCGCCAGGATAAGGCCGGCTGCTTCAAGGATGTACGAGGTTAGTTGAAGAATGAACCGGAAGAAAATATTGCAATGGTCAGGGGCGGGGATTCTCGCGCTACTCGTTCTTGCGGCGCTGGCGCTGTTCGTGACCGTGCATACCGATCGCTTCCGGCGCTTTGTCCTGCAAGAAATTGAAGACAAGGTCGCGGCGAACCTCGGGGCGCATCTCGAGATTCAGCGCATGGCCATCGACTGGCGGCCGCTGGAATTGGATTTTTACGGGATTGTCCTGCGCGGCAGGGAAACCTCGACGCAAGCTCCCTTGTTCGCTGCCCAGCATCTGCGTGTGGGCCTGAAAATCATCTCGATTCTGCGAGCCAAGCTCGACTTTCGCGAGATCGTGTTGGACCAACCGGTCGCGCGCCTCTACATGGACGCCCGGGGAAATTCAAATCTGCCTCGCGTGGCGAATTCCGATCAGCCGGGCGCGACTTCGCTGGACGCAACGGTGGATAGTCTTCTCAACCTGGCGATTCAGCGGCTGCAATTGAATTCCGGCCAGTTTTTCTACAACGATGAGCAGATACCGATGTCCGCGGAGCTTTCCAATTTTCGCGCGGAGATCGGTTTCAACCGGCTCGTTCGCGACTATCGCGGCACGCTAGCGTACGGGGATGGGCGCATTCAAGTGGAGAAATTCCAGCCGATCGCGCACCGGCTGGAGCTGGCTTTTGCCCTGGGGCGCGAAGCCTTGAAGCTCGATCCGATCACCATCGCTGCCGGGGACTCCACGCTGACGGCGCAGGCGAGAGTGACAGATTTTCAGAATCCGCGCATTTCCGGCACCTACGACGCCAATGTGTCGACCGCTGAAGTTTTCCGGATCATCAACTCCAAACCGGCCGCCGCTGGGCTCTTGCGTTCGACCGGCAATTTCAGTTATCACGCCCCGGCGCCGGGCGATGCGTTTCTCGAAGGAGTGGATCTCGACGGCAGGTTGAACGGCGGGCAACTGCGCGTGAACATCGGGAAAAAAAGTGTCACCGCCGATTCCTTGCAGGGCGATTATCGGCTGCTGGGCAGCGATCTGTACGTGCGGAACGTGGAAGCCAATGCCCTGGGCGGGCACATCAGCGCGACTTACAATTTATTTCACATCACCGGAAAATCCTCCTCGCGGCTGGAAGGCTCGATCCAGAACGCATCCCTCGAAAAATTGAATGACGCCGCGCCAACCGACAAACTCGCAACGGTGCAGCTGGTTGGCCGAGTGGACGGAACCGTGCACGCAGCATGGGCGTCGCGAATTCAAGACGCAGTCGCCCAAGTGCAGGTGGCGATCCGCAATCCCGGCGGAGCAGTAGCCCGGAGCAACATCGTTCCAGTGAGCGGCGTGATCGACGTGAATTATGACGGCGCGCGCCAAACCGCATCATTCGGCAATTCTTATCTCAAGACCGGAACCACGACGGCCAGCGTCACCGGAATTCTGAGTAAGGATTCGCGCCTCAACGCGAAACTCGATGCCGCGGACCTCCACGAACTCGCCGAATTGGTATCCGTTTTTGAGCAGGGAAGCAGCACCCCTGGAAATCAGGCCTGGCTCTCCCAGCTTCGCGGATCGGCAATTTTTCAGGGCCAGGTTCTGGGCTCGCCTTCCAATCCGAGAGTTCAAGGCGAACTCTCCGCGACCAATTTGGAAATTCAAAAAACCCGATGGCGCGCGCTGAGCGTAAATCTGGACGCGGCGTCCACCGAAGTTTCGCTGCGCAACGGAACGGCGAGCGCTGCGCCACAGGGACAAATCACATTCAGCCTGAACGCCGGTTTGCAGGGCTGGTCGTTCGGTCCGTCGAACCCGATCTCGCTGCAACTGGCGGCCCGGGATGTTTCCGTGGCGGATGTGCAGCAATTCGCGAATCTCAACTACCCCGTGAGCGGAACGATTGCCGCGAACATCTCACTGAAAGGGTCGGAGGAAAATCCGCAGGGCCAGGGCTCGCTGCAAATCGCGCGCGCCTCTGCCTGGAACGAACCGCTGAACAATGTCGCGGTAAATTTCAGCGGCGATGGGAATTCCATCCATTCGAGCGCGCAGGTGTCCGCCGCCGCGGGAAACCTGACGGCTGACCTGACCTACCAGCCCCGAACGCAATCCTATGACGTCGATCTAAAGTCTTCCGGAATCAAGCTGGAGAATCTTCAGTCGCCGCAGGTCCAGTCGCTCGGCGTGAACGGCACCGTGGCGGTTTCCGCGTCCGGTCACGGGACGCTCGGCAATCCGCAACTGTCGGCGGACTTCGAGATTCCGCAACTCAAGATTCGCGATTGGGAGATCTCCGACATTCGGGCGCAGCTCAATTCCGCGAACCAGCATGCGAACTTTAGTCTGAGTTCAAGAGCCGATCAGGCTTCCATCCAGGCGAAGGGCGATGTTGCATTGAACGGGGAGTATCAGGCCACCGCGTCCCTCGATATCCAAGCGATCCCGGTGGCCGTTGTGCTGGCAAAATACTTGCCTGCAAATGAAAAGGTTCAAGGCCAGGGCGATCTGCACGCTGAGCTGAATGGTCCGCTAAAAAATCCCGTGGCAATCGCGGCGCAAATCGAAATTCCAAAATTAAATCTGGCATTTCAATCCACGAGTCTCGCTCTGGTTCGCCCGCTGAAATTAAAATACGCCAACGGGCTGGCCACTCTGGATGAGGCGGAGTTTCAAGGCACAGGGACAACCTTCAAGCTGGCCGGCACGATTCCGCTAAAGAGCGCGCAGCCGCTGAACGTTTCGGCCAACGGCACCATCGATCTCGCGTTGCTCCAGGGTTTTGCCCAGGATATGCGCAGCTCAGGCCGCCTCGACGTGAATCTATCCGCGCGCGGCGCCCTGTCGCAGCCCGCGATGCAGGGACAGATTCACGTCGTGGATGCCCGGCTCGCGACGGCCTCCGTGCCGGTTGGCCTCGACGGCGTGAACGGGGTGATTCAGGTCGCCGGCAATCGAATCGAAATCGCGCAATTTTCCGGTTCGGTGGGCGGAGGAACGGTTGCAGCGCACGGATTCATGACCTACGGCGAACCGTCAAGCTTCAATGTGGGCATGGACCTGAAGTCCGTGCGGCTGCGCTATCCGGACGGAATTCGTTCCATTCTGAGCGGAAATCTGGCGCTCAATGGGTCACCGGCGAATTCGCGGTTGACCGGCCGCGTGCTGGTCGACCGGCTGTCCTTCACTCAGCAATTCGATCTGGCCAATTTTCTCGGGCAGTTTTCTTCGGAGTCTTCTTCCAGCAGTTCCTCCCCGCTGGAGCGCAGCATGAAACTGAACGTCGCGGTTACCACCACCGACGAAGTAAACCTGGCCAACAACAAAGTGAGCGTGGAGGGCTCGGCCAACCTGACGCTGGTCGGCACTGTGGCCGATCCCGTGCTGCTCGGACGCACGTCCCTGACCGGCGGCGACATGTTCTTCATGGGCAAGCGCTACCAAATTCAGAACGGAACCATCGAGTTTGCCAATCCCAATCGCACCACTCCGGTGCTGAATCTAAATGTCACGACGACCGTGCAGCAGTACAACATCGGCCTGAATTTCGTGGGCCCGTTGAATCGGCTGCGAACGAATTACACTTCCGACCCGCCGCTGCCTTCCGCGGACATCATCAATCTGGTGGCGTTTGGGAAAACTTCGGAACAGGCCGCGACGAGCCCCAGCACTCCAGCGACGCTCGGGGCGGAATCCGTTCTGGCGCAGGGCGTGACCGGGCAAGTGAGCAACCAGATCGAGCGGCTCACGGGAATCTCGCAACTGACGATCGATCCTCTCGCCGGCAACGGCCAGACCAATCCCGGCTCGCGGGTCGCCATTCAGCAGCGCGTTTCCGGAAGCATTTTGCTGACGTTCAGCACCGATGTCACCACCACGCAAAACGAATCGATTCAGGTGCAGTACCAGGCGAAGAAGAATCTTTCGATTTCCGTTCTGCGGGATCAGTATGGCGGGTACGCGGCGGACGTGCGCGTGCATAAGAGTTTCTAAACGTTGTGGCGCTCGCCTTCAGCGAATCGAGTGGGACAGGCTTCAGCCTGTCTGGATTAGATTTACGGATGACGTCAGTCAAAACCAGACAGGCTGAAGCCTGTCCTACTATTTCGCCCCTGCTTCAAGCGATCCACTAGTTGACCGCAAAACAATAGAACAAACCCACCCCGTGCGTGGCCGGCAGCGCCTCCTGGCTGCAGCCTCGCGTCGGATGCGAAGAATTCCACGAACCGTTCCCGCCGCCGTTGCGATCTGACAATCCGATTTGCGCTGCTGGTCCTTCATTGCCGCGGACAGAATGCAGGGCGGCGTCGGTGCCAATGGTCCAGTTTCCGCAGGTGTGATCGATGTTGTCCGTGTAGGCGCGTCCGTCCGTCTGCGAACCCGTCAGCATTTCGTGGCGGTTGGAATTGGGATGTGCCGAGGCATATGCCCAGGTTCGGTCCTGCGGATCGGGATTGTCGTTCAGTCCCGGAACGATTTCGCCCTTCTCGGTGAGCGCGGTTAGCTTGTTGATGTTGTTGTCCAGGCGCGCAAGCTCAATGGTGTCGCCGTGCAACTGCGCGAGATCGCGCGCAATCATTTCGCCTTTCGCGTTGTACCAGGGCCCATGGCCGATGCGGTCGCGCGCATTCAAGGCGGGCTGTCCATCTCTCGCTTGGGTGCTTAAGTATGCGTGCCAGGTATTCCCGCCCGCTCCAGCGGCGACGGCCAGCGCCTGGCAATGCGCGTCGGCGCCAGCCAATCCACCGAGGTTTGCGCCCTTGCCCATGCCCACGCTGGTCACAAAGAAAGTCATCCCGTGCGGCGCAGCAGCGCTTGACGCCGGTTGCTGGGCAAGCGCCAGATACGATCCCGGAAGTATCACCAGAGCGAATAGCGATGCGCAGTAAAATCGCCGGTTCATTTGTTCCTCCTTATGGTCGTACAAGGCGGCAAACCGGGAGCAGTCTTGCACAGCATGCAACTTATCGTCCGGCGCAATCGCGTGGCACGCGGCTCGCAACCTCCGGTGATGAAACGGTCGTTCATTTTATTCATTTTTCGCTGGTGGTTTAGCATTCCTCCCTGTGTGCGTCAAGGCGGATTTGTGGTACCTTCCGCCAAGCGACGATTCAGCGGTGAATCGAAAATAGGTTCGAGCCGCTCCGGAAAGGGCAATCCAGTGCCGATGGAAAACGAAAAACGTGAGGGTCTTCAGCCGCGAACGTATTCGCGGCAAAAATGCGCCGGCGCCGGGGCGAACTTGAAAATGTTATTTCTGACGTTAGCGCTGATTCTCGGCGCCGGGCAGGCCCGAGCGACGAACGAAGACGGTTCGATCGGCGGCCTGAAAGCCAAATTCGTGGACGTCAACGGCATTCGCACGCGCTACTACGAAGCAGGGAAGGGCGAGCCGATGGTCCTGATCCACGCCGAGGAAGGATTTTCCGGCCATGCCAGCGCGAATTATTTTGTGAAAAATATTCCCGGCCTGGCCAAGCACTATCACGTTTTCGCACTGGATCGCCTCGGTTCGGGCATGACCGACAATCCCAAGACCGACAAGGATTACAACATTCACGCGGAGATGGACCATATCGTCCAATTCATTCAAACGCTGAAGCTGGGCAAAGTGAATTTGGTGGGCCATTCGCATGGCGGGGGCATGGCCATGTTCATCACCGTGGAGCATCCGGACATAATCCGCACGCTGACCATCATTGACAGCGTCACTGCCGCTCCGCTCGGCCCCGGCGTTCCTCCCAGTGAAAATCCCGTGCTCAAATGTCCCAAGGAACCGGAAATCGCGTTCTGGGAATGCCGGCTCAAGGCGCTCTCCTACAAGCCGGAGGCGAACTGGGACAATGAATTTTTTGAAGCCGCTAAATACATGGACGCGCTTCCCAAATCCCGGGAGGCCGAAGAGAAAGTCAAGGCTGGCGCAGGAGAGCGCTCGGGAACTACTCCGATTGATTCACCCTTCAATGTGTACAAGAGAAATCTGCTGGCGCGAATCCACGACGATCCGACCGCGCTGCAGGTTCCCGTGCTGCTTATCTGGGGACACGACGAACATTCGGTGCCGCTGGCGCGCGGCGAAGCGCTGTACGACGTCATCGCGGCGCAGAACGCGAGAGTGCGAATGATTATCGTGAACCACGCGGACCACTTCGACTTCCGGCTGTATCCGGACGAGTACAACGATCACATCGTGGATTTCATCGAGTTTTGGGAACACCAGCCTGCGGATGCCGGTACGAAATCATCGCAAGCGAGATAGTCGATCGGCAAAAATGCAGTGGTTCGCGAGGCGCGGCATGTGTGCCACTCGCCGAATCTTCCGTCAGTTGATCGCGAAGCAGTAGAACAATCCCGCTCCGCCCGTGCCCACCAGGTCGGCCTGGCTGCAACCCTTCGTTGCGTGCGAGGAATTCCAGGAGCGGTTTCCGCCGCCGACACGGTCGGAGTGTCCCACTTGGGCGCTGCCCGCTCCGTTGCTGGTCCAGTTGTTGCAAGTGTGATCCTGGCTGTCGGCATACGCGCGGCCGTCCGTTTGCGAACCGGTCAGCATGTCGTGAGTGTTAGGAGTGTCTCCAACTCCGTTCATCACCTGGCCCTTTTCATTGAGCGCAGACTGCTTGAAGAGATTGCTGCCGAGCCGCGCGAGTTCCAGCGTGTCGCCATGCAGGTCGGCCTGGCCCATGGCAATTTGTTGCCCGCGGGAGTTGAACCACGGGCCCTGTCCGATGCGGTCGCGCGCGTTGATCGCCGGCTGGCCATTCTTGGCCTGCGTGCTCAAGTACGCGTGCCAGGTGTGATTGCCCGCGCCCGTCGCGGTGGCCAGCGCCAGGCAGTGCGCGTCGGCCCCCGCGAGGCCGCCGAGGTTGCCGCCGTCACCAATGCCCACGCTGGTAACGAAGAACGTCATAGCATGCTTTTGCGCGCCGCCCTGCTCGCCATCCTGCGCCAGCGCCAGAAACGAAACGAGCAAAAACGCCATCATCGTAACCACAGCTTTTGCCAGGTTTTGATTCATTCGATCTCCAATGCTCTGCCGATGGGGTCCCGGACTTACGTCAGATCTAAAATTTCAAATTTAAACTCTCAAATCTCAAATGAAGGCCATCTCATAAATAGTCTTTGTGGGTCGCGGCTTCAGCCGCGACATCGTGGGTCCCGGCTAATAAGGGCTTTAGCCCCTGGAGCGCTATTGCGTTTTGGTTCTGACCATTTATGAGATGGCTTCATCTCAAATCTCAAATCTCAAATCTCAAATCTCAAATCTAACGTTCCCTCTCGGGGCCGTTCGATCCTCGGATTCGCCGAATGTTCCGCGAGTTCGTTTTGGGCCGCGCCGAAATCGGACAATCCCATGATCCGCAACCTTAATTCGCAGCGAAACAGTAAAACCTTCCCGCGCCATGCGTCGCCAGCAGCGCCTTCTGGCTGCATCCCCTGGTCGGATGCGAGGAATTCCAATTGCCGTTCGTGCCGCCGTTGCGGTCCGAAAAGCCGATTTCCGCTTCCTCCCAGGAATTGGTGCCTGGCGCAACGGTGTCCGTGTTGCTCGTCCAGTTGCTGCAGGTGTGGTCCGCGCTGTCAGTAAAGGCGCGGCCATCGGGCTGCGAACCGGTGAGCATCTCATGCTCGTTACAGCCCAGCCCGGGGCATTTTGGGTTCTCGCTGAGGCCGGGAACAATCTCGCCTTTCTCGGTGAGCGCGGTCATTTTGTTCAGATTGCTTCCGAGGCGCGCCAGTTCGATGGTGTCTCCGTGAAGATCGGCCAGATCGTGGGCAATCATCTCACCCTTGGCGTTGTACCAGGGGCCCGGCCCAATCCGGTCTCGCGCATTCACCGCCGGCTGGCCGTTTCGCGCCTGCGTGCTGAGATAAGCGTGCCACGCGTGGTTTCCCGCGCCCACGGCTTCGGCCAGCATCTGGCAGTGGGCGTCTGCGCCGGCCAGGCCGCCAAGGTTCGCGCCCTTGCCCAAGCCCACGCTGGTTACGAAGAAAGTCATCGCATGCGGAGGAGAACTGTTCTGAGGGGTTTGCCCGGCAAGCGTGAGGTACGAAGTGGGAACGACCGCCAGGATAAATATCGCCGCGGCATATTGCGCTCGCTTCATCGATTGCTCCTTGCATCACCGGCAACAAGAGGCCGCCCCGCGGCGGCGCGTGATGGGGAAACCATCGACGTGGGCGTGAGCAAGCCGGCTCCCCAAGAAATACCCGCAGTAGAAGAAAAATTGCAGTCAACAGCCCCAAAAGACAGCGGCTGTTTATCATTGTGCTATAAGTGTGTCAAGCGTATTTCGCTTGACAACGATCCGCGGACGAATGTAAACCTCACGCTACAACATCAATTTGAGTCGAAGCAAATACCGTAAATTTACGATTGAGCAAACATGGGTCGAATGGCATCTGTGGCGAATCAGCTCAATCATTCTGTTTACGGCGGCCGCAAGAACCGCGATGCTTGTGAAACCGCCGCGTCGCTTGAAGCGTCGTAGGCTCAGCGAACGAATGCAAGGGCCATCTTGATGCTCATCGAAATTTCCTGTCCGCGGGCGCGTAGTTAGGTTGTTCTGGTTGGGCCGGTATTTCTCGTCTGCTGCCGAACTCTTGGTTGCGTGATGCCCCGGCCTTAGCAGACATGGAGCAAGCCAATGCGCAATGTGGCGATTCGTTTTGCCGTTTGCAGCCTGATTCTGGCGTTCTGCGGCGCCTTCGCCTTGAGTCTTGCTCCCACCGCGAAGGCCCAGAATTCTCCCCGCTACAAGCTGGACGGTAACTGGCCGAAACCGCTGCCCGTGAACTGGACCATCATGGGCGTTACCGGCATGTTTGTGGATAAGAATGACAATATTTGGGTCTTGAACCGGCCGCGCGACCTGGACAAGACCATGAATTTTGCGACGCTCATTCCGCCCACCGCCGAATGTTGCGTACCGCCGCCCGCCGTTCTGGAATTCAACGCCGAGGGCGATCTGTTGCGCTCCTGGGGCGGCCCGAACTACGCTCCCGGCTGGCCCGCTTCGGAGCACACGATCTTTGTGGACAACGGCGGAAACGTGTGGCTCGCGGGCGCCCGCTCCGGAGACACGCTGCTCAAATTTACGGCGGATGGAAAATTTCTCTCCGACTTCGGACATCGCGGACCCGCCGTTGAGCAGCAGGATGCGCAGAAGCAGGACAACCAGCAAACCAGGTTGCTGCTCCGCGGAGTGGCGGCGGCAGAACTGGATGAGGCCGCGCATGAGATCTACATTGCCGACGGCTACCTGAACAAACGCATGATCGTCTATGACTCTGACACGGGCGCCTACAAACGCGGATGGGGCGCCTATGGAATTCCACTCGATCAGATCGACAACGATCCCTTGCCCCCACGCGCGCCCGGTGCGCCGCCCGCCAAGCAATTTCGTGAACCGGTTCACTGCGTGCATATTTCCAGGGACGGGCTGGTGTACGTCTGCGATCGCGGCGGCGACCGGATTCAGGTATTCACCAAGCAGGGAAAATTCCTCAAGGAATTTCCCGTTGCGAACAACAGCGCCAACAATACGGCGGGATCCATCAATTTCTCGCCGGATCCGGAGCAGAAATATCTTTACGTCGCGGACATGATGAACAGCGTTGTGTGGATCCTGAATCGCCAGGACGGCAGCGTGGCGGGCAGAATTGGACATGCTGGACACCTGCCGGGGCAGTTCCACAGCCTGCATGTCGCAACCGCGGATTCGCAGGGAAATATCTACACCGGGGAAGTGACCACCGGCGAGCGAATTCAGAAATTTGTTCCGGACAAGTAGCTTGGGAAATCAAACGACAGACGGAAGCTACGAGGGAGGCACAACATGGAACACAAGCGGATCGCCATATTCTGTGCGGTGGTCGCTGCTCTTTGTTTGGCGGGTTCGACCTTCGCGCATCACGGAGCCGCCGCATTCGACACTTCGCAGATGACCACGCTGAAGGGAACCGTGGTGGAATTCGATTTTATCAATCCGCACTGCCAGCTATTCATTAACGTGACTGACGACAGCGGAAAAGTCGTCAAATGGAACGGCGAATTCACCAATCCCGGCACGCTGCACCGCCGCGGCTGGACCAAGGAAATGTTCAAGCCTGGCGACCCGATTACGCTCATTGGCAATCGCGCCAAGAGCGGTGCCGCGGTCCTGCGTGTCATGAAACTTCAGCTGGCCGACGGCAAGGAAATCACCGCGTTGGGCGCTGAGGACTACTGAGCGTTCGGGAGGGCGTGGCTGGCGAAGCGCTGCGGCGTTCGCGTCCGCTGAGGGATTTCATGCGCAAATATCTGATCGGTGTGGTCCTTGGATTTCCCTTGCTTCTTGGCTCGCTGTCCATTGGCCGTGCGCAAAAAGAAGCAACCGGAACCCCGCAGTCTCCGAAGTCGTCAGCCGATCTTTCCGGACTATGGCTCGCCCGTCCCGCGGCCGGTTTATTCTCCGGTTTTGCGTTCTCCAATGACACGCCCGCCATGACCGCCTGGGGCGAGGAAAAATACAAAGCCGCCAAGCCGGTTTTCGGGCCCAACAAGTTCACGCCGAAACAATCGAACGATCCAGTCTATCGCTGCTTTCCGCCCGGCCTGCCGCGCATCTATCTGCATCCGAAGCCGTTGGAAATCGTGCAATCGCCGGACGAGGTGGTCATGCTGTTCGAGTACGATCGCATCGTGCGGCACATCTATACCGACGGGCGCGCCCATGATGAATTTCTCGACCCGCCGCTGTGGATGGGCGACTCGATCGGGAAGTGGGATGGCGACACGCTAGTGGTTGATGTGATCGGTTTCAATGACCAGACCTGGCTCGATCGCGCCGGGCATCCGCACAGTGACGCGATGCACCTCACCGAGCGACTCCGGCGGGTGGATCATGACACCCTGACGGATGACATTACTATCGACGATCCCAAGGCCTACGCGAAGCCCTGGACCGTGCACACGAAATTCCAGTTGAAGGCTGATCTGGCACTGGATTGGGAAGGCGTTTGCGAGACGCAAAAGCTAGTCGACCGCCAATAGGATTGCTGTGGAGCGTGAAATGCGGACTTTCGTTCGCTCGATGCTGTTCGTGCCGGCCGCGCTGGTGATCTCATTCGCGATCACTCCTCCGTCTGGCGCGCAATCCGGCGCACCCAAATCTGAACCGCCGAAATCGCAGCACTCCATCTCGCCGAAAGATCTTTCGGGAACCTGGGCCATCGTTACGCCCCGCTCGGAACCCTGGTACAACTATGCGCTCACCGGCGACGAGCCTCCGATGACTCCGTGGGCCGAGGAAAAATTCAAAGCCAACAAACCTTCTTTCGGACCGAACCCCCATGAAGATTCCAACGATGCCGCCTACAGTTGCCTTCCCAATGGCCTGCCGCGGGTCTATGCCGGCGTTCAAACTTCCATGCAGATTCTGGAGGTCCCGGGGCGCGTGCTCATGCTTTTTGGGCGCGGCGTGCGCCAGATCTATACCGACGGGCGCGGGCATCCGGCGAACCTTCATCCACTGTGGATGGGCCACTCGATCGGCAAGTGGGATGGCGACACATTCGTCGTTGACACCGTCGCGATCAACGATGTGAATTGGCTGGACCGTATGGGACATCCTCACAGCGATAAACTCCATGTGATTGAGCGATTCCATAGAACGGACGACACAACCATGCTGCTGGACATCACCATCGATGACCCAATCGCGTATTCCCGGACCTGGCAAGCCACCCAGCGCGTCTTCCGGATTCGCCCGAATGCCCGTGCCGTGGAAGGAATTTGTGAGGATATGTTTCAGAATGAGTCATTTGGAATCCACCCGATCTTGCCCTCGATGAACTGATTTCCGCCCTAAACATCACAATATCGCGGCATTAGTGAACACGTTCATATTTGAAATTACCAATTTTGACTAGATTCTTAAAGAAAACTATTGACAATTTCTGCACGCAGGTGTTTATTCGCGCGCAATAAGTTTTTCCACGGGCCAGGTTTTCACTTAGAGCTTAAAAGGGGGATTCGATGAATCTTTCTGTGCTCTGTGTGTCAAGGCGGGCCAGTTTCACCAAAACTGCACAGGTTTTGGGCTTCTTGGTGGGGTTTTTGCTGATCTCTGTTTCCGTTTCTTCGCAAAGCAACCAGGGTCGAATTCAAGGCTCCGTTCGCGACCAATCGGGTGGGGTCATCGCCGGAGCCACGGTTACGGTCGCCGATGTCTTAAAGGGAGTTACTCGAACATTAACCACGGACGAGGCCGGAGAATATTCTGCGCCGAATTTGGATCCCAGTACGTACCGGGTTCGCGTCGAGTTCAAAGGATTTAAGACGTTCGAACGGCAAGGCCTGGAAGTGGGAGTTGGTCAGGAAGCCAGGGTGGACATCACTCTGCAGCCCGGTGAAACGTCACAAACCGTGACAGTCACCGAAGCCCTCCCGCTCGTGGAGACCACCTCCGCCACTCTTACCGGCAATATCACCAGTGACAAAATCGCGGACCTCCCGCTGAATGGCCGTAACTTTGTTAACCTGCTCACGCTTCGTCCGGGATACGTCAATTCACCCGGCGGCGGAGGAGGCAATCAGGCTGGCATGGGTCTGCGCCCCGGCGACACCATGTTCCTGATCGATGGCTTGAATATTTACGAATGGGGCCAGGGCCAGCAACTGGTGAATGGCTACGCCCCGGCGGGGGATGCCGCGACGCTTCTGCCGATCGACGCCATCCAGGAATTCAACATTCAGCAAAATCCCAAGGCGGAATTGGGATGGAAGCCCGGCGTCGAAGTGAACATGGGGTTGAAAGCCGGCACCAATTCGCTCCATGGCACAGCCTACGCGTTTGGACGCGATGGTTCGTGGGACGCGCTGAACTTCTTCCAGCC
>Ga0209168_10001238_pt1 | contig 20706 bp, 18 predicted proteins | sample Coa_R1_FD_187156 | JGI IMG/M metagenome (GOLD analysis project Ga0209168, IMG submission 187156) | Surface soil microbial communities from Centralia Pennsylvania, which are recovering from an underground coalmine fire - Coalmine... | ecosystem: Environmental > Terrestrial > Soil > Unclassified ...
TCGGTCCGGCTTTCTTCGCCCTTCCCGATATAATGAGCGCTCTCCTCGGTTTCCCATGCTCCGGCCTGACTACAAAGAATTCCTGCGCCTCTCACAGAACGCCACCCTGGTTCCGGTCGTAAAGTCAGTTACGGCCGATCTGCTGACCCCAGTCTCAGCATTCCTGGCCATTGCCGGCCCCGAACCCCATGCCTTTCTGTTGGAATCCGTGGAGCGCGGCGAACAAATCGGCCGCTACACCTTTCTGGGTGCGCGTCCTTATATGCAGGTGCAAAGTCGTGGCGGGGACGTGGTCATCGGGCGGGGCAAATCCCGAGCTCATCAACCAGGCAGCGTGTTGCAAGTCGTCCGCGAATTGCTCCGGCAACACCACCCTGCGACGTTCCCTGGGCTACCGCCGTTTACCGGAGGCGCCGTCGGCTTCTTCGCCTACGATGCAGTTCGCAATCTCGAGAAAATCGGCGAGCACGCCAAAGATGATCTCGAAATCCCAGACTGCGTTCTCATGTTCTTTGACCGCATTCTGGCCTTCGATCACCTCCAGCATCAGATTCACATCATCGCAACGGCCAATGTTGCCGACGAAACACCCAAACGCGCCTATGAACGCGCGCTCCGTGACATCTTCGCACTGGAGAAGCAATTGGCACGCGGTGTGCACATCCAGCAATTCTCCAAAACGCCCAAAACGGCAGGCAGGCTGAGAATTCACGCCAGCACCACTCGCCAGAGCTTTCTTCGTTCGGTGGAACGCTGCAAGGAATACATTGCGGCTGGCGACATCTTTCAAGTTGTTCTGTCGCAGCGCCTGGACTTCATTCCCGAGGTCTCACCATTTGAGATCTACCGCGCCCTACGGGCCGTAAATCCTTCGCCCTATCTTTATTTCTTGCGCGCCGGAGAGACGAGCGTTCTTGGCTCTTCCCCCGAAATGCTGGTCCGAGTCACCGGCCGAAAGCTCGAATACCGTCCAATCGCCGGCACACGTCCCCGCGGAAGTAACAAAGAAGAAGACGATCGCCTGGCGCGCGAAATGTTAGCGGACGAGAAAGAACGCGCCGAACACGTAATGCTCGTCGACCTCGGGCGTAATGATTTGGGTCGCGTCAGCGAATATGGCTCCGTCAAGGTTCGCGATCTTATGTATGTCGAGAGCTACTCTCACGTCATGCACATCGTGTCTTCCCTCGAAGGCCGCTTGCGCAGCGACCTTGACGCCTTGGACGCATTTGCCGCCTGCTTCCCCGCGGGCACGCTCACGGGAGCGCCCAAGATCCGAGCCATGCAGATCATCGAAGAACTCGAACCCGTGCGCCGAGGTGTCTATGGCGGTTCGGTCCTCTACGCGGATTTCGCTGGCAATCTCGACTCCTGCATCGCGATCCGGACCATGCTGATGCAAGGGAAGCACGCCTACCTCCAGGCCGGGGCCGGGATCGTGGCCGACTCTGATCCCGAACGCGAATTCCAGGAGTGCATGAACAAAGCCAAGGCCTTGATCACCGCCGTCGAACGCGCCCGAACCCGCGCTTAGCGCCGCTGTTCGTGCAGCGCCGGCATTCTTGCCCGCGACCTTTGAACTTGGTTTTGAGTACCCTGCACCGGAACTGGTGCTAGTACTTTGGTAACGTTAGTTGCCCCTGAAACCTCCATTCCACCGTACTTGCCCCATAAAATGCTCGTAGCCATGACTTCCAAGCAGCGCTATTGGACCATTTTCACCATCAGCCTGCTCGTGGTCTATGCCACTGCCGCCCTCGCCTTTCGTCCTGGCTATTTCCTGACCATCATGGGCGATTGTGTGGAGCTCCTGCTGGTGGCGGTCGCCGGCACTCTTATGATTCGCAATGCCTTTGCCAGCCGCGGGCAAGTCCGCGGCTTCTGGCTCCTGATGGCAGCTGGCTTCCTTTTATGGGCTGCCAACAGCGCCTCCTGGACCTTCTTTGAGGTCGTACTGCGCAAAAGCGTTCCCGACCCATTCTTCGCCGATATCATCCTTTTTTCTCACGTGGTTCCCTTCATGGCAGCGGTCGCCATTCGCCCGCATCACGCTCAATCCCAGCAGGAGAAAATCTATTCCAGCACGCTGAATTTTTTCATCCTTCTCATCTGGTGGATGTTCCTCTACGCCTTTGCCATCTTCCCGAACCAGTACGTCGTCTTTAATGAACAGCTCTACGGACGCAATTTCGACGCGCTTTATTTGCTGGAATGTTCGGTTTTTATTCTTGCGCTCGCAGCTCTCGCGGCCCATTCCCGGCATGGTTGGAGAAAGCTTTATTGGAATCTCTTCGTAGCCTTCGGTTTGTACACCTGGAGCTCCCTGGTTATCAATGAAGCCATCACGCGGGGCGGTTATCATACCGGCAGTTTTTACGACATTCCGCTGGTCGCCGCCTTGTGCTGGTTCATCTTGTCTGCGCTGCTTGGACACCGGGTTGAATCTGTGCCGGACGCCGCCCCTGCGGTCCGCAGTAAGTGGCAGGCACTGTCGCCGCGGCTCGCCATGGTGGCAATTCTTTCTTTGCCCGTGATCGGATTCTGGTCACTCTTTATTGATACCTCGCCTTCTCTGGTGCGCCGCTTTCGCATTTTGGCCACTCTCACGGCCATGCTGATTCTGGGCGTTTTCGTGTTCCTCCGGCAATACCTGCTGGACCGCGAGTTGGTTCGACTTCTGGACAAGTCACACAAGAGTTATGAAGATCTGACGCGCTTGCAGACCCAGGTCATTCAGCGCGAGAAACTCGCGTCCTTGGGACAACTCGTCGCTGGCGCCGCTCATGAGATCAATAATCCCGTCGCCGCCATTCTCGGCTATTCGGAGTTATTGGCCGGAGACCAATCCCTCGATTCCACCCAGGTCAACATGGCGCAAAAAATCGGGCAGCAGGCGCGCCGCACCCGCGATCTCGTCTCCGGACTCCTGAGTTTCGCCCAGCAGACCCCCGGCGAGAAATCTCTGATCGAAATCGGCTCCCTCTTGGAGCGCTGCCTGAAGATGAAGGTCTTGCAACTGGAAACTGCCGGAATTCACGTCGACCGCAACATCGCTAACGCTCTACCCGCGATCTACGGCAATTCCCATCAATTCATGCAGTGCTGCTTCGAAGTCATCGAGAATGCGGTGGACGCCATGGAGGGTGTCCCCGGCGGCGTCCTGTCAGTCTCGGCCAGAAGAGTGCAAAATGAAATCATCCTCGAGTTTGCCGATACCGGAACCGGCATCCGCGAGCCGCAGCGGGTGTTCGATCCCTTCTATACCACCAAGCCGATCGGCAAAGGCACGGGACTCGGGTTGAGTGCGACCTATGGCGTGGTCCAGGACCACCAGGGCCAGATCACCTGTCACAACCGACGCTACGGCGGAGCCGCTTTCGTCATGCGCTTCCCCATCCCCCCCAGCCAGCTCGTCGCCACCAGGGAACTGCCCGAGCACGCTGTTTCGATCTAACACTCGACGACGGTACACCGCAGCTCGTGTAGCGCGGACATTCCTGTCCGCGACGGCGGCGAGGTACCCCCTCCCCCCTCGAATCTCTGGAATCACCAACTTAGCGCGAAAATCCCGCAAAATCTTACGGTTTAAAAGACTTAGAGGCAAAATCTTTGAAACAAAGAACTTCCGCGAAAATCTGCGCCGCAAACGATTGAAGCGGAGCTGCGCCGGCCATGCATTGCCGACGACACAGACTCCGCCGCAGATCGAACCGCACAGCATAGAGCAGGGAGCCTGTGAGAGTCAGTGACGGGTGGACCATCTGCGGAGAGAGAAGACTGTGGATATCGCGCGCGGGGTTCCTCAAATAGACGTCATCCCCGAGTATGGTGCACGGCTGCTCGTGTAGCGCGGACATTCCTGTCCGCGAAAGGTTCTCGTCAGGCCAATCTTTCGTGGTAGGGCACGGCTTCAGCCGTGCCGATAGGAACACTAGTCTGGACCACGCGCGCGGGTGCCCCATCCAAGCCGATTTTGCTTGGGTGGGGCTTTGGGCATGGTTGTTCATCGATCACAGATTACCCACAACAGGCGCTCTATCCTCGAGACTATGCCGTGGAGTCTCAAGCGCTACCAGCACACACGCGACCACCTCCACTTCATCACTTTCAGTTGCTACCGACGCCAACCGTTCCTGGACTGTGCGCGCACCAGGAATTTATTCGAGAGCGCTCTCGAGCGAACGCGCCTCGGTTACCAGTTCTTTGTCACCGGATACGTGGTGATGCCGGAACATGTCCACATGCTCGTGAGCGAGCCTCGACGAAGCACATTGGCCTCCGCGATCCAGGCGCTGAAGCAGTCCGTCGCTCGAAGGCTGGTCGCTCGCGACGAGCACTTCTGGCAAATGCGCTACTACGATTTCAATGTTTGGAGCGAGAAGAAGTGTATCGAAAAACTGCGATACATCCACCGGAATCCGGTTGCTCGCGGTCTGGTCCAGCGTCCGGAGGATTGGGCCTGGAGCAGCTTTCGGCATCACGTAACGGGTGAACCTGGGGTGGTCGAGATTGAATCTCACTGGACCGCGCGACGCCGAGAGCGGAACAGAATTCCGCTCACGTGCTCGACCCGTTGAACCACCCCACCCAAGCAAAACCGGCTTGGATGGGGCACCCCAATTGTTTTTATGCGCCACCACGACAAGGGGTGCCCCACTCTAACGGAGCGTTTTTTGCGACGTTAGGGTGGGAGGCAATGTCGCTTGCAGCGGACTGCAGGCGCAGCAACCAGGTAGGGCACGGCTTCAGCCGTGCCGATAGGAACCCTAATCTGGACCACGCGCCGATGAGGCGCAACGAGCTTCGCGTTATGTCGCTGGTGTTTCAGAGGGCTTGGGGAGCACCTCCCATGCAAAGGTCCTAACGCACTGGTGAACGGGATGGACGAGACCTTCTCTTCGAAGCTCGACGCGCGCTGAAAGCCTTATTCTCGCAACCTGATCCGCAATCACTTCAAATGAATCAATAAGAGGCGTGAGATTGATCTGAGGTGGAATGTGCTCGTAACCGATCACTACAACAGCCTTCCTCTCCGGTCCGGGTAACTTCAGCAGTTTGTAGCAGTCTCCGATTGCGCTCACGTTCCCGGGATAAGGATGCAGTAGATTCACAGACCAGTTCTCCGCCTCTTTCGCATTGTCGCCAAATGGACGGGTGATCTTGAACTCGACTGCCCACATTCCTGGAATCAGAAGGTCCGGGGTCCTCTTTGTATGAGCGGACTGCTGATACTTTGGCATTCTGTTCAGACAGTCCGCAACAAGTCTTACGAGTTGCGGCTCGCCGTACGGCCCAACGCCTGGCTGGAAAGTTCGAAACGGCACGCGGGATGAATCTACATGTGCGAGGGCATCAGCTATGTCGGTGGTCAGCTCATCCAGTTCCATCGATCCAAGTTCTTTTGAGAAATACTAGCACCGTCCGCTCGGACTACACGTGGTAGGGCACGGCTTCAGCCGTGCCGATAGGAACCCCAATCTGGACCACGCGCCGATGAGGCGCAACTACCGAAGCCGCCGTGAGGAAGATCACTTGCCCCACCCAAGCAAAACCGGCTTGGATGGGGCACCCGACAGGTTCGGTGGGCCACCCGCCCGATTAAGAGCACCCGCTCGTACTCCCGCAACTCATACATCGGTAGCAACTGCCGTTTCTCGTCATGATCGAGCCGCAGAAGCTGCAGGTGGGCGCGTCGCCCAGGTCCACGAGTCCGGCAAGGGCATCGGCAACGTGAACGGAGCCTGTCGTCGGCCCTCGGTCGTTGGTCGTCGGCGCAGAACCGTTCAAATCCCCCACCGGTTGCGCTCCCGCGAGCTTCGGCCGCAGGTTCTCGAACAGCAACTGCTGCTGCCCGGTCAAGAATCGTAACTGCAGCCAGCGGAAGATGTAGTCCATGATCGATTTGGCAAAGCCGATGTCCGGATTGCCGCTCCATCCGCTCGGCTCAAAACGCGTGTGCGCGAATTTCTCGCAGAGCATCTTCAGTGGCACGCCGTGTTGCAGCGCCAGCGAAATGGCGCAGGAGAAGCTGTCCATCAGGCCGCTGACCGTCGAGCCTTCCTTCGCCATGGTGACGAAGATTTCGCCCGGATCGCCGCTGGGATAGAGGCCCACGGTGATGTAACCCTCGTGCCCGCCAACGTTGAATTTGTGTGTCACTGACATGCGCTCGTCCTGCAGCTTGTGGCGAACGGCGCGTGGCGGAGCGTTGAAGTCTTCGACTTCAGCGGGCGCGGGTGCCCGCTCCACACCGCTGCTTTGTGCAGTTTTGGTCCCCGCCGCACTCAGTGGCTGACTCTTCTTGCATCCATCGCGATAAATTGCCACCGCCTTGATCCCCAGCTTCCACGACTGGAGGTACGCCTCCATGATGTCTTCCACGGTGGCGTTCTCCGGCAGGTTGACGGTCTTCGAGATCGCGCCCGAAATGAACGGCTGCGTTGCCGCCATCATCTTGATGTGGCCCATGTAGGAAATGGACCGCGTGCCCTTGGCCGGCTTGAACGAGCAGTCGAACACCGCGAGGTGGTCGTCGTTGATGTGCGGCGCGCCCTCGATCGTGCCGGTCGCGTCAATGTAGCTGACGATCTTGTCCGCCTCGTCGTGCGAGTAGCCCAGCTTGAACAGCGCCGTCGGCACCGTGTTATTCACGATCTTGATCATGCCGCCGCCGACCAGCTTCTTGTACTTCACCAGCGCCAGATCAGGCTCAACACCGGTGGTGTCGCAATCCATCATGAAGCCGATGGTGCCGGTGGGAGCGAGCACGGTGACCTGCGAGTTGCGGTATCCGAACTTTTCGCCGTGGGCGAGAGCCTCATCCCAGCAGGCTTTCGAAGCCTCGAAGAGCGGAACCGGAACGTTGGTCTTGTTGATGTTGTTGACCGACGCGCGGTGCATGCGGATGACGTCGAGGAACGGCTCGCGATTCAAATACCATCCTGGACATGCCCCACCCGGCATCGCTGCGGAACTGCGCTCCGCCTGGACGGGCGAGACGCCCGTCCCCACATGACCAATGCCCGATCCAAGGTTGGTTTCTGCAAGCGTCTTCTGCGTGGGCTCGGTCGCCGGAACCAGCGGCGGGCAGAGTTCGGCAATCTTTGATGACTGCAGATACGCCTGGCCGCACATGATGGCGGTGACGCAGGCAGCGTAATCGCGTCCGGCGTCGGAGTCGTACGGCAGCCCGGCAGCCATGAGCAGCGCGCCGAGATTGGCGTAGCCCAGGCCGAGCGGACGGTAATCGTGCGAGTTGCGGCCGATCATCTCCGTCGGGTAGCCGGCATTGTCAACGAGAATTTCCTGCGCCGTAATGACGACCTCAACCGCGTGCCTATAAGCCTCGACGTCAAATGTGCCGTTGGGCGCGAACTTCAGCAGGTTGAGGCTGGCGAGGTTGCAAGCCGAGTCGTCGAGGAACATGTACTCGGAGCACGGGTTCGAAGCGTTGATGCGGGCCGTGTTCTTCGAGGTGTGCCAGCGGTTGACCGTGCTGTCGAACTGCATGCCAGGATCGCCGCAGCGCCAGGTCGCATCGGAAATCTTGAAGAGCAGATCTTTCGCTTTGAACGTCTGCATCGGACGGCCGTCTTTGACGGCGCGCGTCGAGAAGTCGGTGTCGCGCAGGACGGCGTACATAAAGTCGTCGGTGACGCGGACGGAGTTGTTGGCGTTCTGAAAGAAGATGGAACTGTAGGCGTCGGAGTCCGGATGCGAGCCGTCGTAGCCCATGGCCACGAGTGCGTGCGCCTTGGCTTCCTCTTTCGACTTGCACTCGATGAACTCGATAATATCCGGGTGGTCGACGTTGAGGATAACCATCTTGGCCGCGCGGCGAGTCTTGCCGCCCGACTTGATGACACCGGCAAAGGCGTCGAATCCTTTCATGAAGCTGAGTGGACCGCTGGCCGTGCCGCCGCCACTCAGGCCCTCAGTGGACGATCGCAGCGGAGAAAGATTCGTGCCCGTACCGGATCCCCACTTGAAGAGCATGCCTTCGGTCTTCGCCAGAGTCAGGATCGAATCGAGCGAATCTTTGACTGAATTGATGAAGCAAGCGGAACACTGCGGACGCGTGTAGCCGGTCACGCTAAACTCGACACGGCCGAGCGCCCAGTTCCAGTGCCAGTTGCTGGCGTCAGACTTGGGCTCGATGCGATCGCATCCGACGTTGAACCAGACGGGCGAGTTAAAGGCCGCGTACTGGCGAAGCAGGATGTGCGCCAGTTCGTCGTGGAAGGTTGCGCCGTCTTCGGGAGTCTTGAAGTAGCCCTGCGCCAAACCCCAGTCACGAATGGTCTCTGCCACGCGGGTGATCAAGGCGCGGACGCCGGTTTCGCGCTCCGCCGTCCCAATCGTGCCGTGCAGATATTTCGACGCCACAATGTTGGTGGCCGTCATCGACCAGTCCTTTGGAACCTCAACATCTTTCTGCTCGAAGATCACGTTGCCCTGCGCGTCGGTGATTGCGGCCGTGCGGCGCTCCCACTCGATCTCGTCGTAGGGAGATACGCCGGGCTTGGTGAACAGCCGGCGGAAGCTGAGGCCAGTGGACTTTTTCGTGACGGTAGTGGCGGCGGTCGTCGGGGAAGCTGTTTTGCTCTCGACGAGTGTGGGGGCTCCTTCAGTTTTGTCGGGCATTTTTACTCCCTGGGAGAATTTGTAATCTTCAATATCAGAGCGACGTTCTGGCGCGCCCGAAGCCGCGCCTGTGAAATCAGACTATCTTCAACTTACAATCCAAACCGCTTTGGGCCGATCAAAAACCACTCGGAAACGTTGCCGGAAGCCCAATTTGGGCCTCCTTATTAGATGTTTCACCTTCCGCGTTCGATGGAGAGCTCAGCCCCAATGCAATCTCTGACGAAGAGCCCATCCAGCGCTGGAATGCAGCACACGCGGCGCCGCGCTGAGCCTCGTCTTGTACGACTGAGTACCGGGCGAAACAGTGGCTATTCGCCAGGCGTTTCGCTTCCGGCTTCCCGGGCAAAAACAACCGGCCCATGGCCAGGCCCAGGTGCTCGGCTTCGGCAATGCGATAGATGGCCAACATCCGCTTACCATCGATAGCGGCGGTCTCGGCCGGCGCTATCACTTCCTCCGCCAGCGCGAAAATGCCGCCGTGGTCCGGTACCCGCAGGAAGCTGAAGCAAGACTCGATGGGAAACCACCCCGACCAGTGCAGGCGACGCGGATCGAGATTGGTTTCGATCCCGTGACGCAGGAGAGAGTCGTCAACGAGTTGCCCGAGACCGACCATGAAGCTCCTTCTTTAACAGAGGACGCAGAGACAGGCAGAGAAACAGCCTCTGCCATACACGAACATTTCAAAGATTGTCGTTCGCCCGGGGGGAAGTCCGATGACTTGGACAACGGGAGAACGGCCACCGCACGAAAAGAGCTTTCAGCTCCCAGCCATCAGCTAGTTAAACCCAGCTGCTGTTGGCGGGGCGTCGCGGGCTCACCTCGGCCGAGCGTCCGCCCCTGTTTTCTTGCTCTTTTTCTTGCACCGCCGCCATCATTTCTGATGGCGTTTACTGCCCTATGGGATGGTTACAGTACTCCCGCCCATTGTGGCTGTCAAGAACTAATCACTATATATTGTATCTCTATGTAATTAACCGTGTGGATGCGTCGCTGCAACCTCTTTTTCCACAAAGGACTGGCCGCTTCGTTTTGCGGACGTCAGGCTGATGCCGCCGGACAGCCCGCGATGGTTTGTTCGATTTCGTCGGCCGATACGCCAGGGTGCAGCGAATCGGTCCAGGAGTGGCTGGGAGCATTCATGGGAACGTAAACGTCTTCGAAAATCTCCTTGCGCTGGATGCTGCGCCACCCGTCTGAAGATTCGATCAGGTAGTCGCCGATGCGGCCACAGTGTTGCCGGCCGAGCGGATCGACAAACTCAAGTGGCGCGTCCAGTTGCCGGGCTTTGATCAGGAATCGCGTGCGATAAACATTCCAATCTGCAGTTGTTCTCACAGTGTCACCCTTTGGGGGAGGGAGAGCCATGTTTGTTGTTGAATTCCGACTTGCGTACTCCGGCTGCAAATCTCATTTGCTGCCGAGATTGATTTCAGTGGCTGGAATTTTGTCGAACGGTGAAAAGAATCTAATTGCAGGGCGGGATGGGGTCAATTCCAAAATTTTGGTGCAATTGAGAAAAACTTCGCTGCGGATTCGCGCCCGGCAACGCTGGTTGCGAGACGCTGAAAAGCGCAGCCCGAGCGGCTTTTCGTGCGGCATGGAGCGGAGTCAACAAAAGTTACAGCATTCGGGCCCGTCTAATTTCCACATGTCAAGCACAGGAAATGCAGCGACTCGCGAGTAACGGTAGAGACTCACGAGTGAATCAGAACTCGTCGTCCGGGAAAGTTGCTTTGAAAAAAAGACGGGCGATTTCCGCCCGTCCTGATGTTCTGGTTTTACCCGTTACTCGATGTTTATCGGTGCGCCATCGCTGGCTCGTGATGCGCCTTGAACATTTCGAAACGCTTGTTGATCTCGTCCCAGTTCACCACGTTCCACCACGCTGCCAGATATTCCGGACGCCGATTGTTGTACTTCAGATAGTAGGCGTGTTCCCACACATCGTTGCCCATGATCGGAAAGAGGCCTTGTGAAATCGGATTGTCCTGGTTCGGCGTGGTAATGATCTGGACTTCGCCGTTGGACTTTCCTGCCAGCCACACCCACCCGCTGCCAAACTGTTTGGTGCCCGCTTCGTTGAACTTGGTTTGAAAATCGGCAAAGTTGCTGAACGTCTTCTTGATGACCTGGCCAATCTCGCCCGAAGGCTCGCCTCCGCCCTTGGGTTTCATGATCTTCCAGAACATCGTGTGATTCAGGTGACCGCCGCCGTTGTTACGGACAACGGTACGAATGTCCTCGGGCACTGCGTTCAGGTCGCGCAACAGCTCCGCAACTTGCTTCGATTGTAGCTCCGGGTGCTTCTCGAGGGCCGCATTCAGATTTTTTACATATGCCCCGTGGTGCATATCGTGATGCAACTTCATCGTCTGCGCATCGATGACCGGCTCCAGGGCGGAGTAGTCGTACGGTAAAGGCGGTAGTTCGTGTGCCATGTTGCTCCTCTCTCAGACTTTAAAGATGATGGATGCCGAACCGAGGATTCGGGATGACTCACCGGCCCCCCAGATGCTCCGCTACGGGTAAGTAACGCCGCAAGTGGATCATACGGCGATTCGGCACGGGCATTTCCCCGATTATTCTAATTGAAAACGCTTACGCAGACCTTACAAGGAGACGAAAGACGAGACGAAGCTGGCGGGAGACAGGCTGGTTGTATTTTGCCGCGGACCTTGAGGAGGATGCACACTTTTCTCGTGCTCCTCCAATGCTTGATTCAGTTCTGTAATCAGTTCGAGCAGTTTATCGGGATCCTGCTCCCTCGATGCCGCTTCAGACAGCGCTCTCCAGTCCTTGCGAATGGGCTCGTTCATCACTCACCTCACCTGGGACGTTTTGCCAGTTACTAGGTACCTGGAGTTTTGCAACTGGTTTGCCAACGCTAAATGCCACGATTTTTGTTCAAGTTGGAGGACCTGTCTCAAAATGCGGCACACAACGCCGAGTAAGAAATGCACGTCATCCTGTACTCGTTCTAAGGTGGCTCGGTCATTTGGGAGAGCTTGAACTTGGCTTATTTAGCCACTTGTCGAGCTTGTCGGCGTAGGTCCGGCTCGAGCGGTGCAGCGATTTGTCGGACAACCTGACCAGGTATTCCCGGTTTTCGATGGCCGATAATTCCATGATCGAATCCGTTCGCACGATTCGAGAGCGGTGGATTCGAAGAAACTTCGCCGGATCGAGTCTCTGTTCGAGCGAATTCATGGTTTCGCGCAGCAGGTGCGATCGGCCGCGGACGTGCAATTCCGTGTAGTCTCCGGCTGCACTGACCCAAACAATATCCTCAACATGAACAATTTGGAGCCGTGAACCAGTACGCACGACGAAACGCGAGGTGTATTTCTCGGAATCCCGCCCTAGCATCCGCAGAATGCGGTCGCTCATTCGAACTTTTGAGACGGAATCGCCGAGGTTGCGGGCACGGTCTACAGCCGCCGCGAACCGCTCGTCATCCACAGGCTTGAGCAGGTAATCCAACGCATGGACCTCGAATGCCCGTAAAGCATGCTGTTCATAGGCAGTAAGAAAGATTACGTTAGGTAAATTCTCTTTGGGCAGAGCGCGGAGAACTTCAAAGCCATCCATGCCGGGCATCTGTATATCAAGAAACACAACGTCGGGTGAAAGTTCGAGGATTTTCTGTACCGCCGACAGCCCGTCTGAACATTCGCCTACGATTTCGATGTCATCAAGCTTCTTCAGCCGCAGAACAACACCCCGGCGAGCCAGTCGTTCGTCATCGACAATCAGCGCGCGCATGATGCGACACCTTGTGGTTCGACGCTCTTGCGGAAAGGCAGCTCCACGGTTACCTCGCAGCCCCCAGTCTCTGGCCATTCCAACAGAAACTCATGGTCGGAGGCATAGAGGGTCTTTAATCGCTCGGCCGTGTTGCTGATTCCGATCCCGTTGGTAGCCTCGTTTGCTTGCGAGCGCGGGGAAGTGACAGGGCCCGAATTTTGCACTTTGATCTGCAGTTGCCCCTCGTCAAGGCGGCTTTCAATGCGAACCGTTCCGCCCTCCACGAGAGGGGCTACCCCGTGCCGCACGGCGTTCTCGATGAGTGGTTGGAGCAGCATGTTTGGCACGAGTGCATCCAAAGTTTCCGGAGAGATGGCCATCTCCACCCGCAAGCGAGAGCCGAGCCGCGTTTGTTCAATCGCCAGGTATTGTTCGGCGAACGCAATTTCCTGGGAAAGCGGCGTCTCCGAAGCCGCTTCGTTGTCCAGGAGCGTTCTGAGGAACTCGCCGATCTGCGCTAGCATCTGTGTCGCCGCGGGCGGATTCCCGTCCAGGACAAGCGTGGACACCGCATTGAGTGAATTGAACAGAAAATGGGGATTCAACTGGTAGCGCAATGCGGTGAGCCGCGCATCGCGCGCCTCAGCCTTGGCTCGCAGCAGCCTTTCCTTTTCGCGTAAAGATTCCTGCCATAGTTTGATGCTGAAATAAAGGCTGCACCACACGAAGAGAATGAACGTGGCCCTTACAAAAGTCCCCAGCCAGCTCGCCCAAACCACCGGCTGCTGGAGAGACGACGCCCGTTCGATCGCATAGCCCGCAAGAATTCCTCCGAGCAGCGACCAGACAAACGCCCGAATCTCCAGAGCAATCCACGAGTAAGCATGGCCCATCAGGGACCGGCATACCGGACGGAGAAGAGAACTCAGTGCAAACAGCGTGATGAAAAATACCGAATTCGCCCACAGAGCTCCGGGCTGGCGCACAAAAGGAAGGAGAGAAATCGATCCCCAGAGATAGAAGCAGATCCAGGCCGAGATCTGGACCGTCCAGAACTTAGGAAAACCAAGATCGTCGCGCTTCAACATCATTCGTATTCTAGGTTAGAAGCGCGGCCGCGCGAATGCGGCCTGGCGTTCAAAACCCTCGGTTCATCGCAAGAACTGCTCCTGCCAAAGATAAGGCAAACCAACGGGAACTTGCTCCGGCTATTGTTCGCGAAGTTCCGCTGTAGTTTTCGAAATCACAGGAGCCAATATGCAACTCTTAAGATCGATGATCACGATTTTTGCTTTCACTCTGTCGGTCGGCATCGCTGCCGCGCAGGTCCCGTTTGAGAAGTTGCCAAAAGTTATGGATGCTTCGATGTCGCGCAACGAGCAGGTGTCCATCGCCCTCAGCGCAGGTCCAGAAGGGGTTGCCGGTAACGCCACAGTTTATGTTCTCGGCTCGAAAGGTTACGAAATAGCGCGCCAGGGCAGCAATGGGGCTAGCTGCCTGGTTGGCCGGCATTTTGTGAAACCTGACGAAACAACCGTCGAGCCGATGTGTTTCGACCTCGAAGGTAGTCGGACACTCTTGCAGGTGGAATTGTATGAGGCGGAACTCCGTGCAAAGGGCGCAACCGAGGCAGATATCAAGAAAGAGGTTGCCGAGGGATATAAGGATGGCCGTTTCAAAGCTCCCAGCAAGCCGGGTGTCGAGTATATGCTCTCGAGCGACAATCGTTTGGGACCCACTCCCGGCAACGGAACAGCCCATGTTCCCGGGCATTTTATGTTTTATGCGCCATACTTGACCGGGAAGGACTTAGGATACGATTCGGTCGCGCCTTTCCTGGTGCAGCCTGGCCAGCCAGATGCCAGGATGGTAGTGTTTCCAGATCCAAACCCGCAGGTGAAATGAGTCTAGCGTTCATTCGAGGGCGATTAGCCTGACCTTGAAAGATGTCGACCCTAACCTCACCCTTTCTCTGATTTTTTCTTTCGAGTTTTGCGCAGTGCGCTGAGGTTTGCGCTGCTTGCGGTCTGTGACTTCTACTTGCGGAAGGCAGGAGTGTCCGAGATAATCGAGCCAAGGAGAAGCCATGAAACAGATCATGACAGCCGTGTTAATTTTGGCATCGCTAACATCGATTGCTCTTGCGCAGGACTGGTATCACGATCGGGATGACCGCTATCGTGGCGACCAGTGGCGGCCCCATGTGTTCTCTCATGTTGGCCAGGATCTTGACCATATCCGGAGTGCTCGAAACGCAAGCGAAAAAGAAAATCGCCGTCTTGAGAGGACCAGGCAGGAACTCGCAAAAATGCAGGCCGACCTCGATCAAGGCCGTTTCGATAACGGTCTTCTGAACGACGTCATTGATTCACTCAGAAAGTCGGCGAACGACGAACGCCTGTCTCCTCGCGATCGCGATGTGTTGAGCGACGATGTCAACCGCCTCCACGATTACCAGCTCAATCACAAGCACTGGACTCACTAGTTGAGATCGAGTGCCATTCTTCCGCAGAGAGAAAAACCATGCGCCGGTATCATCACATCGGGATTCCCACGAACGAATCCAAGCCGGGGGAGACCCACTTGAAGAATCTGAAACTCTTCGTCGTCAGTCACCAGAAAAGCGAATTCGGCGTAGAGTGGATGCGCTTCGAAGCGGATGCCGCGGTTCCCGATCTCGTCCGGCGAGTCGCGCACGTCGCCTTTGAAGTGACCGACCTCTCCTCCGAGCTTGTTGGCCGCGAAATCCTGATCCCTCCCAACAGCCCATCCGACGGGGTCCGCGTCGCATTTATCGTCGAAAATGGTGCGCCCATCGAACTGCTCGAATTCACCGACCCCAACCACCCAGCCCGTTTACCCACCCAAATCGACGCCTGACTGCCTGGTGATCGGGCGGCCATCCGCCGAAGTCGCGAACGCTGCCAATGCCTCGAAAAAGTGATAGGCGAGTGGCCCTCATATAAATCTGAGGTCCTGATAACAAACTGATCGGGGTGCCCCATTTCTCGCGTTTTCTGCGAGAACCGAGAGAAGCCTGTCCCATCAAACGATGTTTATTTCCGCCTCCACACCACCTTGCCCGACACCATCGTCCAGAGCACTTTGGTATCCCGCATCTGCTCCGGAGAAACCGTCAGGACGTCGCGATCCAACAAAACCAGGTCCGCGCGCTTTCCCGGCGCAATCGTTCCAATGGAATCCAGCATATTCATCGCCCGCGCCGAATTTCGCGTGTACGCATAAAACATAGCCTCGCGCGGCACATCCTGCGCCGGATCGAGCACACCCTTTGCGCCTCTGCGCGTCTCCGCCTGATAGATCGCTTTGAATACGTTCGCCGTCGAAACCGGCCAGTCACTCGCTCCCGAAATCATTCCTCCATGATCCAGAATCGACCGCGCCGGATACTGCCACTTGTAAATCTCCGGATTGAGATACGGCTTTACGAGGTCGATGGTATCGGTACTCGCATCCGCCCAGAACATCTGCAGCGCACTCACGACGCCCAATTCGCGAAATCGCGGGAAGTCGCCCGGCCGCACGAACTGCTCGTGCGTAAGTGTATGCGGCAACCCGGACGCGCCGTTTGCCTTCCGCGCCGCCTCAATTCCGTCCAGCGCCGCCGTCACCGCGCCATCGCCGATCGCGTGCACGTGTACGATCAGCCCTTCTTTGTCAGCTTCAATGCACAACTCGGCAAATTTCTTGGGATCAAACAGCAGCTCTGCATTTCGGCCGGTATTTGTGTAGGGCTTGCTCAAATAAGCCGTCTGCGAAGGAACCTCCACCACTCCATCGGCGAAAACTTTCACCCCTGTGATATGCAGATGCCGGACATCTTCATACTCCTTACGCGTTTTCTGCACCTGCGCCAGTTCGGCCTCGGGATCTTTCGAATACACTTGCGGAAGCGCCACCACTTCAGAATTCAAATCGCCATCATCGGCCAGCATTTTGTAAGCCTGCAGCACGTAGTCCGCCGCGAGCGGATCCAGCCATGCCGTGATCCCCAAACTGTATTCATATTGCAGCGCCGCCTTTCCTGCCGCGTGCAATTGCTCACGGGTGTATTTCGGCAGCAGGGGCTCAACTTTCTCGGTGCCCTGATCCACCAGAAACCCATTCGGCTGCCCGTTCTTGTTGACGCCGTAATATTGACGCTGCTGCTGCGTCAGCGTTTTCAAAAATTCCGCCGTAATTCCGCTTCGCGCCAGCAGCGCCTGGTTCGCCCACGCCGTATGCCCATCCATACCGCGCAACAGCACGCCCTGCTTTTCATAAACGCCGCTGCTGAAATCTTTATTCAGCATATCCGGATGTGACCAGAACTCCAGCGGTAGTCCCAGCACTTCCACAATGTCACCACGCATTCCGTGCCTGGACTTCTTCGCCCAGGCCACAAACGCAGGCAATTGATCGAATTTGTCCACTTTGTCGGTAGCATCTGCCGATAACAAATTCAATCCGCCGTCGATCGAATGGCTATGCGAATCAATGAATCCCGGAAACAGGCTCTTCCCCTGCAAATCGACTCGCTCTGCTCCGGCCCCAACCGATTTTTCCACCTCCGCCAGATTTCCCACCGCAACAATCTTTTCTCCGCGAATCGCAACCGCTTCCGCATACGAATCGTCTGGGTTTCCCGTAAACACCTTCGCATCGAAGAAAATTGTTTCTTGCGGCCCACCCTCCTCTGCTCTCGCAACCAGCGGTCCGCATCCCATCAGCAGACAAACCAAAACTCCCGCGCATAACAAACGGCAACAAATTCTCTTGTCTCGTTTCTTCCCGTCTCTTTTCATTTTTTCCCCGTGCTCGATCTCCACCGCTGCAGCAGCGCTATGGTACCGCAGACATGCCGTGTGCTGGCCTCGCATCGGATGAGTGCTTATCGTGGCAAACAGTGGTCAAGGAGCTTCCCTCTCGCTCAAGAACATTGTTGTGTGCACCTGGCGCAGCAAGCGAGTCTTACCTGTTACCCGATTACTCGTCCCACCCCAAAGCTGAACGGTCACTTGCAAGGTGCAAAGGCAGGCCTCAGCACCCACAATGTATCGATTCTAGAACGGCGTTAACGAAAGCGACATTCACCCATGGGAGGCTTCCTTGAACCGACGAACCTGCACGACGCTTCGCAACAACCTGCTGATCTTGCTCCTGACCGCTTTGCCATCTCTTGCACAGCACGTCATAGTCTTGAATCCGCCGGGGTCCATCTACACCACGGCCTCCGCGCTCAACAACAAGGGAATCACGGTCGGGTCTTTCGAGTACGCCGGGCAGCAGCTGCAGGGATTTGCTTACCTGTCCTCGAACAATACGTACAAGTCCATTCAGTATCCCGGCGCCGATTACACCATCGCACTGGGTGTGAATGATTCCAATACCGTGAGCGGGACCTTCGCCAATTCCGATGGCGTAAACCACGGATTCTTCCTGCAGAACGGCACGTTTCGTCAGTACGATGTCCCGGGATTTTCCGGCACGACGATCATTGGTATCAACAAGGCAGGAGATTTTGCCGGGACCGTCGGATCTGACGGGAACTACCAGGGCTTCGTGAGCGTCGGCGGCGTGATTTCAACCTTCGTGGTGGACGGACAGCCCACCGATGGTTATGGCATCAACTCCTCGGGCCAGTCAGTGGGATTCTTTGTCAACAAGGAATTGACGGGTACCCACGGATTTCTTCGCGACAGTAGCGGAGAGACTACCCAGATCGATTATCCGGGCTCACTCTCGACTGCGTGCACCGGAATCAATGACAGCGGCGTGATCACCGGCTTCTACGTTGACCAGAGTGCGAACAATCGCGGCTTCGTTTTGGTCGGTGGCAAGTTTCAGACCTTAGGTGCGCCCTACATCGCGGGCATCAACAACCAGAATGTGGTTGTGGGGTCTGGCAATTCCAACAGCGGGGAAACCTTCGGGTTCATTGCCTCGCGTTAAACGCTGAGCAAGGGATCTGCGGCTGAAGGGGAGAAATCTCCTGCGCTTTACGCGGGACCGGAATTTCTCCCCTTTTGTGTTCACCCAAAAATGTGGCGGGTCATGTAGCGCGGACATTCTTGTGCGCGGCTTTTGAGTTTGCTTTTGACTCATGTAGCGCGGACCCGTCCGCAACCGCGTTGGCGGGTTATGTAGCGCGGACATTCCTGTCCGCGGCTTTTGACTTTGCTTTTGACTCATGTAGCGCGGACCCGTCCGCAACCGCGTTGGCAGGTTATGTAGCGCGGACATTCCTGTCCGCGGCTTTTGACTTTGCTTTTGACTCATGTAGCGCGGACCCGTCCGCAACCGCGTTGGCGGGTCATGTAGCGCGGACATTCCTGTCCGCGGCTTTTGACTTTGCTTTTGACTCATGTAGCGCGGACCCGTCCGCAACCTTTCTTGAGAGTCAGTGCTAGCCGAACAGTGACTGCGTGGCGTGCGCCCAAGCCGGGCTGCCGAGCAGAGCGACGCGCACTGCGACGCCCAGCACGAGCAGCGCCAGCCCCCACCAGTACACCGGGTGGACGCGCCCGCGTGACCACCGGTCGTACACCGCGCCGGCGATGGGGAACGCCAGCATGAGGCCGTAGGAAACCAGTGCTCCAACGGCCAGCACGCCGGGCCAGCGCACCAGTGCCGCGGCCATCAGGCAGGTGGAGGCGAGGATCATCAGGCGCTTGTGCTTGTCCTTGTCGTTGCGCCAGAGAACGGCGCCGAGGAAAAAGATGGCGAAGGTCGCGATGTCACCGAAGGGGATGGCGATGAAATTCCACGGCTTGGCGCCCGGAGGGACCGCGCCTAGCCGCGCCGCTTCCACCGCGGTGCGCCCGCCGACCACGATCATTGCCGCCGCCAGAGCCACCCCGAAGTATCCGAGCTTGCGATGCACTTTCACGCGGTGCGTCGCCACCAAGTTCGTCTGCACAATGAACAGGACCAGCCACGACGTGAACAGCAGCGCGTGCAGGTGCACCGTTGCGTTCGGAACCCGCCCGGTAATGGTTGTCGCGTGCCCGGAGATCAGTCCGAAAAAATACGTCCGCGAGAAGCCGACCAGAGCGGTGAACAGCATCGCGATGGCCATGCCGGTGTAGAACCTGCGGTCGGCCATCACGGGCGAGACCAGCGAACCCGGAGAAGCAGTGGTAGCCATGAAGGCCCACGATGTTACCACGGGCCCCCGATCGGCAGCACGTGGATACCCCATCCAAACGCAAGTTCCAGCGGTTTTGCGGACGGATGACCGGTGATGCGGAGGTTAACTGTTCCCGGCACTCATTCAGGGACCGTTCCGGACGCGAGCCGCAATACCGCTCGAAAAATAAAAAGGGCGCGGGATGAATCCGCGCCCCACGTTTCCAGGTTGCAACTTCAGACTCTAGCGGCTCACGCTGTAGCCGTGAATTAGGCCAGTATTATCCGTGTAACGGCCTACCGCGGTGGTTGAACTGAGGCCGCGAGTACGCGTCTCAGTCGAGCCCGGATACATAATCGTGGTGAATCTGCCACCTTGTTCCAGGTACCCGCTGAACGGACCGTTGGTGTTGGTTCCGAAGAGACCCACGATCTGGTTATTGCTGTTAATGCGGTCTGCTGCCGTCACTGCGCTACCGGGGACGTCGATCTGTGTGAAATGCCCCGCGGCCAGCGCGAAACCGTGTTGCACGCCGTTTGTGTCGCGGAAGAGTCCAACTTGCGCTCCGGCATCGTTGATTCCAGTGAACTGAGTGAGCTGTGAACTGGGCGCGTCATACGTCGTATACGTCGTTCCAGTCAATGTGAAACCATGGTAAATCCCGTTGACACCATCTACGTAGGTCCCGACAATCACGCCCGAATTGTTGATGCTCCATGCGTTCGTGAGAATTGAACCCGGAGGATCGATCGTGACGAACTTACCTCCGCTGTATCCGAAGCCGTGAGTAACGCCCAACGTATCCGTATACCACCCGACGACCTGATTCTTATCATTGATGCCGTAGCCCAAAGTCGCGGTCGAGCCCGGCACATCGAACGACTTTACTGAGTTGCTGTACACAAAACCATGATCGACGCCGCTGGCGTCAGCATAGAAGCCAACGATGATGCCAGCCGTGTTTACGTCGTTGCAATCCGTTTCAGTGGCATTGGGAACGTCGATAGTTTTGAAGCCTGACGCTTGTAGGGCCACTGGGAAAATCAGTAACAGCGCCAGTGACAGGCAGGGAAAAAATCTGTGCTTCTGCATTCACATCCTCCTCGGAGTTTTCGGGCGACTATCCTATGGAGGCGGACACATAGTGTCAAGATATGTATTGTGGAAATTCCGCGCTGGACAAG
>Ga0209168_10001240_pt1 | contig 20691 bp, 20 predicted proteins | sample Coa_R1_FD_187156 | JGI IMG/M metagenome (GOLD analysis project Ga0209168, IMG submission 187156) | Surface soil microbial communities from Centralia Pennsylvania, which are recovering from an underground coalmine fire - Coalmine... | ecosystem: Environmental > Terrestrial > Soil > Unclassified ...
GTGTTCAGACTGATGTGTATGAGCTCGAAAAGGAAGGTGTCCCGGCCGTCTGCGGGATGCACGGCATTGCTCCTGAGGACCTCGGCGTTAAAGGATGCCTTCTGATCTATCGCCGCCGAGGACAAGACATGCCGCTGGCTCAGCCTCCAGAAAATGCCACGCCTGATCAGATGGCTAAGACGGAAGCGATCCGTCAGAAGATGCTGCGTTTAGCGCAGGAAAAATACTTGTTTCGCGTTCAGGATCGCAGGGTGGCAACGGGACTCATTGTAGAGGACGGGCGGCTGGTGGGCTTGAAAGTGGCGGAGACCAGAGTGGAAGGGCGGAAAGCAGAACTCGTGGCCGGCTCGGAGTACCAACTGCGGGCGCCAATGGTAATTTCTTCGATCGGGTCCGTGCCTGAGAAGATTCCTGGCGTCGCCATGAGGGGCGAATATTACGATTTTAACCATGGAACTCTGCCCCAATACAGCGAATCCGATCATGTATTCGGAGTGGGTAATGTAGTGACCGGACAGGGCAATATACGCTCGTCACTGTTACACAGTCAGGAAGTTGCCACCAAACTCATCGAAAACTACATTGGCGTCGCGGACGAGGGCGCAGCGCCCGCCCGGTTTTACGCGGGCGCGGAAGCCCGAGGAACGGCGCAAGCCCTGGCTGTTCGGGATCGAGTCCAGGTGATGCGAAGTCTGTCATACCACGAACTCGCAGCGACCGAGCAGAGGATTCGGGCCTTTCAAGAGAGAGTAGGCTACACCGGTGACTACGATTCTTGGATTGCCAGTGTGACACCTTCAATTACCGCTGATCATGTGCACTTTCCGACAGACATCGCGCTGGAAGCCACCCGCCAGAGTTCGGCTGCATTTCGTTGCGCCGCATGCCGTTGATGAATTGTGAGGGAATGTAAAATGGCAATGGCAACACTTCAAAACAAAACAGCCCTGGTCACGGGGGCATCACGCGGTATCGGGCGCGCGACCGCATTCGCGCTTGCCCAGGCCGGGGCGCGAGTCCTCGTCCACTATGGCCGTTCCGCGCAGGATGCCGAATCTGTCGTAGCCGCTATCCGTTCACAAGGCGGACGCGCCGATGCGATCCGTGCGGATTTGGGAACAGCAGAGGGGGCGGCACTGCTGGCGAAGGAGGTTCGGTCGCTCGTCGGAGAGCGATTGGATGTGCTGGTCGCGAACGCTGGAATCAGCAAGGCGGCACGCCTCGCGGACTATACGGTTGAGGATTTTGACAATCTGTTTGCTACGAATGTGCGAAGTCCTTTTTTCTTGGTGCAGCAACTCGTGTCCATTCTAGGTGACGGCTCGAACATCATTGTGATCTCTTCGATCGGGTCCCACGCCGTAGTTGGCAAGCCTGGGGTAGACAGCCCCTCAATCCTTGCCTATGCCTCGACCAAAGGAGCATTAGAGACTCTGGTCAAGAACTGGGCTGCCATTCTTGGGCCGCAAGGCATTCGCGTAAACGCAGTCGCGCCGGGTGTGATCGACACGGACATGTCGAACTTCGCTAAAACTGAAGCAGGTCGCGAGTTCACTCTCGGGATGCAAGCACTCAAGCGGATCGGCAAACCGGAAGATGTAGCAGACGTGGTGGCGTTCCTGGCGTCCGACGCGGCGCGCTGGATTACAGGAGCGAGTATTCCGGTCGATGGAGGTTCGAAGCTATGACTGAGAATATGAGGAGCACAATGCATACCAAGTCGAGCACCGGCAAGGAGATCAAAATTCCTGGACCGGACCATTCCATTACGATTTCTCCGGCTGAGGCCAAGGTGCGTGTAACGGTCGCCGGGAGGACGGTCGCTGAATCGGCGCAAGCGCTTCGGTTGGAGGAGGAGGGATATCCCCCTGTTTACTACTTACCGCGCAAGGATGCGGATATGTCGTTGCTCGTCCGGACCACGCATTATACCTATTGTCCGTACAAGGGTGACTGTACCTACTACAGCATTCCGATCGGCGGATCGAAATCGGAATACGCTGTTTGGACGTACGAAAAACCTTATGAAGCAGTCGCCGAGATTAAAGAACACCTGGCGTTTTATCCCTCACGGGTCGATGCAATCGAAGTGATCTCCTAAGCATGTTCGCGTGTTGCTCGGCAGTTTGCTCATGAGTTCGCGATAACTCCGAGTGACGAAAAGGAATCTCCGGAACCGGAAATCTTTGTGGCGGAAATATTCCGGGCACGAGGATGTCGGATTGAGAAGAGTCCGATTCTTTACTTATTCGTCACTGCACGTCTGGCCGTTCTCTTTGCAGCACGTTTCTTTCCCTGCGTCTCGTCCTTCGACTGGATGGCATGCGCGTTAACGATTGCCCGAATTAGTCCCGGAAAGCGTTGCTCGAGCTCCGTGCAACGCGAGGTGTTGTGGATTTCCACGCCGCGGCGCTCACCACGGATCAGCCCCGCCTCTCTCAACTCCCTAAAGTGCTGGGAGAGGGTGGATTTCGGGATCGTCTTGTCGCTGACTGTCAGAAACGTCGAACAATTTTGCGAGCATTCCTGCGACACAATGTCCGCATAAATTGCCACCCGTACTGGGTCGGACAAGGCGTGGAGAATGCCCTCTACCGTGATGTCCTCAATCGATGGATGGAACAGAGGCCGCATAAATATAAGAGTAGTCACTCCGAGGAAAAGGTTCAATAGTTCCATTATTCAGAACTAATGAATCTTTTAAAACGCCAGTCCCATCTATTGACTGAAAGCGAGTGAGGGGGGCAGTGCAGCACAGCGACCCCGGGACTCTCAGAATTCAATGAGTACTGAAAGAGGGATAATTTGGGCAAGCTCACAGGTAAAGTCGCAGTCGTCACTGGCGCGTCCAAGGGCATCGGAGCCGCCATCGCTAAATCGTTAGCCGCCGAAGGCGCGGCCGTCATTGTGAATTACGCCTCCGGCAAGGCTGGTGCTGATGCAGTCGTTAGTGCCATCACTGCCGCCGGTGGGAAGGCACTCGCCGTGCGGGCAGACGTATCCAAGGCCACGGACGCTCAGGGCCTCATCGACGCCGCTATCAAGAACTTCGGCCGCCTCGATATCCTCGTCAACAATTCCGGCGTATATGAGTTTTCACCGATCGAGTCCTTCACCGAAGAGCAGTTCCACAAGATATTCAACATCAACGTTCTAGGTCTCCTACTCACCACGCGGGCCGCTGTTCCTCACCTCGGCGAAGGCGCAAGCATCATCAATATCGGCTCAGTCGTCAGCAGCTTGACGCCGCCGAACAGCGCGGTCTACACCGGGACCAAGGGCGCAGTCGATGCCATCTCCGGCGTGCTCGCCAAGGAACTTGGCGTTCGCAAGATCCGTGTGAACTCCATCAACCCTGGCATGGTTGAAACCGAAGGTGTACACGCTGCGGGTTTCATCGGTTCCGACTTCGAGAAGGGAGCCGTCGCGCAGACTCCGCTCGGCCGTATTGGTCAGGTCGATGACATCGCCGGCGTCGCTACCTTTCTCGCCTCCAACGAATCCAAGTGGGTCACCGGCGAGCTAGTTCGCGTGGGCGGCGGCCTGCGCTAATCACAAATCGCGCTCGCGCACTTAGCCGATCACATATACAAGGAGAACCGCTATGAGAAAGCTCGAAGGAAAGGTAGCTGTCATCACCGCAGCGACGTCAGGCATGGCGCTGGCTACAGCCAAGCTCTTCGTCGAAGAAGGCGCATATGTCTTCATCACCGGACGCCGCAAGGAGAAGCTTGACGAGGCCGTCAAGCTCATCGGGAAAAATGTCACCGGTGTGCAAGGCGACGCCAGTAATCTAGCCGACCTCGACCGCCTCTACGATACGGTGAAGCGCGAAAAGGGCAAGATCGATATTCTTTTCGCCAGCGCCGGACAGGGCGAATTGGCCAAGCTCGAAGAAGTAACCGAAGAGCACTTCGACAAGACGTTTGACCTCAACGTGCGCGGCACGCTCTTCACTGTGAAGAAGGCTCTGCCTCTGTTCAGCGACAACGGCTCCATCTTCATGAACGGATCAATCGCCAGCATTAAGGGATTCCCGGCCTTCGGCGTCTACAGCGCGAGCAAGGCAGCGGTGCGCTCCTTCGCTCGGACTTGGCTGCTGGAACTCAAGGAACGCAGAATTCGAGTGAACATCCTTAGCCCGGGTACCATCGATACGCCCATCCTGGATCCGCTCGGGCCAGACGCCAAGGAGTTCTTCAAATCTCAGATCCCTCGCGGCGAAATGGGACGTCCCGAAGAGATCGCGACCGTCGCGCTCTTCCTGGCCTCAAATGATTCAAGTTTCGTCAACGGCATCGAACTCTTCGTCGACGGGGGCGTTGCCCAGATCTAAGTCAACCACGGGTAGGCGGATGCTTTTCCATTTTACGATTCGAAATTTATATCGTGAACATCTATATAAAGAGGTTTATGTCTGCGATTATCCAAGCTAGCCCCGTCGAGAAGTTATCGCAAGAACCGCTGCCAACCGGAGATTCCTGTGTCCTCGTTATTTTTGGAGCTTCTGGCGATCTCACAAAGCGCAAGCTCATTCCCGGTCTCTACAACCTCGCATGTCAGGGCTGCATGAACCCGGAGTTCGAAGTTCTCGGGATTGGCCGCACGCCGATGAGTCCTGAAGAGTTTCGCAAGAAGACGGGGGAGGCAGCCGCCAAGTCGAAAGACACACGCGACTTTAGCGACTCGGGATGGGAGGACTTCGAGCAGCGGCTGCACTACATGGTAGGCGACATCAACGATCCGAAGTTCTATCCGCGGTTGCGCGTTCGGCTAGAGGAGATGGAGAAGAATGGTTCGAGCCCAAACCATTTGTTCTATGTGTCGACGCCCGCGTCGGTAGCGGGACCAATCATTGAAGGTTTGGGAGCAGTAGGACTGAACCGGCGCGAGCATGGGTGGACGCGAATTATTCTGGAGAAGCCCTTCGGGCGGGACCTGGAATCGGCGAACGTACTGAATGACGTTGTGCACGGCGTATTCGACGAGAAAGCGGTGTACCGGATTGACCATTATCTTGGCAAAGAAACAGTGCAGAACATCCTCGTTTTCCGATTCAGTAATTCGCTCTTTGAACCGGTGTGGAACAGGAACTACATCGACTATGTAGAGATCACCGCTGCTGAAACGGTGGGCGTCGAAAACCGCGCGGCGTTCTATGAAGAGACGGGCGCCCTGCGCGATATGGTGGCGAACCATCTGCTTCAGTTGCTGGCGCTGACTGCGATGGAGCCGCCGTTAGCCTTCGATGCGGATTCAGTACGCGAGCAGAAGGTGCAGGTATTTCGATCGATCCGGCCGATGAGTGTCGAGGACGTCGCACGATTCACCGTTCGAGGGCAGTATGGTCCCGGGGTGATTGATGGGAAATCGGTACCGGGATATCGGCAAGAACCTGGCGTGAATCCCAACTCCACAACCGACACCTACGCAGCTGTAAGGTTTCAGATTGAGAATTGGCGTTGGGCGGGAATTCCTTTCTACATCCGGACCGGCAAGCGTCTTGCACAAAATTTGACCGAGATCCGCGTGCATCTCAAACCGACGCCGCAGGCATTGTTTGCGAACACATCGTCGGGCATTGATCCGAATGTCATAACAATCAGCATTCAGCCAGACGAGGGAATCTCCATCGCGTTCGACGCGAAGCGGCCGGGAACACAAGTGCGAACGGTGACGGTTCAGGCCCACTTCTCGTATCAAGCGAGCTTTGGCTCGAAGGGGCCGGTTGCGTATGAAACATTGCTGCTCGACTCGATGCGTGGCGATGCAACGCTGTTTACTCGCCGAGACGAAGTGGAGGCGGAGTGGCGCATCATTACGCCGATTGAAGAAGCGTGGGCGCACTTGCCGGCGCCCGCCTTCCCCAACTATGCCGCGGGCAGCGAGGGACCAACCTCGTGGCATGACCTGCTCAAAATCCGTGGCAATACTGCCGATCAACACGGGCAGCGACAATCGTGACGATGAAAGGACCGTATTGAATGAGCTCGTGCCAACTGAAGCATGACGAAATTCGAGTGGTGGTGGTACATCCTTGTTTTGGTCGTCTGTCGTGAGATAAGCCGGATTTTGTGACCGACCTTAAAGCGTCGAGCATTAGACACTAACGGAATGCGGTATGTGACCTTTTTGGCCAATCGGTACTGCTTCGAAGATATTGCAGGGAAGCACCGGCTTTGTCTGTTCGCTCTGCTCTTCATCGACTCTTCCCAATCCGGCACGGAGGTAACCTGCGGTGATGTTGATCGCCTTGCCGTCGTCGGACACATCCTGAAGGAAAGCGACGAATGCGGTGTCTGGTGCGGTGCAAGCTGCGTCCAACCGCAGCTCAATCGGACCGATGATGTCAATGTCATGCGCCAAGGGCGCAGTCGTCCACTCCAAGAACGCTGGGGGGGGCGGTTTCGCTTGCACGCGGACGGTTGAGACCGCCGCCCAGGTTTATATATGTCTTTGAACCAGGATTGCCTTCGTCTTCACCAAGAGCATCGTCGGCCCTGTAGGGTGCGCAATAACGTGTGAATCAACAGCGAGAATGGAAAATTGTGCGGCTCGGTTGCACGACCCAAAGAGAAGCCGATGAAAGTTGCCATCGCGATCAAGAAATTGACCTCTGGCTTGGTAAGCGCCCAATAGTCGGACACCATCGCAATAGGCGCGAACTGCAAACGTTGGCTGTGCGTCCGCTGCCGTTGCGGACGGGCTAATAATAATAAGGACGGATTCGCTCGCCACGTCTAGATCATCTCCGCCTCGGAACCATTTCGTGGCTGTGTCGCGAGGTTGCGCCACGCGAGTTGCCCTGGTTTGTGCGAGCGTTGATTAGGAGGCGAGAGCATCTGCATTGTGATGACGACTGCGGGAATCAAATACGCGAATGTTACCCAGACCCACATCAGCGCTCCTGCGCACTCCTGGTCTTGGAGCGGAGACAAACTGAACAGTTGAGTTGTGGACAGGTAGGAAGGGTAAACAGGGTGGTTACAAAACGCCAGGAACGCAGAAAGAAGGTCACACGGTAGCGTGGCAAGGAAGAGGTATAAAGCCATGGGCCACCGAGGCGCCGCTCCACGCGAAGCGGGCCGCAGCACGGGCCACCAGAACAAGAGGCCAGCCAGAAGAAAACATCCGTCCTCGACTCCATGTAGCCAATGCGACCGTATGGCCAGCTCAAACGCAAAGGGAAGATGCCATCCGATCACCACAGAAGTACCCACGAACCAGCACAACACAGGGTGCGTCAGACGCTGTTCGAACGATCCCGCCGGCAGGCCGCCGAGGAGCACCTTGTTTTCAATAAAGCATCTCGACATCCAGCTCTGCAGTACGACCACTGGCGCCCCAGCCAAAACTAGAGGAGCGGCAGCCGTCATCAGCAGGAGATGCTTCACCATGTGCATGGTGAGCGACTGATGATCAAGTGTGGCTAGGGGGGACGCCACGGCAGTCCAGACTGAGACGAGGCCACACATAAACGCGACCAGCCGCCAAACGGGGATGAGATTTGGGAGAGCATTTCGAAGATGAAGCCAGCCGCGCAAGTAAAACAACGCTGTGACCACCAGCGCGAATCCGACGGCGAGGAGCAGCGACAGCGGCTGCATGTGGGCATGGGGCTCGAACATGGCTAGGTTTACCGTGGGGTAACCTCGCTTGCGCCGAGTGCAATGGCACGAGAAGCGTCACCTGCTGGCGGTTGACTAGCCGGGTGCAACGTCTTAAGGAACGCCACTAGCGCAGTGGTCTCCGCCGGACTGAGATTCTTTCCATAGGCTGGCATATTCCCCCCACCCTGGATCACCTGGCGAATGAGCTGATCTGCGTTGAGACGTAGAGCGACACTGTCAAGCGCTGGGCCACGTTGACCTCCTTTATCGTCGAGCGAATGACAGTTGTGACATTGCTTCGCCTGAAAAACCAGCGCACCGCGACGCTCCAAGGCAGTGCGCCCCCGCAGGTATTCTGAGGGAATCGGTTGGCTGCTCCAAGCATCCATGACGGGACTCCAGGGTGTGTGCTGACCTAAATGCGTCAGAGTACCGAGAGTTACTGCAATCAATAGAGTCGTGAGGACAGCAATCGGCCTGCGCTTCCAACTCTTCTCGCCTTCGCCCGCTACCAACGGAAGTACGAGAAGGACGACGATTCCGACTGCGGGGCCAATCAGCAAGATGGGTGTCTCGGCTGACGGGGGCAAGAAGGAGAGCAGCGCATACAGCCACAAAAAGAAAAAGTCAGGCCGCGGAGCAGTCTGGATAATCGTCGGATCAGGCTGGCCGCCCGGACCAAAGGGACCAAAATAGACCGCGCAGATAGCGATCGAAAGAAGAATGAAACCAGAGAACAGTATGTCCTTCCCCACCGCGCCGGGCACGAACGGTACACCCTGTTTATGCGTCAACTCGCGATAATCCTGCAAGTACGTGGCACGCCGAACGATACGTCCTGGCATGGGCCACTCGTTGATTCCTAACTTCAGTACCATGAGCAAGTGAACGCCGACGAAAGCAATCAACAATCCGGGGACAATAAAAACGTGCAGTGCAAAGAATCGTGAAAGCGTCGTGCCGGCAATGATCGGACCCCCAAGCATCAGGTTTACAGCCCAAGGGCCGATCATCGGAACGCGGCTAGCGATCGATGCACCGATCCCTAGTCCCCAGTACGCGTCTTGGTCGAATCGGAGTACCTGACCCGTGAAGGCCATCCCGAGAGTCACGAGCAAAAGAAGAACGCCAACGATCCACGTGAGCTCTCTTGGGAACTTGTACGCTCCAAACAGGAAAACTTGGACCATGTGAATCAGGACAATCGCGACCATGAAGTTCGAACCCCACCCGTGCAGGGCTCGTATGAACCAACCCAAAGCGATGCCATGATTAAGGGTCTGGAGACTATTCCACGCTTCTCCCGCTGAAGGCACATAGATCAGGGCAAGCAGAATGCCTGTCACAATCTGGAGCATGAAACACGTGAGCGCGGCGCTGCCGAAAACATAGAACCAGCTTGCGGTCTCGCGCGGAACGGGGTGCTCGGCTGTTTCGCGAATGGGCTTGCCAAGCTGCAGCCGTAGATCGAACCAGTCACCGACTTTTTGGATCAGGCGCACGTCGGCTTCCCTCCCGCCTTATTTGCTACAGGCTGACCGGGAGTCGGCATTTCGCCCGCTTTGATCAGAAGTTTGCCATCTTCGATTTTGTAGTGGTACTGAAATAAACCACGTTCGGGAGGTCCGGAGGCGCGGGAACCGTCTTGGTAGTAAGCGCCTCCGTGGCAGGGGCACATGAAGAGCCTCGACTGGGCGAACCAGCGAACTGGGCATCCCAGGTGCGCGCAGTTTATGGCAAAGACCTGGAAATTCTGATCGTCAACGTTTCGAACCCAGCATGCGATATCTGCGGTTTCGCCGTCCCAGGGATTCACGGCAGGATTTCGATACGTGGCGAGCCGAGTCTGCCCGGCAGGGAACTGTTCCAGCCCGCCGAGAGAAAGCCACGACTCATATCCGATCTGCCTTTCGCGAGTCACGGGAGAAACGAGATAGCGCACGATCGGCACGGCCAAAACAATTCCGACGATACCGTTAAGAAGCAAGCCGATTTTTACGAGCATCGCTCGTCTGGACATTCCGGTTTCTGCACTCATCGAGATCCTCCGTTGGCGGGATTCGTCGAAGCAATCGGGTACTGCCGTCCCCCAAGCGTTGGTCGTTGGCTGGAAAGCCAGGCCACGACATCGGAAATTTCCTGCGCAGACATAGGCCGGCCCTCGACGTTACCGCGCCAGTCCGGCGCCCCCAACTCGGGCCGGCCTGCAATCACTATCGTTCTAAGCGACTGGTCACTTACCAGGGCAAGAAATGATCCGTCTACAATCGAGCTGGCCTTGCTCCCTCCGCCACCATTCGGTCCATGACAGGAGGAGCAGTAAATTCGATAGGCGTCGGCACCACGTTGAGGATCGCCAGGACCCTGCGCTAAGTACGACGGTGGAATCTGAATGCTGAGCGCATCGGGCTTTGCCCAGGATCTGATTCCCCGCACAAGGGCCTCGATCTGGTTTTTAGTGAGCATCCCACCCGCACTCTGCGCGAAGGCGGGCATCGAAGTGCCCGGCACTCCGGTCGCAGCGGTGCGGCGAATCACGGTGTCGTCAGCAATTGCAAGAAAAACGGGACTAGCCAGAGCAATAGCTGCCCCACCCTCGCCGTTCGCTCCATGACATCCTGCGCAGTTCTGTCCATAAAGGACACTGAATTCCATGACTGCGCTCGGTGGCACAACCTCGGAGTCGGCCCGAGGTGCGCCGGGGGAACTGGTCTTCCGCCAAGGACTGGCAGCGATCGTCAGTGCTGAGCGCGACATGCTTCTGGTTGGGCAGGCGTCAAATGCGGTCGACGCTGTAGCTGAATTTCGTCGTCATCGGCCCGACATCACTTTGATGGACGTTCGGCTTCCTGGTACAGATGGCACCGACGCGCTCATTGCAATTCGTGGCGAGTTTCCGCAAGCCCGCATCATTATGCTTACAACTTCCGATGGCGATGGCGACATCCAGCGTGCGATGCGAGCAGGAGCCTCGGGCTATATCCTGAAGAGCATGCATATGGACGAGTTGCTGAGCGTGATCCGGGCGGTTCACGCTGGCCGGCGGCACATTTCGCCCGAGGTGGCGGCCCGCCTCGCGGAGCATCTGGGTGACGACGATCTTACGGCTCGAGAGTTGGACGTTCTTCGACTCATTAGAGATGGCCATCGCAACAAACAGATTGCCGATCAACTTGCGATTTCGGAGAATACCGTCAATTTTCACATCAAGAACTTGGTGGACAAGCTTCAGGCCAATGATCGAACGCACGCGGTTACCATCGCGCTCCGGCGTGGCCTGCTACAAATCTGATCGCGTCGCAAAACAACCCGCGGAAAACCGCACGCCGACCTTCAATTTGTCCGGTTCCCCCTGCATCGGGCGACACACTTTCAGAACCTGAGTAGATTTACTACCAGATCTTATGGTGGCTATGGAAAACTAGAAAACTCTGCGAATCGCAAACAGTCCATATTGAATGTTTGGTCTTTTCAGCGAAAATTGGCCCTTATCCTTTTGACTAGAGACCGTCGAACGGTCATCTTCTCCCGGAAGATGATGCCGCCAGGGACTATTAGAGTAATCTCGGTTCCCGAGTTCGAGGAACTCACGAGTGTGAGCTTGCCTCCGATGCGAGCGGCACGCTCCCGCATTCCTTGAAGTCCGAAGTGTCCGTCCTTCCCCCGGTCCGCAATAGCGGGGTCAATCCCCGTGCCGTTGTCAAGGACACGCAGGGCAAGGTCGTCAGCATATGTGAGTTCCACTTGCAGGCGACTGGCCCCCGAATGTGAACATGCGTTGCGGATGGCTTCGTACCCAATACGGTAGATTTCATCACGGACAATGGGATGCATTTCTCTGGCATCGCCAATTACAAAGAATGTGACCCCCATCGAGCTTGGGATTCCCCCGTCTTCGGTTACGCGCCGGAGAGCTTCAGCGAGATCGTTAGTCCGCGTCGTCGCCGTGCGCAGAGAGTTCAGCGCTGCTCTCCCCTCCTGGGTTGCCTGTCCAAGCCAGGTGGATACCTGTTCCATGGCTCGACGCATTTCAATGAGATCTGTGGAGGGCCTGAGCGCTTGATCCGCAAGCAACTTGCTGCCTTGGATGGTCTGAAGGAAGGTATCATGCAGCTCCCGCGCCATTCGCGTGCGTTCTGCCAATCGCTCGTCGAAGCGGGCGGCGATGGCTCTGGAAATTCGCAGAACACGCAATCTGAACGTGGCGCATATGGTGCCGCCACCTAAGACAATGCACAGCGCTCGGAACCAGTTTGTTTGATACCACGCCGGCGCGATGCTGAATTCCAACGTGGCGCCGGTTTCGTTCCAGACGCCATCGTTATTACATGCGATCACGCGAAACCTGTATTTCCCAGGTCGAAGATCGCTATAGAAAGCTTGCCGCCTTGTTCCTGGCTCCTGCCAGGCCGAATCGCGGCCCTCCAGCTTGTAGCGAAAACGCACTTTCTGCGGAACTACAAAGCTCAGCGCCGTATAGTCAATTTCGAGATCACGAGTGACGGGAGGAAGACGAAGATCCTCGCCAGGGGGATAGTTCTTTCGGTCGGCAATAAGTGCTTCAACATGAACCGGTGGAGGTAGTGCATTTCTACTGAGATGACCCGGATCGATCATTTGCAGCACGTCACCATTTGCAAACCACAACCGTCCATCGGGAGATCGTGCGGCTCCCTCAAAAGGGGCACGGCCCGGTTGGACACCATCAAATACGTCAAGAATCTTAAGCTGCACCGTGACGTCAGGCTGTCCCCACCATCGTTGCAATTCCTCACCTGTAATTTCGACGAGCCCGCACTGTGTGTATAGCCAAAGAGCCCGTTGGTCGTCTTCAATGAGTGCATACACAGTATTGCAAGGAAGGCCGTTCTGGACTGTGAGAGTCTGCTGTTTTCCTTCCCTCCATGCGACAACTCCTAGCGGTGTTGCTCCTAATACCGAACCATCGGAATTCACAATGAGCTGACTTACGCGAGAATCCTCCCCGTGCTTGAAAGGGAAGGTTTCTGTCTTGCCCTGCCGATATCGAGCCAGATCGCCATTCATTAGACCTAGCCAGATACCGCCTCCGGGATCGGCCGCTACTTTACGGGCCGCCGGCATCTGCGGCACCGGAAACTCTTCTTGCACTTCGAAATCGCGAATCCGAATGAGCGTCCTGGGAGGACCAACAGTCTCAACCCAGATGTTATTGTCTACATCTTCCGTCATCCCGACAGCTAGTCCGATCGGCCTGCCATCGCGCCTGTTGATCCTCCTGAACTTTCCGTTCTTGTAAATCGACATCGTGTCATCTACGCCGACCCACAGCTGTCCCGCATGATCTTCGAGTAGGGACGTAACCTGATTCCCCGGCAAGCCTTTCCCGGCTCGAATTGAAGACGGCCAGTCCTGATGAATGGCACCCAAAGCACCATCACCTCCTATCCAGACAGTGCCATCTCGTGCGGCGAGAACACCATCCACCTCTGGCGTGGCTAGTCCTTCACGGGTTGAAAAGGTAGCAACTGGAACATCACGAAAACAATCAATGCCCTTTGTCGTCGCAACCCACAGATTGCCTTCACGATCCTCATAGAACGCGTTCAGTTGGGCGGAGTCGCCGGAAAGACCATCCGCACTGCGAAAATGATCCACCTTGCGACCACGAACACGGTAAATGCCCTGGTTGTCCGTCCCGATCCACAGAGCATTTTCGCGGTCCAAGAACAACGCGAAAACCCCGAGCGTGCTGCCATCCAGTTCGGGCGTGACAAATGGCTTCCAGGCGCCTTGCACCAGTTGCTGTAATCCCAAGCCTCGGCCAGGCAGGTCTATTCCAACCCATACGGTGCCATCAGGGTTGGCGGCAAGACTCTTTGCCCCGTTTATCCCTTGGTGCGACTTTAATTTCGTTAACACGAACGTGCTGGACGAGCCTGGCTTCCAGCGAAAAACCGTTGTATCGCTACCGAGCCAAAAGTTACCCAGGCTATCCTCGATAAGAGCTGCCCCATAGTCGGCACCTGGGAGTCCATCTGCCTTCCCATAGCACCGCATGCCAGTGCCAATGATCTGGCAAAGACCTCCGTCCGTATCGCTTCCTCGGCTACGCGTGAACCAGATTGTTCCATTGCGATCTTCAATAATCGAATTGATCAATTCCGGCGTGATCAGATAGCTGGTTAGGTGCTGATTGTCCCAGTGGCTCAGACCACCTTCCATCCCGATCCATAGACTCCCATCGCGCGCACCCAAGAGAGAAGAGACATCAGAGGACGGCAGATGCATTCCATCTGGAGGAGTCCACGGAACGAATCGCACCCCATCGAAGCGCAACAAACCGGCTTCCGTTCCGATCCACAGATATCCATCCGTAGTTTGTGTAATTGCATGCGGCGCGCCGCTAAAGACTCCGTCCTGAATCCTCCATGTGGTGTGTGCGTACTGGGAGATGTGGCGGGACGGATCGACTGCCCAGAGCGAGCTTACAGCGAAGAGAAATAACAAAAGGAAAAAAAAATGGTGTCGCGGAACTCCCAACGCCTCTGTTTTTGGAGCAGAGTCTGCACGCCGCTTTTCGAGTGGGCTCACGGCCGATCTGAGCTCCTTCTCCCGAACAACATACATGCACCGCGAAATGCTGCAGAATCTGTGAGTCTTTAAATAACTCCGGCCACAAACGCTGGAATGCCGTTTAAGCGCATCCGTGACCCTACCGAGTTTCCCGCTTTCGCGGAACACCAAGTTCTATAGCCAGTATCCTACATTTTTCTGTAGTCCTTGGAATGCGATCAAAATCTGTAGCAGGGATATCGATCACCTACAGAAAAATGCAGTGAAAAAACTACTAGGTCTGGTGTGGTCGCAATTCATGACTTCGATCATTCTTGTACACAATGGATAGCGACACGGCGGGTGCTGTACGACTTTAGTCCCCGTCCGGCTTTATCGCTCGATGAAATCAACAGGCTTGTCGGATCGCCACCTGTGCACCCAGACGGGCGATAATTTTGAAAGTGGCGAATTCCATGTCTGCCCCGACGAATCGGAGTTCTCCGTTTCGATACTTCTGTAGTTCCTTTAGGTTTTAGAACGCTCAGACATAGCGAAGAGAAAACACCATATGGCTCGTAATCGAATCGACGCTCGCACGCACCCGGTTACGCTATTTGAGATTTCGCGCCGCGACCTTATCGTTGGCGGCGGCGCTATGGTGGCTGCTTTCGGATTGCCGATGCCCTTACTTGCCGATCAACCAACCCGTGCGAGCACGCCAGCTCCGCACCGCGATGGCCAAGGAGAAAATCTTATGAACGTGATCACCACTACAGACGGAACGAAAATCTATTTCAAGGACTGGGGTACTGGACAACCGGTGGTCTTCTCGCACGGTTGGCCGCTCACTGCGGATGCATGGGACGCACAGATGCTGTTTCTAGGCGAGAAAGGCTATCGTGTCATCGCTCATGACCGGCGCGGCCACGGTCGCTCAAGCCAGCCGTGGAGCGGGAATGAGATGGACACATATGCGGATGACCTCGCCACGCTCATTGAAACGCTCGATTTGAAGAACGCTACGCTGGTCGGCCATTCTACGGGAGGCGGCGAGGTCGCGCGTTACATCGGCCGGCACGGCAGCAAGCGGGTGTCGAAGGCTGTACTGATCGCCTCCGTGCCGCCCCTGATGCTAAAGACAAAGAACAATCCCGGAGGCTTGCCCATCTCTGTATTTGACCAAATTCGTGCCAGCGTCGTAGCCGACCGCTCCCAGTTCTTCAAGGATCTGAGCCTGCCCTTCTACGGCTATAACAGGTCAGGCGCTAAGACTTCGCAAGGCGTTAGAGATTCGTTCTGGCTGCAGGGAATGCAAGCTTCGATCAAGGGGGCGTACGACTGCATCAAGGCGTTCTCAGAAACGGATCAAACAGAGGACCTGAAGAAGTTCGACCTACCGACGCTGATCATACAGGGCGACGACGACCAAATCGTGCCATTTGCCGATTCGGGTCTTCTCCAGTCCAAGCTCATCAAGGGCGCGACGCTGAAGGTCTATCCTGGGGCGCCACACGGTCTGTGCACTACTCACGCAGATCAGGTCAATACCGACCTCCTCGCGTTCCTAAAATCCTAACGCTAACGACTGGAGCAGGTGTACCTATTGGCAGGATAGCGCTTGGCGAGATTCGTCGCGGTTGTCTTATGCCTGTCTAGTGTTAGTGCTCGCAATTATCCAAAGGAAGGAAGGCCCTAGCAGAAACCTTGGACACTGAAGATCCGAACTGCGATCGCCGCAATGAAGTCGATTCTGGTTATCGAGCGCGATGGTCTTTTGCAGAAAAGTCTGAAGCGACTTTTCTCCTCCGCGGAAGAATATGAGGTCGATGTGGTTGCAGACGGTAAGGCAGGTCTCGAAATGCTTCGCCAAAGGACACAGGTTGCGGCGATCCTGGATATCGAGCGCCCGGTTAATTCGGAGGTGATCTTTGTAAGAAAATTGCGATATCGATTCCCAATACGCGGCTCGTAATTCTTAGTGCGAGCTCCGATGCCGCAGACAGGGTCCTTTTGAGGAATGGGTGCAAGGAAGGAGCTTTCACAATGACCCGCGTTCGCGTTAGTCATGTGCTGTTAACCTAGTGGGAATTGGTCGGGATTTGTCGTTGCATCCGGATTGATCGCCGCAAAACAATTCAATGTTGGACTGCTCTATTTGTGGCGACCACAGTTGCGACCAGTTTGACCGGCCGTGACTAGATTTTAATCAGTTGTGGATGGAATTCCTGCAGGCGAGAATTTAGCGCCAACCGAGCGCTGGGGCGATCGAAGTCAGAATTGCCTCCATGACGTGCGCATTGTAGGCAACACCTAGTTGATTTGGAATAGTCAGCAATAGCGTGTCGGCCTCCGCGATCGCCTCGTCTTTCCTAAGTTGCTCGATGAGAATCTCCGGTTCAGCAGCGTAGCTGCGGCCAAAGATCGCCCGTGTATTTTCGTCAAGGAACCCGATCTTGTCCTCCTCTTCACGAGAGCCTTGTCCGAAATAGCGTCGATCACGGTCATCGAGCAACGGAAAAATACTGCGGCTAACTGAAGTACGCGGAGTGCGCTTGTGACCAGCTTCCTTCCAGGCTGCGCGAAAAGCGCGAATCTGCGCGGCCTGTTGGATGTGTAGCGGTTCGCCGGTCTCGTCGAATTTGAGGGTTGAGCTCTGCAGGTTCATTCCTAACTTCGCTGCCCATACCGCGGTCGCGTTGGAAGCAGATCCCCACCAGATTCGATCACGCAATCCTGCAGAGTATGGCTCAAGGCGCAGCAGGCCTGGCGGATTCGGAAACATTGGATGTGGGTTCGGCTTAGCGAAGCCCTTGCCGCGGAGCAGTTCGAGAAATTCTTCAGCATGTCGCCGGCCCATCTCCGCATCGTCCTCACCTTTATTGGGGCTGTAGCCAAAATAGCGCCAACCATCGATGACCTGCTCTGGAGAACCGCGGCTGATTCCCAACTGTAGTCGGCCGCCAGCGATAACGTCCGCCGCGCCTGCATCCTCCACCATGTAATGAGGATTCTCATACCGCATGTCGATTACGGCGGTGCCAATTTCAATCTTTCGTGTTTTAGCGCCAACCGCCGCGAGCAGTGGAAACGGGGATGCCAGTTGCTGCGCAAAGTGATGAACCCGGAAGTAGGCTCCGTCCATTCCTAGTCGCTCGGCCTCCATGGCGAGGTCAATGGATTGCAGAAGCACATCAGCGGCGGACCGTGTTTGTGATTGCGGTGAAGGTGTCCAGTGGCCGAATGAGAGAAAACCAATTTTCTTCATGCAACATAAGTCTCCCATATCGACGGTGCCAGGGCGCAGCGGTGCAACAGTTAGACCTGCTGTTTTTTCAATTCGCTAAGGCGGGGAAATCTTCCCGACTGATACTCAGCAAAGAGCTTGGCAATGTCCTGCTTCGAGTCTCCTATAAATGGGCCGTAGGATACGATTGGCTCTCCTTGGGGTTGTCCCGCGTATAACACCAGCCGCGCTCCGGATTCGCCGGCGACCACACGCAACACGCTCGTACCGCTGTCAGTCGGTCGATCGAGCCAACCGACCTGCCCAGTGTTCAGCTCGGTGTCGCCGATTCGAACCGAACCAGCAATGACAAATGCGAAGCCGTTGTAGGATGCAGCTATGTCCAACTCGGCCGAGGCGTGTGGCTCTAAATTGATTTCGACGATCGTGACCGGCACATGGTTTCGCGTGCCTGACTGAAGGCCGGCCGAGGAACCGCTATAAACTCGGATCTCAGCTCCCTTTTCGCGGCGCACCGGAACCTCATTGACGTTAATCGTTTGAAAACTGGGGGCAGTCCAGCGTTTGTTCTTGGGTAAGGTAAGCCACAGCTGAAGCAGGCGGACCTTTCCTTTGGTCCTGACGTCTTCGCTGTGAATAATACCGCTGCCCGCGGTCATCCACTGCACTTCGCAAGCGTTGAGTGTGCCGCCCTCATCGCGGTCAAAGATCGCGCCGTCGAGAATAAGCGTCACAGTTTCAAAACCTGCATGCGGGTGAGGACCACCAACCGGCCGATTGCCAATGTCAAGATGATCGTCCATCAACAGGATGAAGGGGTCGGTCATCTCGAAGTTTTCCGGAGACACGACAGGCGCCGCTAGATGTCCCGGTCCGACAAATCCAGGTGCCGCTGGAGGAACGGTAACCACGCGACTGATACTGCGTCGTTGCGACATTTCTTCTCCTTCTGAAATCAATTCCCCGTTCACTCAAAATGCTTACTGAACGGGCGCTTGCGCCGTTCGAGTGCCGTATCGCCGATCATGCGCTTAGCTGGGAGGCCCCGTGCCTTTCATATACTGCGACGCAGTTCATGCCTGCGTCGCAGCCTTCGCGGTGAAGATGCCCTTGAAGCTTTCGCGGTACTGCAGGAAAACAAGAATCCACAACACGCTTGCGACGAGTGCGGGCGCGATGGTCCCCGGTGACATCGTCAGGTGGAACGCCAGGATGTTGTAGAGCTCCGCAGCCAGCAGTGTTAGCGCAAGTGGCACGAATCGGCCGAAGAGCAGCAACAGCCCACCAAACACCTGCCCCGCGAAGAAGAACGCGGCAAAGTGCGATGCAACGATGGCGCCAAAAAACTGTAACGCCAGCGGATTCGTGGGCGGCGGCTGGTGGATAAAGTTGAGAAATCCGTTCAACCCAAAGACCGTAAACATCAGGCCCAGTAAATAGCGAGCAACAATTGAAGTAGTTTTCATGAGTGTCCTCTCTTAGAAGGTCTGCGCGTGCGTCTGCACGGCTTGAAGGTGTGGTGCGAGAAAAGTGTTCCGGTCCTTCCCCTGGTTCAGCGCGCTGGTCCCACCTGCGGTGAGGAAGGTCGCGTCGGTCACGCCAAGAAAACCAAATACGGACCGCAGATACGGCTCCACGAAATTGAACGAGGCCATCCGCGTCTGGGCGTCGTACATCCCTCCGGTCGCGATGATGAAAGTTGCCTTCTTGCCGGTGATCAGGCCCTTCGGCCCTTTCTCACTGTAGGAAAAGGTCCTGCCCACTCGCGCAATCTGGTCAATCCAAAGTTTGAGAACCGAAGGCACGCCAAAGTTATGCATCGGCACTCCGATGACGTACTCATCGGCCTGCTCCAATTCGGCGAGCAGCGAGTCGGAGAGCGAGAGCAGTTCCTTCTGCTGCGGAGTGCGGCCCTGTTCCGGCGTATAGACGGCACCGACCCATTCCGCATTGATGGGCGGCATAGCCGTTGCGTTGAGGTCTCGGTCAATGACCTTTCCGTCCGGGTGCGCAGCCTTCCATTGAGTGACGAACGCAGCGGTTAGTTCGCGGGAGACTGACCGACCGTAAAGTGGGCTGGAATCGATGTGAAGCAGTGTCGACATTGAGAATTCCTCCTGCACGACATATGATGAGTAGGCGACATATGTCGATTCAGAGAAAATAAACAACTGTCGTTTTGGTCCATAAAGGCGTATGCTTTCATCAATATAGAAATGGCCCAGCTTCTCGAACCCGAGGCAGAAACAACGGATCCACGCATCCTGCGGAGCCGCCGCATGCTCATGGAAGCGTTAGCCAGGTTATTGAATCAAAAGGAATTCGCTGACGTCTCTGTGCAGGAGATCGCTGACGAGGCCACGTTGAATCGGGCTACCTTTTACCTGCACTATGCGGACAAAAACGCGTTACTGCAGGCCATGACGGAATCCCGCTTCCGCGATCTGATCGAGCGCCGAGCCATAACGTTTACTGGTTGCAAGGGAGCGTTGCGCGCGATCGCACTCGGCGTGTGCGACTATCTCGTGGAGAGCACAGGCTGCCCCACTCAGTTGTCGCGGATGGCGCTCGAAGGCTCGATCATTCCTATCGTTGAGGATATGTTCAAGGAAGGGCTTGTCCATCATGGAATGGCTCCCGGTGCGGACGCGTCACTCCCCGCGACCGCGGCGGCCTGGGCCGTTTTTGGAGCTGCGCGCCGCTGGTTCCAGACTCCTAATCGCATTCCCGCGGAAGAGATGGCAGCCAGGATTGAAACCATGGTCAGCCCAATTCTTTTCGGCGCCTCACAATAGCAGAGCGGAGAACAACCAGTATCGGGCGGTATCATCTGTGTAGGCGTCTTGCCTCTGCCTTGTCGCGACCAAGGCCGGGCGATCGCTGTTTCGCCGCACCAGAATCCTTACATTCTTTGCACTGGTCAGTTCTTTTTCGGTGGGATAGAGGAGGATGAATGGCGCAGGTATGGTTAGTCACGGGCAGCTCTCGTGGTCTGGGTCGTGTAATTGTTGAAGCGGGCCTCACTGCGGGCAATAAAGTGTTGGCGACAGCTCGGGATATTAAGACAATGGCTGATCTGTCGGAACGATATGGAGATCAGGTCAAGCTCTTCGCAATGGATGTGACCGACGAAGCCGCAGCAGCAAACGCGGTAATGGCGGCGACCGATGTATTTGGCTCGCTCGATGTGGTCATTAACAATGCGGGATATGGCAATCTTTCGTCCGTCGAAGACACGCCTCTATCGGAATTCCGGGCACAGATCGAAACGAACCTCTTTGGAACGATTATTGTGACGAA
>Ga0209168_10001241_pt1 | contig 20691 bp, 13 predicted proteins | sample Coa_R1_FD_187156 | JGI IMG/M metagenome (GOLD analysis project Ga0209168, IMG submission 187156) | Surface soil microbial communities from Centralia Pennsylvania, which are recovering from an underground coalmine fire - Coalmine... | ecosystem: Environmental > Terrestrial > Soil > Unclassified ...
CGCTGGACACGCCAGCATCACGACGACACGGAAGTACGTCCATCCGACGCCGCCGACGATGAAGGACGCGTTTCAGAAAAAGGTCCGCAATGAGCGGCGAGACCGGCGTGCCGCTCGCAAACGGGCGGTCAGGACCACGACGAGCCCGTCAATGGGCCAGCCTCCGGCGACGGATACGGTTCAGTGACGTAGGAGAGACTGCGGGACCCCCCGGCAAAAACTGCGGGGATTTTACGGGACCCTAGGCTACTGAGTGCTACTTTTGGCGACTGGCGGTGTAAAGGGTAGAAAATGAAAAAAAGCTCAGACACCGCGAAAATACTGGGCTTGCAAGGGGATAAGGTGGTGAGCGCGGAAGGAATCGAACCTTCAACCTACTGATTAAGAGTCAGTTGCTCTGCCAATTGAGCTACGCGCCCACGACGGGGACATCGTCGGGAAGACAAACAAAAATTATAGCATCGGCGGGCGACTCTGCGATCAACGGTCAGAGAAATTCGGATCATGGATTTCAACTCAGTTCGCCAATCTTAATTTTCGTCGAACCGAAATCTCTTTGCTCACGTTTTCGCCAGCCGCTCTCGTTTTCGTTCAGGCGCGCTTGATCGCGCGACGAATGGCGGTGAATCCGCAAACACCTTCACGCCTCTTCTTCATCAGTAGAAGCGGGGAGGCCGTGAATTATGCAGCGCTAAGGACGCTGGCGCACTTCCGCAGCCAGGCTCGTCTCGCTCGCAGCCGGACGCCTCGCCGGTAACGGCTCAGGCCCGATCGGCGGACGATGCTCGATGGTACCGATCACCGGCAGTTCGTCCAAAGTGTCAGCGTAAAGCGAAGCAAAACTTTGCTGGCTGCACATGCGATCGATCATGCGCTGTTGACGTCCGCTCAGCACAGCGTGCGGGAGGATGGGAAAATTGCGAAACATCCATAGCAAATAAATTCGCTGGATAAATGATGGCATTACATAACGGGGACCAAGGGGAGTCTGTACTCGGACTACCCCCGCCGCCAGTTTTTCAATCAACATACCTGGGCCTGCCTGAAAACTATATGATTTGGCCAGAGCAATTCTAGGGCCGCCATTATTGCACCGGCGCAGGTGCAATGGGAAGCCCTTTTTCACAGCTTAACAGAGAATTTTCGGCGGAAGCCCGCAATGGCGCTCGGTCACAGTGAAATTATGGGAAAGACGGGTCCCGACTTGGGACGGCGGTAAGGACAGCTTTGAACGCCCAGATCGCACGTCAGATGACGAGTTCGGGGAGGATGTCCATGCGGCGGATCTGGGCCGCCACCCCATAATCCGAGCCCTTTTCCTCGACCCGGACAATGGTGGCCTGGCAACAAACCCAGCACTTTTCACCGGAGGTAAGCTCCGGCGGCAGTATGAGAACCAACTCAACATCGGTTCCCTTCTCCATCTTCGAATTGGTATAGAGGAAGATGCCGTTGGCGCTGACATCGCGGGTGTGAGCGTTGTGGTCTTTCCCTCCCGCAGTGCGAACACGGGTGGAAACACGCGTCTTGATGCGAGATCCGGCGCGGCGCTCAGTGACAGCTTTCATGGCGGGTCAAAGTGCCCACTTACTCTACACGAAAGCTGCCATTTGGACGAGGGATTCCGGGCTCCTTCCAGCTAGAGCCCGGAATGAACGAGGGGTATCAGATAGTGGGGCGCTTGGCGCGAGCGGCCGGCACGACCAGAGCCTGCTCCATGGTCGGCACGTTGGTTCCGCGGAGTTTGGCTTCCACTTCGTGCAGCTTGTCCGTCTGCTCCGTCTGGTAGTAGGCCTGAATGAGCAACTCCATGGTGAAAGGATTGTCCTGGTCATCTTCCAGATGAGCGATAGCGTCCTGATATTTCTTTTGATCCATCAGCAATGCGCCAGCAGCGCCTTGGTAGGAACTCTGAATCACACGGTTGCGGCTTCCGCTGGCCATGGTCTCCAATTCGTGGAGAGACTTGTCAGCCAGAGAAACGTTCCCGGATCGTGAAGCGTGCACCACGCGATTGCGGAGGATGCGCGAAAGTTCCTCGTTGCGATCGGATGCCGAGACGTTGGATTGATGAGTCAGGGATTCCTGCGCCAGCTTGAGGTACTTCAGCGCGACATTGTCGTCGGCCTGATACTCGGCTAAGTGGCGCAACGCTTGCGCCTCCGAGAGGAGGTACTCCTTGTTGTGCGCCGTGGTCGCGATGTCGAGGAATTGCTTGTCCGCCTCGGCGTAGTTGCTTTCGCGAACATAGGTCATGGCCTTCTGCATTTCGTAGCTAAGGCGATCGGTTTCGTTGTGAGCAAACTGGATGGCCTTGTCATATTCGGTGCGAGCTTGTTCCTGATTGCCCATCAAGGCATAGGTATCGGCGATACCGATCTGCGAACTGACAAAGTCGGGATCCATCTTCAGGGCTGCGCGGTAGTGCGCGAGCGCGCTTTCGAAATCGCCAGCCATGCGTTTTAGTTCGCCATAGGAATCCTGCGGATTGGGCTCTTTGGGCAGCAGCGCAACATAGCGGTCCATCGCGGCGAAGGCTTTACTGAATTGACGGTTGCGGGCATCGATATAGGCGAGGTCGTTCAGCGCGGCGGGAAAGTTCTTATCGATCGATAGCGCCTTGTTCATGATGTTCAGCGCCTGCTCGTTGCCATCCTCCAGCATCATCCAGTTGCCGGCGAGATAGAGAACGTGCTTGTCGCGCGGATACATCTCGATCATGTCGTTCATGGCAGTGATGCCGCCGATGAAGTCGCCTTCCTGGACCTTCACGACCCACGCGACCATCAACTGCTCGCCGGGAGTGGTCTTGGGAGCGAGTTCCTTCGCCTTGGCGCGTGCAGTCACGATCTCCTGCGGATCTCCACTATTGAATGCGATCCAAGCCCAAGCGACCGCGAGATTGGGATCTTCCTTTACCGCAGCGCGCCAGTCTTCGTTGCAGCGCTCGAGATAAAGATTCTCGTAATCGGCAACTCCTTTTTCCCACAGCTCGCGGGCTTTGGCGGATGAAGTCGTAACGGTCAGGGGTGTGGATTCACCCTTCACGTGGTGCGCGAAAACCGGCGCAACAACGGACAGACTCAATGCAAGAACGGCGCACGACTTTAACGAGAAAGTGCAGCGCATCAGGGATCTCCGGAACAGAGCTTTGTGGGGAGGGATAACTAGACAGAAGGTAACATCGGCGTAATCGAAGGGCGAGGTGACGAAAGGCGTAGGGCCAATGAGGCATTTAGCTATTTATTCATTTAGTCATTCGTGTGATTTGGTGATTAGGTGATTGGGCGACGCGCGGATTGAAGGTGTCGAGGCTGTGATGAGAAATTCGTCGGTACGGACGCTGCGGAGTTCCGTTTTGGGACTGCGTTACTATTTAGTAATTACCCTCCCCCCCTCCCCCGGTTCTGTAGAATCAGCGGTTTAGCGGGAAATCGCGAAGTAATCTATGGGGCACAATCACTTGCGGGCAAAATCTTGATTTTAAAGAGCTTGGCTCATTCGCTGTGGCGACAGCCACGCTAGCGCGCATGCGGATCATGAAACATTTCCTAGTCTGTGGGCAAGGTCAGATGTCACAAAGGGCTGTGGAATTCCGCCAATACTTTGGGGCACGCCACGTTTAGCTAGCGCGAACCTCCCCGAAAACCCTGCGCGATTTTCCGGAATGCGCCGCGTACGATTGGTTTTCCGGGACAGCCATCTACCGCGAACGACCACAGCGCGCCAAACATAAATGTTAGGCAAGACCGGACGAAATGTCCGTAGTGAAACTCTAAGTTCCTTGGGCTGTTCACAATCGCGCTGCTCACAAGTTGCAATTTGGTCTCAGCTAACTCCATCCTGAAATTTCGCTGAAAAAGCGAATAGAAATATTTTCAACGCGCAGCGGTCCGTTTGCGCTCGATGGTTACCCGTGGGTGTTATTCTTGCGCCGCAATTTCTTTGGAGGAAATCATGAGCGTTCGGAAGGCAGTTACTTTCCCTGTGATTCTGGCCTTGATAATGCTGGTCTCACTTACGTTGAGCACACGGGCCGCCGCGCAGAGTAGTTGGGCGGTTGAAAATACTTTTCACATTGGCGGCGAAGGCGGAATGGACTACATCACAGCGGACTCGGAGAACCACCGACTTTATGTCCCAAGAAGTACGCACACGATGGTCATCGATGCTGCGTCGGGAAAGGTAGTCGGAGATATTCCCGGGCAAAAGCACAATCACGGAGTCGCTCTGGTTCCCAGCGCAGGACGCGGATTCATCAGCGACGGCGAAGGCGCAGTAGTGATCTTCGATCTGAAGACGAATGCTGTGTTGGGCACGCTCAAGGCGCATCCCGACGCCGATGGAATTATTTATGACAGCGCCAGCGGGCTGGTACTGGTGGTCTCCGGGGACGACGGCATCCTGATGACGATCAAGCCCGATGTCGATCCGAAGACAGGGAGTATCGACGCGCCAATCGAACTGGGCGGCAAACCCGAATATCTGGCCGCGGACGGGAATGGCAAAGTCTATATCAATCTTGAAGACAAGGACCAAGTCGCGGTGGTCGACCTCAAAGCGAGAAAGGTGCTTGCGCACTGGCCGGTTGCTCCGGGCGGCTCGCCGGTGGGGATGGCGATGGACACCAAGAAGCGGCTGCTGTTCATTGGCTGTCGCAAACCACAGAAGATGATCGTGATGAGTGCCGATGACGGCAAGGTGCTGGCGGATCTCCCGATTGGAGCGGGTGTCGATGCGACCAAGTTCGACAGCGGTCAAGCGTTGGCGAGTTGCCGTGACGGCAAGCTTTTCGTGGCCGGCGAAAATGCGGCGGGCAAATACGAAATTGTAGAGACCGTAACGACTGCTGTCGGAGCGAAAACAGTCGACATCGATACGACGACACACAAGGCGTATCTGCCGACGTTCGAATTTGAAGAGCAAAAGCCCGGCGACACGGGACGTCCAAAAGCGAAGCCGGGGACCTTCATGATTGTGGTGGTGGCGAAGCGCTAGAGGACTCGAGATTCTCGCAAAAAGAAAAAGCCCCTGCGGAAGCAGGGGCTTAATTGAGAGCGCAAAGTTAGAAAGTGAATTTGGCTGCGAGCTGGATACCGCGCGGGCCGCCGCCTCCGAGGAACGGGTTGCCGATACCCACGTCGCCGGTGGCGGTCAGGTTGTAGCCGCCCACTCCGACTTCGCGGTTTCCGGCCAACTGGAATCCATTCGCTGCGGGGTCCGCAATGAAAGCCGGCAGGAACGGGTTGGCAAAGTTGGGATGGTTCAGGATGTTGAAGATATCGGCGCGAAGCTGCAGGGTCAGGCGTTCAGTTAGAGCAGTGGTTTTGTAGAGCGCGAAATCCAACTGCTTGTAAGTCGGACCGCTTAGAGCGTCGCGGCCCAAGTTTCCGTAGTGGCGAGTTCCGGCCACGCAATCGCTGGCGACGCCGTTCGCGCCTCCCGCCGGATTCACCGTGCAAGGAATGGCAAAGGAGCTCAGCTGCATGAACTGGCGCGGATTGCGGTTGTTCTGAACGATGGGTCCGACGACGTCAGGCCGATCATAGCAATCGCCGCCGCCACTGAAGTCATCTTCGCAGTTGTAGTTGAACTGGAAGGGTTGTCCGCTCTGCAGAGTGAGAACGCTGTTCAGACCCCAGCCGTTCTTCAGCTTCTGCATGCTGCCGCCCATTTTCGGAAGCTCATACGAGAAATTCCAGGTGAAGCGCTGCGGCAGATTGAAGTTGGAGGGGCCATACTCCCGCTGCGGGCTGGTGCTGTCCTGGGGCTGCGCGGCGTTCGGCTCGAAATCCTCACCGTCGCTAGAGTTGTCGAGTGACTTGGACCATACATAGTTGGCGATGGAGGTGATTCCATGCCATGAATTGATTCGCAAGCTTGCCTGCAACGAGTTGTAGTTCGACTTGCCGGTGGAGTTTTCCTGCATCACGTAGTATGCGCCGTAGGGATTTCCGATTCCGTAGCCACCAAAGGGGCGGTTGGCTTGGCCGAAATCCTGAAGAGTGCCGGCGGCGCAGCCAGTGGAAGCGGGCAGGGTTCCCAAATCGCACGCGTTGATAGTTGCGGCGCTCGGCTGGTTAATGTCGAAGAAGCGCCACAGGCGATGTCCTTGAGAACCTACATAGCCCAATTGCACAACGGCCTTGGAGCCGATCTGCTGCTGGATGTTGAGGTTGTAGTTCTCCATGTAGGGCGTCTTGATGTTGCGGTCGAAGGCAAACACGTCGCACTCAAAGCTGAGGCAGCTGGGAGCGTTGTATATCGGCGTGCCAGGACTGAGATTTCCGGTGGCGGTTGCGGAGACGATCTGAGTATTGGCAGGTCCCACCGGGTTGTAGGCAGGCCCCGGAGCGAAATAGGTTGGATACGGGAGATGGCCAAGGACCATGTCCTGCGAGAAGGCATCAAAGAACATCCCGAATCCGGTTCTGATGACGGTCTTGCCTTTGCCAGTTACATCCCAGGCTGCACTGACGCGGGGAGCGAAATCCTTTTTGTCGGGGTTATAGAGACTGCCCAAGCCGGGCTGTCCGACCTGGGTGAGCACAAAGGTCCCAGTTCCAGTCGAGGGAGACTCGCTCGTAATGTTGCTGAGCAAGTTGTTCTTCTCGCGCACGATACCGAAGTAGTCCCAGCGCAGGCCGTAGTTAAAGGTCAGATGCGAAGTGACGCGAAAACTGTCTTGCGCGTAGAAGCCGAAATTGTTTTCGAAAGTGTGACGCGTGGAATCGCCAGAATACTGGAATCCGCTAGAGACGGTACCGGAGAGGAAATCTGACAGATCAGCGAATTTGATACGGCCACGGAAATATTTGTCAAAGTACTGCTGAACGCTGGTGCGATGGAAGTCGACGCCGACCTTCACGTCGTGCTTGTTCACCTTCCAGGAGAAGTTGTCGATGATCTGGTTATTGGTGTCGACGCGGTGGCGCGGAACGCTTCCATTGGCACCAACCTGCCCGAACGCAGTGCCGTTGACATAGATAATTGGCAGGCCAGAATCGGTGGTGCCGCCACCTGCGCAACCTGCAGTGGTGCTCGCCGCACACAGTCCGATGGAGCTGGGATGAAAGTTCTGATCCTGCGGGAAGAAGCCCTCGGCGAAACGGTTCCATCCATAGCGCAGTTCATTAACTTTGTTCGATCCGATCGTGTGGGTGTAGGAGAGCGAGACGAGCTGGACTCGGGTCGGAGTAAATGTGTTGAAGCCGGGGAGGGGTCCTCCGCCAGCGGTCAGCGCCAAAGGAAATGATTGAATGCTGTCGCCGAAGAAGTAACGGCCAGTGAGAATATTGCTGGCATTGAAGTTCTGATCGATCTTGGCGATGAAGCTGGTCAAATCGTTATAGGAAGGAGTGTCCAAGGTAGCGTTGGGGGTTCCTCCGCAACCAAGATCTGACCCGGTATGAGGCGCAGTGGGCGTTCCGAATGTCCCAGGAATATTCGGCTTCGGCCAGGGGTTGTGGGTGGCGAGCAATGCCGTGATCACCGAATTCGCTCCGGGGAAGGTGGGAGCGGCAAGATCGGCTGCAATCTGGGCCGGGTCCGGTACACAGCCAAGGGTCACGACGCCGACTGGTTCGCGCTGGCCTTCGTAGTCGGTATAAAAGAAGGTCTTGTCTTTGACGATGGCGCCGCCGAGAGACGCTCCAAATTGGTTGTTGTGGAATGGAGCTTTCGGCTGACTGCTGAGGTTGAAGTAGTTGCGGGCATCGAGTGCGTCGTTGCGGAAGTACTCCGCTGCAGTACCGTGAAGCGCGTTGGTGCCGCTCTTGGTCACGATGTTGACTACGGCGCCGGCGTTACGTCCGTATTCCGGTTGGAAGTTGGAAAGTACGTTGACTTCGGCGACGGCGTCGATCGGCAGAATTGTGGACGGCGTTCCGAACACGCCAGCCTGGTTGATGGCCGGGTCGTTGCGGTATCCATCGTTCATGTCGGTGCCGTCGAGAAGATAGTTGTTGGAGCGGCCGCGGGCGCCGTTCATGGAGAATTCGCCGAAGGAGCCGGGTGAGTCGGAGATCTGGTCGGGCGATCCGGCGACACCAGGATTCAAGTAGATCAGCTTGGTGTAGTCGCGTCCGTTAACCGGCATGTTCTCGACGGTTTCAGCCGTGAGGACTCCTCCCAGATCATTGGTTGTGGTCTCAACCATGGGGAGCTGATCAGCCGAAACTTCGACCTTGGTGGAGACTTCGCCGGTCTTGAGGGAGGCGTCGACGCGGCGCTCGGTGGCGACATCGACGGTGACTCCTTTGGCGACGAAGGTCTGAAAGCCGCTCTGGGTCACAGTGACGTCGTAGGATCCGATGGGCAGTTCGGGGACGGAGTAGCTGCCATCGCCGCTGGTTTCGGTGGAGCGCTCAAGTCCAGTACCGGTGTTTTTCACCGTGACTTTGGCTCCGGAGACGACTGCGCCGGAAGGATCGGTGACGGTTCCGAGGATGGTTCCGCGGAAGGTCTGCGCCGAAAGGCTGACTGCAGCCAGAAGCACAAACACCAAGAAGATGCGCGCTCTCATTAGGTCTCCTTACAACGAGTGGGTTTTAGGGGAGTGATGGTTCTTGCAGGTCGTCGGGCGGCGTCATTCGAAACTCTGGGAAGCCTGCAATTCCTTGCATGCTAACGAGATGCGCAGCCCCGCCCACAAATCAGCTGAATCACATTAACCAAAGACTGCGGCCATAGTCAACCAAGGAGTTATCAATGGTTACCATAGATTTTACGTATAGGAGGAGGCTTAGAAGGTGAATGCCACGCCGCCGCGGACGGAGCGGGCGGAGTCGACGAGGTAAACAGTCTGGCCATCGCCACCGACGACCGGGATATATCCCTGAGCCAACAGGTTGCGGATGTCGATCAAGGCTTCCATCCGGCCGCCGAGACATGGCATCGGCTGTCGTATGAAGATGTTCAGGTAGGGGTCCATCCGACCAGCGGAGGCGTTGAACATGTCAACCGGGGTCAGGGATGTTCCGTTCACCCAGCGATACGAGGCGATCCAACGAGTGTGGGTAACTGGGGTGGTGCCACTAAGTTTCGCGGCCAAAGCGTGACGCCGCTGGGTCGATATCCATTGTGCGGCCTGTTGGAGCGGGACGTCGGGCCGGGTCAAGTCGAGAGCCCCACCGAAGCCATAATCTACGGTGGCGGTCAGGTCGGAGGCAAACTTGTGCTGCAGCACGACCCGCATTCCGGTGGTATCGAGGCTGCGGCCAGCATAGCTGAAAGTCCCAGAAGACAAATCTGGGATGAGGAAACCGCCAGCCGCCGTAACGTCCCCAACGCCGGTCAGGGCCGGATCGGTGACACGATCGTAAAATGCAGCGACCTGGAAATTGGTGTTTTTGATACGGTGCGAGACGCTAACTTCCTGATGATGCGCGCTCTCGATCTTGGGAGAGAAACCGAGCAGACTGACACGTGGGTTCGACTCGCTTAGATCGGCGGGGGCGGAGTCGAATCCCTTCTCGGCGCGGCTATCAGGGCGGGAAGTAGCGTATTCATATTCAACTACCGTGTCCGGCGAAACGTGAAAGTCGGCGGAACCATAGGGACGGAACGCACTCAGGTGACCGAGGAATTGAATGGCCTGCAGTTCGCTGCCGAATTTGAGTTCGAGAACGTCATCTACGGCGAGTTCGTCACCCGCAGAGAGTGCGGCCGCTTGCAGCGCCGCGTTATGCAGGTTCGGGTCCGACGGGGAAAACCGGCTGACGGTCAGTGCCAGAGTCGGCTCTGATCCATTGAGCAGGCGATGGGAGTAGCGGGCACGCAGCACCGCCGCAGGTAGAGTTTCCCCGTAACCGTATCCCACATTGCCAGTAAGGGCGAACTGTCCAGTCGAGAAGATCGAGCGCTCCAGCTTAAAGCTGGTGCTCATGTCGGAACCGGTTCCGTATCCTCCCGCGGCTGAGCCGGCGAGGAAGGAGAGACTTCCGCTGAACTCGTGTTTCTGCTTCTCGGTGGAATTGATGTCGTCAAAGATCCGCAGGATGGGACGGTTGGCGACCGAACGAAGGGTCCATTTCCAGTCATCGTCGTCGGGCAGGCTGCGCACCGGGCCGAGTTGCATGACGTTCAGCAGAGTACTGAGTGTGATGTTGAGGCTCAGGCTCGAGCCGGGACGGATGCCAACCTTCTCGCGCACCGTCGGCAGGAAGGAAGGAGCTGAAACTTTCAGGGTGTAGAGACCGGGAATGAGGCCGCTGGCAGTGTAGTAACCGGCAGCATCCGTGAAGACGGTGAGCGAACGGTTAGCGGTGCCGAGGATTTGCACCACGGCGCTCATCTGGGGATCGCCAGAGGCATCACGCACGTAGCCGGAGATGGCTCCGGGGCGCTCTCCGGCAAAAGCCGGCAGCGACAGCCCGAACGCGACAATCCAAGTTGCGAGCTTACGAAGCGTCAACTCTGCCCCACCCCCTGGGGGAATGCAGGGAGTTACTCTACTGCAAACACCGCTGACGGATCAACGGTCTGTTTGGATACGTTGTCATTCACTCTGATCTGAATCTTGTAAACGCCGGGCTGCAGATTTGCGGCCCTGATTGACTTCTGCAGCGTCACCTGATCGCCGACGTTGCCCATGGTGTCTGTGTTCTCGACCTGCTGCACGACTTGCTTGTTTGTCGCGACGTTAGTGATGTTGTATTCAAAAGTGGCGGAAGGCTTGTGGGTCTTTTCGTCCACTCCCAGATTATAGACCTGCATCCAAAAATTCAGCTTCTGATCGCGGTCGCGTTTGAATGTGACCGGCTTGCCGTCGGCGGGCGCGACGCGCGGGCGCACTTTCATCGTACCAATGACAAAGCTGCCGCTGCCGATTGCTTTCGTGGGAACGGGCTCCATCTGGTCCGCAAGGATCAAGGTTGAGGTCGCCAGTTTGTCGTCAGAATATTCGGGAACCACGATGCTGCGGCTCCATACACCTTTGCGATCGCCATTTACGTCTTTGATTGCGACATTCAGTTTATAGCGGCCGGGGCGCAATGGAAGTGCCTTCCAGTAGACCGAAGCGTTCTCGGCGGTACGAGGCAGAAGTTCGGCGGGCACGTCGACCTGAACTGTGTCTTCGAAGGTCTGCACGATTTTGCCGGTGAGCGTCGACAAGCGTCCGAAGATGTTCACCGTTCCGCGCTCGACCCCTTCTTTGTTCACGAAGGTGATGTCGCGGTTCTTCATCTGGATCGTGACGGGCACCAGCACGGTGTCCGAAGTGACCTTCACGAAATCGGCGCGAACGTCGAAAGGCATCGGATTGAGGATAACTTTGGAGTTAACTGCCTCTTCCAGATCCGTGAACTTGACCTTGGGCGCCTGCTGTAGCTTGAAGAACTGGTCTAACCGGTCGAATTCCTTGGCGGCGATCATGGAACTGTTGGGACCTGCACCTAGGCGTTCCAGACCATTGCCATTAAAGCGTTGCGATTTGTTGGCCATGCCCATCTGCTCCCACATAGTAAGGCCTGCATTGGGCGTCATAAGGAGGGCGTCTTTTTCAGAGCGGTCCATCGTCATGTGATATTCGCCGCACATGCAAGTGTCGACGAATTCGATGATGACTTCCTGCCCGATTCCCTCAATGTACCGGTAGCGCCATTGCTCGAACGGAAAAGTCGAGGTTTCGCCGCCACCTTCTTCCATGGGACGCTCGTAGGTTCCACCGGAAGGATGAGACTCAATTTCGTCAGGTTTACCAAAGACGATGTATGTCCGGCCGCGATCGGTTTTCCAGCCCGGAACGCCCGCAGCGAAGTGTTCATTCGCGTAGGCGATGCGCTGGTAGTGCTCTTCTTTGTACTCGTTCTCTTCGGTATCGGGCGTGGGATCGCGGCGTTGCCAGAAGGCTTCGATAAAGTTGTCGCGCTCTTCGTCATTGGAGAGCTGCTTAAAGGCGGCGCGCTCTTCGTCGGTGATGATGTAAACGACGTCCTCGTCGAGCCACTTCTTGTAGGGTTTGCTCAACTCCTGCTTCAGGGCCCGAGCGTTCTTCTTCCGCTCCTTTTCGGCCACAGGGCGCTTTAGGGGATCGACCGCGTCAGAGGGCTTTGCCTGGGTGGCTGGGGCCTCATCCTGGCTGGATTTATCGGCGGCTTTCGGGTCTTCGGTTGTCTGAGCTTGAGTTGTCTGAGCTTGGGCCGTCGGGGCTTGCTGATCCTGTTGGGCTTGAATCGCGTTGGGCTGGCTTGATGGCGGGTCGGCTTTGCTCTGGTCCTGGGCGATCGCGCCCGAACTCATCAGGCCTAGCGACGCCACGAGGAATAAGAGAGAAAATGTGCGATTCGAGGCTACCCGGAACATGAGAGGGACTCCTGCCAGAACTACCGTCGTCTCACCATTTTAGGCCCTTAATTGTGTGAACGCAAGGTTAAGTCGTTCCCGGAAAATCAACGAAAATCACCAACCGCACTGTTGTAGGAAGCGTCGACCGGTTCTCGAGTTGCCCAGAGCGTGACGCAATAACAGATTTGACAGGCCAGGATTCACCGGGCTAAGCTTCGGTCCTCTTCCCTTTCGGGCCCACAGCGCTCCCCTTTCGGAGGTCCTGGCCATGAAAACGCGGCGTTCTCTCAAGCCATTCGTGTCTTCTTTCTTCGCCTTTTGCCTAATGGCCCTGCCGAAGAGCACATGTTCGCAAGAGCCCGCTTCGACCGCTTGCCCGATCTCACCGTCTAACGGAGCCGCGCCGGTTTGCGTCATGACCTATCACAATGCAAATTCGCGCACGGGTTTAAACCCCAACGAACAGGTCCTCAATAAGACCAGGCTTCAGAGCGGGCTCACATCGTTTACCGATTCGGTAGCAGGACAAGTGTACGCGCAGCCGCTGTTCCTTCCTGCAATCAAAATGTCGGACGGCAAGATTCACAATGTCGCCTTCGTAGCTACCGAGACGAACGACGTCTACGCATGGGACGGAGATGTTGCCCAGACTACCCCCTACTGGCACGTGAACCTGCTGACTCCGCCGAAGCAGGCCACGCGTTTTCAGGTGACGGCCGGAACCACTGGGCCACCGAGCCAAGACATCCCGTGCGGCAATATCGCGCCAAATGTTGGCATCACTTCGACGCCCGCGATTGCAATAACCAGCAGCGCGACATCGCAGATCAACGGCGCTGCAATCGTCGTTGTTGCCAGAAGCAAGTCCTCGAATTCCATACCCGCGCCGGAGTATTACCAGACACTATACGTACTGAACGCAACCAACGGAGGGGTCATCGCGTGGACCGATATCAACGCGGTCAACAGTGGCGTCACGTTTGATCCGCTTCATCAGAACCAGCGTGCGGCGCTCATGATCCAAGGCGGACAGGTTTTCATCACATGGGCCTCGCACTGTGACAACGGCGAGTCGGATCCACTGACTGCGAGCTGGTATGGATGGATGATATCGTACACGCTTACGAACGGAACCCTCGAACTTGCCGGATCGTGGCTGGCCTCAGAGTTTCCGGAGGCTGGTATCTGGCAGAGTGGATCGGGACCAGCAGGGGACGGAAGCAATGTCTATCTTGCCACTGGCAATGGCTCGACGACCGCCGCTCCCTACAACGACGAAAGTCCATGTCTCGGCTGCTTTGGAGACAGCATCATCAAATTGAGCGGAAAGGCGGTGGGCGGAACGTTCAATGTTCTCGATTCATTTACGCCTTTTGACCATCCATATCGGTTCTGTGAGGACTACGAACCGGGCTCCGGCGGCGTGATGTATCTCGCGACGACTTTCACGCCACCCAACCTACTGGTGCAAACCGGAAAAGAAGGAAACATCTACCTGGTAAACTCCGCGACCGGAAGCATGGGAGGATACGGCGGGGTGGTAGGCAGTTTTCTGTGCCCTGTGACTTCCTCGTCTGGGACTGATAACGTCGTGCAGGCGCACTATGGGGATTTGTGCACACCGACGGCGAATAATCCAGAATGCGGGCCGCTGGGATCTCCTGTCGCCTGGAAAAACAACGTCTACTTCGGCACGCGATGCCAGCCGATCAAGCAATACACGCTCGCGCAAAGCACCTGGTTGACCTTCACGACGGCGACTACGACGGGGGGAAGCGTGAATGCGAATTGCGTGGGAAGCAGCGGGGACGTGTTCGGACCGCCCGGGCCACAGTTATCCGTTTCGCAGTACACCGGCGGCGCAGTATTGTGGGCGCTCGACAGCAATGGATTCTGCAATTCGAAAAACGCGAAGCCTCCGGTGCTTTATGCATTCGACACGAGCAATCTGGCGGGCAATTATTTATTTCGAGCGAATGCCGGAACAAACGGCACGTGCGCGGTGAAGTTTGCCGTGCCGACCGTTGTGAATGGGCACGTGTATGTGGGGAACGGGAGCCAGTTGGTAGTATTCCACTGAGGATGGATGGCAGCAGATCTCCGCAGATCGGCCTGTGCTTTTATTTTTCTCCTCTCTACTGCTTATGTAACGATTTGCACGAATCTGTTTTTGTCTCAATTTCGGAGAAGTTTAAAAATGTCAGGATGCTGACAATGCCACCGCGACCAGTCGTGTTCTGAGTTGCCTGATGGAGGATCAATTCGGTGATGGCAGTCTTTGAGGAAAAGCAGGATGAACTGGAGCACTACGAAACGATGATGGGTATCCCGCGAGGACGCCTAGCCGTCACCATGGACACCATTACCGACGCCATGGCGTTAGTTGGCCAGCACGGGGTCTATTGCCAGAGCCAGCGCTGGCCGGGAAAACCGGTGATGGACATACAAATCATCATGAAGAACCTGACCGATGCCAAGGAGTTGATCCAGAGCGTGATGGAGGAACTGAAAAAATCCGCCGCCTAGGTCTTCGTATCGCTCGAGAACTGCACCTGTTGGAATATCCCGGCCACACTGCGGAGCCGTGTGCTCCCACTCGAATCAGTCTGATTATTCGCATCGTCCCAAAACTTGCAAAGCGTTGGCGCGTCAAAAGAACATGGGCTTCATGAATCGGAGGAGATTTGTCCAAGCGGCAGTGGCATCTCCGTTGCTCACTTCATTTACTTCCCTTGCACAATGGTGGCCAAAGAATCGGGCGGGAGTAAGCCCGCTTCCTCTTATTGAAGGCGCTACGACGAAGCCATCTGAAATGTCACCTGTGATCGTCCCCCCAAATAGCCAGTTCATGGCATCACTGCCGAGGCTTATGGAATTGGCGCACCTGCCGGGACTGGGAATGGGGATCGTCCACGGTGACAGGCTGGTATTCCGGCACTACGCCGGTGTCGCGAATGCGAAGAGTAAACAACCAATTACAGCGGACTCATTATTTCCAGCCGCGTCGATGGGAAAGCAGGTCTTTGCCTATGCGGTTCTGCAACTGGCAGATGAGAAGCGTCTTGATCTGGATCAACCGCTGAAGACATATGTGACTGATGACGCTCCGACGGGCGAGTGGGGAGAGAAAATCACAGCACGGCATATCTTGAGTCACTCGAGCGGCCTGCCGAATTGGCGCGAGGAAGCCAACGAACCCTTGGTCCCGGCGTTCGAGCCCGGCACGAAGTTCCGATATTCCGGCGAGGGATTCTACTATCTGCAGCGATGTGTAGAGAAGATCACCGGCGTGGGCTGCGAACAATATATGCAAGAGCGCATTTTCAAGCGGCTCGGCATGAACTCTTCGACCTACCTTTGGAGAGCGGATGCCGGGCAGCGCCTGGTTTCAGGGCATCGGGGCGACGAGCCATTCGACAATCGCGCATTTCCCGAGCAGCTATTTCATCTGATCGAGAAAAGCGGAGTGCCACTGGCCCAATGGAATCACGACCGCATCGTCGAAGAAATGAGCAAAGTGCTGTCGCCTCCGCACAAGCCTGTTCCCAACGAGATCAGCCCCAACGTTGCCTTCGGTCTGCTCACTACCTTCGTGGATTATTGCGCCTTTGTCGCAAGAATTACTGCGCCGCGTAGAGACGCGTTCGATCTGAAGCCCGAAACTTACACGGCGATGATGAGGCCCTACTCACACGTCAATAGCGCGCTGTCCTGGGGACTGGGCTGGGGTATCGAAAAAGAGAGCGGTCCGCGGTATCTGTGGCAGTGGGGAGACAATGGCGGTTGGAAAAACATTGTAATGATTCATCCAGGAAGCCACTCGGCCTTGGTGGTATTTACCAACGGCAATAACGGAATGCGCGTTGTGGAACGAATCGCGAAATCAGCAACAGGGCAGGATCACGCTCTGTTTTTGTGGATATAAATTCGCAATAGAAGCTAGGGTTTTACGGTGATCATCACCACGGCGTGGGACGCGACCCGAGCTGAGAACTTCCCCGACATCTTGCCGAGATCTTTGTGTTGCCAAAGATCGCGCACTGTGGCGCTGATGTTGCGCGGATAGCCGAGGTCCTCCCAGTTTGCCGTGATCTCCTGCTCTGAGGCACTGCGGTTCAAAAGCAGCACTGCCCTGCTGCCATCTTTTAACTGCTTCGTCCACACTTCCAGATCACCGTTCTTCACCACGCGCTCGCCTTGGCGTCCCAGCGGATCCTGATCAACAGCAATGACTTCTTTGTTGGTCAGGATATCGTGAATTTCCGGACGCATATCGCGCAAGTCATTTCCCGCGATGAGCGGCGCCGCCAGAATCGCCCACAAGCTGAAGTGTGAACGATATTCTGTGTCGGTCATGCCGCCATTGCCGACTTCCAGCATATCGGGATCATTCCAGTGACCAGGGCCGGCATATGAATAAAGCGGGGCCTCCTGATCAATAATCGCGAGCACTCCGTTGGAGCAACAGCTTCCGTCCGGCCACTTCTTTTGTTCTCCCCAGCGGTCCTGAATATCGCCGGTGCTTCGCCACAGATTGCCGCCGACTTCTTTTCCCCAGAGCCACGGCTTGGCGGTTCCCCACTCGCAGATGCTGAGAACGATCGGGCGTCCGGAGGCATCGAGCGCCGCGCGGATGTTGGCATAGGAAGCCCGGGCGTCCTGTGAGGTCGTGCTGCACCAGTCGTATTTCAGATAGTCCACGCCCCACGCGGCATATTGCACCGCGTCTTGATACTCATGGCCGAGACCGCCGGGACGGCCAGCACAAGTCTTCGATCCGGCATCGGAGTAGACGCCGAACTTCAATCCGAGTGAATGGATGTAATCGCCCACTGCCTTCATGCCGTGGGGAAAGCGCTGCGGGTCGGGAACGATATTGGCTTGAGCGTCGCGGCTTACCTGCCAGCAATCGTCGATGTTCACGTAGATATAACCGGCGTCTTTCATTCCCGACTTCACAACGGCATCGGCCATGCCCTTGATCATGTCTTCGCTGACATTGCAGGCGAATTTGTTCCATGAGTTCCATCCCATGGGCGGCGTGAGCGCGAGGTTCGCGGAGATCGCGGCGGGCTCTTGCGCATGGAGGCTGGGGACAAGGAGCGAGACGCTCAAGCAAAGAATGGAGATGAAACGGTTAATCCTCATGCGCAATGTTGTATCAGAAGACGCGGTGAGTGGGTATGGATTCCGTTCGACAGGCTGCTTTCGATAGGGATGCTTCGACTGCGCTCAGCATGACAACGTCCCGGTGGATCGTGGAAATTCGATTTACAATGCTCGCCGAACGACAAACGCCGTTTTCATGAGGACTTATATGACCAGCTTTTTCTCGGGAGTACGAAGGATCGGGTGCGCTTTTTTGGTGATGGTCGTCGCGTCAGGTGCGGTGTGGGCGCAATCGACAACGGTCGGCGTGTTCGAGAATCATGGCGATGTTGGGACGGTTCTTCATCCGGGATCGGTCGATTACAACGCGGCGTCCAAGACCTACACGATCTCCGGCAGCGGCGAAAACATGTGGCTTGCGGCGGACGCGTTTCAGTTTGTATGGAGGAAGATGTCGGGCGATGTGACGCTGACCGCTGACATCAGCTTCCTGACGAAGACCGGCAATGAGCACAAGAAAGCGGTGCTGATGCTGCGGCAAAGTCTGGATGCGGATTCGGTGTACGCGGACGTAGCGCTGCATGCGAGCGGCTTGACGTCCCTGCAATTCCGCGATGAAAAAGGGGCGATCACATATCAGATTCAGTCGAAGCTGTCGGCGCCCAGCCGTCTGCGCATTGCCAAGCGCGGAGATTATGTGTACATGTCTCTGGGCAGCGGAAACGATCTTCAGCCCGCCGGCGGGTGGCTTCGCATTCCGTTGCAGGGAGAGTTTTACGTGGGGCTTGGTGTTTGTTCGCACGATAAAGATGTCGTCGAGCAGGCCGTGTTCTCGAACGTGGAGTTGACGCAACCTGCTCCCGCGAAAGGCCAGCCGACTCTGTACAGCACGCTGGAAACGATTTCGACGAATCCGGCCGACCGGCGCGTGGAATACATTCGGCGGGGACGATTTGAGGCTCCAAATTGGACTCGAGATGGCAAGGCGTTTCTGTTCAACTCGGATGGACGGCTGTGGTACGTTCCGATTCACCTCGGCGACCAGTCGAGCGATCCTTCGTTGCCTAATCCTGTGGATACTGGACTCGCGACCCACTGCAACAATGATCACGGCTTCTCACCTGACGGAACAGACATCGCATTAAGCGACAACTCGCAGGACGGAGAGTCCCGCGTTTATATTCTGTCGTCCGGTGGAAAGCTTCGTCGCATCACGCAGAAGTCCCCTTCGTACTGGCATGGCTGGTCGCCGGATGGGAAGACGCTGGCCTTTGTGGGGCAGCGTGATGGCGAGTTTGATATCTATACTTTGCCGGCTGAGACGCGGGCGGGGGCGCCCGCGCCACAGGAGACGCGCCTGACCACGGCCAAGGGGCTCGATGATGGGCCGGAGTATTCTCCGGATGGAAAGTACATTTACTTCAACTCGGAGCGCACCGGACACATGCAGATCTGGCGCATGAAGGCGGATGGGAGCGAGCAGGAGCAGGTCTTCTCCGACGATCTGAACAACTGGTTTCCGCACATTTCTCCTGATGGTCAGTGGATGGTGTTTCTGACGTATGAGGGCGATGTGAAAGGGCATCCTGAGAACAAGGATGTAATGCTGCGCCTGATGTCGCTTTCGGACAAGAAGATCACAGTGCTGGCGAAATTGTTTGGCGGACAGGGCACCATCAACGTACCGTCGTGGTCACCGGACAGCAAGCAGCTGGCGTTTGTGAGCTACATGATGGTGCCGGCGGAGTGAGGCGGCGGGCAGGGAGAAAGGCAATAAGCGCGAGCAAGTCCAATTCATCGAAGTGATCTTCAAGCGATGTCATCCTGAGTCCGGCGGGAGCCGGGCGAGGGACCCTACGAAGAACGGCATCGAGATGCTGCCGCGAAGGCCCATCAATGGCCGTGACTGTAAACGAACCCTTCCACGGTATCGAAAGCGGAACGTGTCGTAAGGTCGCTCGCTCCGGCTTCGCCGGCGCTCACGATGACATCGTCTACGCGTAAGGACGATGAGGTCGAATGCACGGCAATTCAACATGGACCTGTTATCTTCCAACCTTCTCGTTCAAGAACTTTGCCATCAGTTCCAGGGCTTCTTTGGTCTCGGGCAACTGGAAGTGATACCAGAAGGCGTGCGGCAGGGCTTCGAACACAACTAACTGCGCATCATTTCCGGCATGCAGCAACGCGCGTTGAAAAATTGTCGTGCCGCTTAGAAGGATATCGCGCGTGCTCGTGACCGACAGGCTTGGCGGCCAGCCTTGCAGATCCGAGAACAGAGGCGAGAGCACTGGATCTCTGCGGTCGGTCTTGCCCGCATACTCACTGTCGTGGGGATGATTCGGATCGGTTGGCTCTAACTGTCCGGGAAAGCCGTTGAGCGTGAACAACTGCCAGGAGTCACCAGGGCGGCTGAAGTCGGCCAGGCCCGAAAAGATGCCGAGCGCCGCCGGAAGTGGCAATCCCGACTGCTTTAGTTTCACTGTGACTTCGCAGGTCAGGATCGCGCCAGCGGACGTTCCGAAAATTCCAATGTTCTTCGGCTTGTACGTTTTCAGGAGATCTTTGTAGACGGCAACGACGTCGTCTACAGCAGCAGGAAACGGATTCTCGGGAGCGAGGCGATAGTACACGGAAACGACTTTCATCTTTGCGAGATTCGCGATTGGGACACCTTCGATGAGCGATCCGGAGTCGGAGTTGAAGCCGCCGCCGTGTAAGTTGATGAGCACGCGTCCGCGATTCTCGGCGGGCATCGAGAGCGGAGTGATGATGTCGGTGCGAACGCCGGCCGTGGTTGTCTCCTCCACATTTACCGGATACAACTTGCGGGCTTCGGCGGAATCCTGCGCGCGCCAGGCGTCCGTACGGACGCGGCGCTGGGCTAATGGCTCCGGCCCCGGAGTGCTCTGGACCAGGGAGTTCAGCCAAGTCTGCGCCTCCGAGCTGATGGTCGTAGGCATGGGCACGATTCGCGTGATGTGCGCGGTGCCATCGGCGTCGAAAGTAGCGGAATCTTTCGGTGGGGCGGAAGCTGACTGCGCGAATGCGGCTGAGATGAGGAGCAGGGGGACAATGGGATAGGAGAGCTTCGAGAATTTCATCGCAGTAGTTGTATCAGAAGTCGAGACGACGTGAGCTAGCGGAGATTCGCTCCGCCGGACAACCGAGGGCGGCTGTCCCCACATAACTTTTGCTGCAACTGCATAGGTCCTTCGCTTCGCTCAGGATGACAAGCAAAGTCAAGACAGAGGAACAGCGGAGATTCGCTCCGCCGGACAGCCGAGGGCGGCT
>Ga0209168_10001243_pt1 | contig 20666 bp, 13 predicted proteins | sample Coa_R1_FD_187156 | JGI IMG/M metagenome (GOLD analysis project Ga0209168, IMG submission 187156) | Surface soil microbial communities from Centralia Pennsylvania, which are recovering from an underground coalmine fire - Coalmine... | ecosystem: Environmental > Terrestrial > Soil > Unclassified ...
ATTTCCGAGAACACGTAACTCTTCCTTCAGAATTCGATGAACCAGCGGAGAGGTTTCGGTAATTCGCTTTGCCAGTTGCATGGTGAATGCTTCCAATTCGTGCGCCGGCACAATGTGGTTCACGATGCCGGAAGCAACAAGACGGCTGGCAGGCATGGGATGTGCCGTGAAGATCATCTCCTTCACCAGGTGCATCCCGGCAATTTTCAGGAAATTGAGAGTGCCAGAGAGATTGTAGGGAATGCCGAGCTTCGCCGGTGTCAAAGCGAATGTCGCGTCGCTAGCCGCAACCACCATATCGCAAGCCATCACCAACTCGCACGCCCCACCCCAGACAGAACCTTCCACCATAGCGATGACCGGTGCGGGGTGGCTTTCGATGGTCCGCACAGCATGACGGAGCGGATCACTATAGGTGAGGGGGTCCCGTCCATTCGTGGGAAGCTCGCGGACGTCATGCCCGGCGGAGAACACCTTCGCACCGGGAGCAGCTCGAAAGATTACAACTTGGACTGATTCCGACGTCATCTGCTCGAGCGCCGCGCAGATGTCCTCAATCAGGACTTTGCTAAGAGGATTTACTTTCCCGTGGTTTAGGGTGATCGTCCCGATCGAACCTTCAATGCCCGTAATGACTGTACCCAACGCCGTGTTAGCTTTCATGATCTCCTCAAACCGACGATTTTAACGGACGCAGATCGAATGCGTTTGTGTTCGGGATCACCATTACTCACGTAACCTGCTGGTAACAGCAAAATCAGAAATAATCACTTCACGCTCGACGGAGCGATTGCGATTGAAGGCGTGACCTGGAATATGAGGTATTAGCCTTAGTTTTCGTCAAACCTACATAATTAATACCGATATCATCGCGTCAATGGATCGCAAGTATTATTACAATGGCATCCAGCGCCCACACAATGGATCAAGACAATCATCAACTGTTGGGAGCTCTGACCGGCTTCTATAAAACGATCTTGGAGATGATCAACAGCGGAACCGGTCTTCCCGCTGTGCTGGAAGCGCTATGCCGGTTTACCGAAAAGCAGTTCCCCGGGCTGCTCTGTTCAATTCTTCTCCTCGACGCCGACGGCAAGACGTTGCACCATAGCGCCGCACCGAGTCTACCGGAACCATACAACCGCCTCGTCGATGGGCTTCAGATTGGTCCGAATGCCGGCTCATGTGGGACCGCGGCTTTTCGGCGCGAACCGGTCATCGTAACCGACATTGCGACCGATCCCCTGTGGAGAGGTGTGGCGGAATACGCACTTCCCTACGGCTTGAAGGCTTGCTGGTCCACTCCAATCCTGTCGCGCACTGGCAGTGTGCTGGGGACGTTTGCCGTCTATTACCGCGAAATTCGTGGGCCCCACGACCAGCACAGAAATATCGTGGAGTGTGCGACCCACCTTGCTGGCTTGGCGATTGAGAGGGAGCGCACGAGTGCTGACCTTCTAGCGGCCGAGATTCGTTACCGCACCCTCGTCGAGCATCTCCCGGCCATCACATATATCGCCGAAGTTGGAGTCTTGGGACGTTGGCTGTATGTGAGCCCCCAGATTCAAACTATCCTCGGTTTCTCCGCGGAAGAGTGGTTGGCGAACTCATCGAACTGGATCAATCACATTCATCCCGAAGACCGCGACCGGGCGCTCTCGGCGGAGACCTTATTCTGGGAGCGCGGCGGTGTGTATCGAGCTGAATATCGCATGATCGCGCGGGACAACCGCGTTCTGTGGTTTCGTGACGATGCAACTTATCTGAGAGATGCCGAGCGTGAAAAGCCCATTATGCAAGGCGTGCTCTATGACATCACCGAGCACAAGCACCTGGAAGATCAACTGCGGCAATCACTGAAGATGGAGGCCATAGGGAAGCTGGCCGGCGGGGTGGCACATGATTTCAATAATCTGCTGATGATCATCCACGGCCACAGCGAGCGAATTTTGCAGAACGTTCCACCCACCGATTCCAGTTACAAAGACGCCTGCGAAATCCGGGAAGCCACCGGCCGCGCCGCGTCATTGACGCGTCAACTCCTGGCCTTCAGCCGCAAACAGCTATTGCAGCCCCGAATTCTTAATATGAGCACCGTGGTCAGCGAGGTAGGGCGGATGCTCCAGCGCTTGATTGGGGAAAACATTGAGTTACAAGTCGTAACGACATCGTCCTTATGGCCAGTGCAGGTGGACCAGGCGCAAATCGAGCAAGCGATCCTGAATCTTGCGCTCAACGCCCGTGACGCGATGCCTAACGGCGGGAAGCTAACGATTGAGGCCGGGAACGAGGAGATAGCGGAAGCCCATGTCGGTGAAGCAGGATATGTCCGGCCCGGAAAATATGTCGTGCTGACGGTCACCGACAATGGAGTCGGGATGGACTCGCAAACCCAAAGCCACATCTTCGAACCGTTCTTTACAACCAAGGAGCTGGGCAAAGGCACCGGTTTAGGACTGGCCAGCGTTTACGGGACCGTTAAGCAGAGTGGCGGATGGATTTCGTTTCATAGCAAGCTTGGGCATGGAAGCAGTTTCCGAATCTATCTTCCCCAGGCAGCCGGCGGTGAGGAACCCGTAAAACTTGAAACACAGGCGCTTGCGCAGATTCAAGGTTCCGAAACCATCCTGGTCGTTGAAGATGAGGACGAAATCCGGGAGATCACCAGCGAGTACCTGCAACAGCAGGGCTACAACGTGTTGATCGCAACGAACGGTAATGACGCTCTTGAAATCGCACAGCGCTACAAAGGGCTTATTCATCTGACAGTCACGGATGTCGTGATGCCCGAACTCGGCGGCCGTGAACTGGCTCAACAATTAAAGAAACTACGACCGCGCACTAAGATCCTGTTCACCTCAGGGTATCCAGAACACGATGCACTTGGTGAAAACAGCGGTCTTGATTGTGTCTTGCTGCAAAAACCTTACGCGTTACGGACCTTGGCAGGCAAAATCCGCGACGTCTTGGATGCTCCTGAATTTCGCGGAGTGGAGCCGAACGGCCTGGCCGCGAGGTCCAGCGCCAAGTAGTTTCCCCAAGGCAACCTCTCAGACTAAGACTAGACTCCTCTGGTTGTTTCTTTATTTCCTCATGAGGAGCAGCGGATGAGAGTCCTTACTGAATATCTGAAATTTCACACCAAGACGCATCGCGCCTACGTCCACATCACGCCTGAGGTAGAGAAGATCGTGAAAAGAAGTGGAGTGAGCGAAGGCATGGTGCTCGTCTCAGCGATGCACATCACCGCAGGAGTTTACGTTAACGACAATGAACCCGGACTTATTGAAGATATTGATCAATGGCTAGAAGGGTTGGCCCCTTTCAAGAAGGACTACAGGCATCACGAGACCGGCGAGGACAATGGCGATTCTCATTTGAAGGCACTGCTCATACATCACGAGGTCATCGTGCCGATCACGGCCGGAAAGTTGGACTTCGGTACTTGGCAGCGCATCTTCTACGCCGAATTCGATGGCCAGCGGGACAAGCGAGTCATTGTGAAAGTCATGGGGGAATAAAAAAAGCGGCCTCTTGCGAGGCCGCCTCCAGGTGAGTACAGGTTAGAACGTGAATTTCGCTTGCAACTGAATCACCCGCGGGGAAGCATCGGCACCGAGACCAGACCCGTAAATGCTAGTTGGGGTGCTGATGGTCGATACGATCTGCCCAAATTGCGGGTTATCAACGTTCCCGATCGGATAGTTGAAGTTTGGATGGTTGAACAGGTTGAACAGACGCGCGCCAACCGAGAACTGCGCGCCTTCCCACTTCGGAATCCCGAAGGCCTTTTCCACCGCGAAATCGGTGTCAAAGTAGCTGGGACCATGGAATTGGTTGCGCCGCTGAGCCGGGTAACCCGTCGTTGGATCGGTGAAATTGCTCAGCAGGAAGCACGGATTGTTCACCTGCGCTGCAGCACTCGAGCAGTTCGTATTCGAAGCCGCGATCTGATCCGCAAACACGTACTGCGTGCCTGTGCCATAACCGGTTCCGACCAAAGCATTGGTCACACCCGAACTGAACAACGTCATTGGCAATCCGGTGTGAGCAAACAGAGTTCCGGAGAACGTCCAACCTTTCACCAAAGCATTGGGACCATGGCTGGTGAGATGTCGGAAAGCATCGCTCCACACATAGTTCAGAGTGAAGTTATGCCGAATGTCATAGTCCGCGTTGCCATAGTTGAACTGGCGAGGGTTAAACGGATTCTCTGGATAAATGATATCCGCTTGCTGCCCGCCAATGTTTAGGCCGAAAGGCGTGCTGGAGTTGTTGGAGATTTCGTCCAGCGCATGGCTCCAGGTGTAATTCGCCTGAAACTGTAGGCCACCGTTGAAGCTATGCTTGAGGCTCACAACCAAGCCAGCATAATTGGAGTTGTAACCATTTCCTTCCTGGAAGACCGTCCCAAACCGCGGATCGGGCGCGGAGGTGGGCAGGTTAGCGAACGAAGTGGCACCGCTCGGCAGTTGCCCTGCCAGGCAGCAGAACGCATTCAAGGCACCGTTGGCATATTCCTCGTTCGAGCCGTGGTTGCCGACGTACATGGTGCTCAGAGTTGTATGCCATCCGATTCCCTGCTGCAGCTCCAAACTCCACTCGTAGTAGCGTGGAACCTTCGCTGCAGTCGAATTGAAGAAGCTGAATGCGGGAACCGGTCCACCGCTCGCAAAGTTCGCGTGGAACTGTGCGTTCGCGGCTTGTGCTGCGCTGTAAGCGTTGCCGGGTTGAGTCGGTGAAAGAGTTGTACCACCGAGTACGAACCCGGGAACCAGGGGAGCGGCTTCGAGGAAGCTGTCCATGGCATTGGTAGGAATCGAATCTGCAAAGATTCCAACGCCACCACGGATAACGGTTTCCTTCAACCCGAATGGAGACCAAGTGAAACCGATCTTCGGCTCCGCAACAATAGCGGTCACGCTCGGGAATGCGTTGCTCAGCCCGGTGGAAATTGCCTGGTTGACTGGCAGGCTCGTGTCCATCGTTCCGAGAGGCCCAGCCAGCCGCTGGAAGCAATCCGTCTGGCAAACTGGATTCGAGATATGATCGAGCCGCAAGCTGAGTGTCAACTTGAAGCTCGGGCTGACCCGAACATCGTCTGCCACGTATGCGCCCAACTGATACAGCGCGATGGGAACTTCTTTTTGAGTTGGGAAGTTCTGGTTGATAAAGCCCTGTGGACCGAGTCCACCAGCAGCGAAGTCGGCAAGGCTTCCAACGACGACCAGTGGATTGCTCAATTGGCTGATCGTGAAGTCGGTGACATCGTCGCGACGGAAGTTCACACCGACCTTGAAGTTGTGGCGGCCGCGCACCCAACTGAAGTCATCCACAAACTGGTACTGGGTGATGTTGCGGCCTTGAGGCAGGTTGAAGTTGAGTCCGCCCAGGGCTTGCAGGGAACCATCACCGAGCGCAATGGTACCGGGGATGCCGCTGGTAGCATTGAGAGCTGTTGCCGGGTCGGAGCTGGCAAAACCGGCACTATACCAAAGGAGCGACGCTTTGAAATCGTTCACCTTGTCGCTGCCGAAGGTGTGCGTTTCGCTGACTTGGCTGAGCCACTGTGGCTGATCGCTCTGTGCATCGAAGATCGAGCTGATCGGGTCGATAAAGGTTGACTGTAAGCCATGCTCGTGTTCGACCCTCACAAACAGCTTGTCATTGTTCGTGAGATTTTCGTCGAAGCGGCCGACGTAGAAGACGTCATGCGTGTGCGCGCCGGTCGCGTGGTTGATTTTGACTGCGCAAGGGTTCCCCGCTCCAAACGCGCTGCCGTTCAGAGTTGTAACATTGGAACAGCCGCCGCCCGGAAGTTGCAGCGCGCCAGTTTGCGAGACACCATTCCACAAGCTGAACATGTGTTGATAGAACGGAACGGATGCTCCTAAGCCGCTGGTGTTCAAGTTTCCAATCACAGCATTCTGAAATGCTGCCGTCGGTAAGTTCACCGACACCGGCGAAGGAACCGCGAGATACAGGCCTTCGTAGTCGAAAAAGAAGAAAGCTTTGTCCTTCTTGATCGGCCCACCGATTGACCCCGCAAACTGGTTGGCGTTCACAAATGGACGCGCAACTGCCGGGCTGCTCTGATTGTTGAAGTAGTTGTTGGCATTCAGTACATCGCCGTTCCACCAATAAATCGCATTCCCGTGGAAGGCATTACTGCCTGACTTGGATACATAGTTAATGTTGGCGCCGGCCAGCCCGCCGTAAGAACCGCTGTAACCGTTCGTTACGACGGTGCTCTCTTGAACGTCATTCAATCCCAGCGACAAGTTGGTGGCGCCGCTGTTGTTGATGTTGAAGTACGGGTCGTTGTCGTTGGCACCGTCGAGAGTAAACAGATTCGAGGTCGCAGGAAGTCCATAAACCTCGAAGTTACCGCCGCCAAACATCGAGCCACCTGCGGTATTCATTACCGCGCCGGGTGAAGTGAGAGCGACGGCTGAAAGATCATTCCCGGGGTTGGGAAGCAACGCAACCTGTTGTGCGCTGTAGTTCGTGTTAAGGTTCGCGTCTTCGGTTTCGATCGCGGCCGTAGTTCCGGTTACCTCAATGGTTTCCTGTGACGAGGAAAGCGCGAGCTGAAGGTTGGTGCTGTTTTCCGAGCCCAACGCAACCACTACTTTTCGCGTAACCGACTGAAATCCCGATGCGGTTGCGGTGACAGAATAATTTCCCGGCGCCAACAGAGCGAAGCGATAGACTCCCTGCGCATTGCTGGTGCTGTTCTTGCTGCTACCGCTATCAAGGCTGCGCAAAGTGAGAGTCGCATTGGGGACAACCGCTCCGGATGGATCGGTGATCGTTCCGGTGACGTCTCCGGTAGTTGTGGTTTGCGCCAGCGCTTGCGACCAGAACGCTGCTGCAAACATCGTGAGGGCGAGGACTAGCAAATACTTTCTAAAGCCCATTACAGTTCCTCCAAAACTAGATGTTGACTTTTACTGTGGTGGTGGCCGACATCAGTTGATGTCTCGCAGAGTGCACCCGAACTTCCCCAGCGTCGATGTTTCGGTCGAGTGGGATGAACGGTGAGATTTATGTTACGAAGTTGTTTCTCGGGTGGACGAAATGCGATGACGTTGGGCAGGATCACCGCGAACCACTAGTGACAGCAGGGTTCAACACTATGTGAATCTGGAATAGAGACGACCAGACTTATACAAGAAAATGTACATCTGCGTGAAATTGCGATTTCTAAACGATCATCAGATCTCAAAACACGTATCTGTCGTTATGTGTTTTGGGATGTGCTTGCGTTGCGATGTGGAACGGTATGAGTTGTGCATTGATTGTTACCGATACGCGAAACTTTGTGACCAACCATTTCGTAGTTTGTTACGTCCATTGTTATATGGGTTCGTTTGCGCAAGTAGCTAGTCGTCTGCCGGAACTTCGCATGACAATCGTTGCCGTCCGCGCCATCCTCGCCGATAGCAGCTCATCGGCGCGTCAACACCTGCGGCAACTCCTCGCATCGGAAGGAGGAGTAGAGGTCATCGCCGAGTGTACCAACAGTCAGGAGACCCTCGCAGCGATACAGTTGCAAAAGCCTGACTTGGTGTTCCTGGATGTACATCTCGCCGATTGCAGTGGCTTTGAATTGCTTCAGAGCATTCCGTTACCGGAGCGCCCGTTTGCGATCTTTGTCAGCAGCGATCCCCGCTACGCTATGCAAGCGTTCGAGGCTCGGGCGTTGGATTATTTGCCAAAGCCTCTCGATCCGCGCCGGCTGCATGCAGCCATCGAGCGCACGCGCATGGAACTCCTCCGCGTGCATGATCGGCGGCTGACCCACCAACTCCTGGGTTTGTTAGCCGGATCAACCCCGGAGACCTCGAACGACCGCCGGCTCGTAGTGAAATCCGGCGGACGAGTCATCTTTCTTGACATGGATGAGATTGAATGGGTGGAAGCCGCAGGAAATTATGTCAAGCTGCACGTTGCTCGCGAAGCGTACGTGATGCGAGAAGCGATCAGCCGCATATCAGAACGGCTCGACCCAGCGCAGTTTGCGCGGATTCACCGGTCAATCATTGTGAACGTTCGTAAGATCAAGGCGCTGCAACCCTGCAACCGCGGCGAATACATGGTGATCCTGAAGAATGGCAAGGAGCTTTCCTGCAGTCGCGGCTATCGCGCGCGATTACAGCAGTTGATTGCTGTCGCTTAATCGCAGCGTGCTTGGCTCAAATCTCTTACTGTTGGAAGATCTCCACCGTCGCGAACAGATCTGTGTACAGTTCGTAGTATTCGGAAGGCGCAGACGCTCCTACCGGCGACACAATATAGATGATCCCGACCTCTGCACTGCTGCCGTTCTTAAGAACCCCGCGTCCGGTGGTGTCCACGGAGTAAGTGGCGCTCGATGTCTGATTCAGCCCGTTATTACTGCTGTCGGTGTTGATGGGATTGAAATTCTGCACTCCATCAGCAGTGGCTGTGTCGACCTGGTTGTTTCCTGCCGAAACACTGGGCCCGACCGAGCCTCCCGCGTACACACCGGACAAAGACGCCGCCGAGAAATTGGTTGAAGATACTTCCTGATTTTCCATGAACCCAAAGGTGATGTTCGCATCAGTCCCGATGATGAACGCTTCGTTGGAGTTCACAACGTAGAGAACCGGATCGGAGGCTGCGAGGCCCGAACCACTGAGCGTGGCACGTCCACTCCCTGCGACGACAAACGTTCCAGAATTGCTCAACGGGCCGGCCATTGTCCCGCCGGAATTTTGGTCGAAGTTGGTGGTTAAGGCGCCCCCGCTGCTCGTCCCCAGCAGGCCTACCTGGCCGATTGCGGTTTGATTCCCGCCCGACGTCTGCAGCGCCGTCGTCTGAAATACGCTCGTTCCATTCAATGCCACGCTGCCTTGCTTCAGCATGGATCCGCTTACCAGGGACGCTGACGGAACTGCATCCGTCTGCATGAACAGCAACTGAGATGAGGAGACGATGTAGAAAGCGTAATTCGTGGTGACTCCCCCGATCGTGAGAGTGCCGGTGCCGCGACCGGTTGTACTCGGAGTCGCCACTGAATAGCTTCCCGTGCAGGCGGTGTTCGAGAGTATGGTGCCGGCATCGTCGGAATCCGCTACGCCATTCAAGGCGCCATTGCTAGCCGCGACTTCGCCGCCGAAGGCATAACGCGCGGCAGACGGATCGGTTCCCAGAAATCCGAACGAATACGTACCCGTGATGCTCGACGCCGAGAAGTCGGCCGTGTTTTGCAGGAGAAGAACTCCCGAGGCATGAGTGCCGGTGGCATCGGTCTCGATAATCTTGCCTGCAGTCCCATCAGCTTGCATGGCGATGTAGAAAATTCGCCCGCTTTCATTACCGCCGAGCGTGATGCTTCCCAAATCATCGGCGAAGATGGAGTACGTCCCGGTGAACGCATTCCCCAAGGACTGGCCGTTGGGAGTGTTGCTGTCCATCGTTCCGCTGGTAATGTTGCCCTGGCCATCGGAGACAAAACTTCCAGCTGCTACGAAGTGACCATCGGGACCAAATCCACTTAACTGGAAAGCGTAGGTGCCCTGCAGGACGCTGTCCACCGTACTTGCTACGACAGTAAGACTGAGATTTCCAGTCGCTACCTGAGGATTCGGCGTGGTGGAGTCGGTTACCTGAACTGTGAAGCTGTAGATTCCAGCCGTTGTCGGCGTGCCCTGTATAAAACCATCACTGGTGAGCGAAAGCCCGGGCGGCAAGGGGCCGCTTCCGCTGGCAAGCGCCCATGTGTACGGCGGGGTCCCGCTGGACGCAAGCAACTGGAAGCCTTTTGTAGGGAAGTAAGCGATACCAACAGTTCCGTTCGGCAAACTCTTTGTCCCCACCGACAATGGCGGAGGAACCTCAATCGTGATGCTCAGCGATTCAGTAATCGCATTGCCCGCCGAATCAGTGCACTGGATGGTGAAGTTGGATGTTCCAACAATCGACGGCGTTCCGGTCACGCTGATGGACGCTGCGGTGCTGCTCGATAGTGTCAAACCCGGGGGCAAAGTGCCGGTCGTAATTGCCCAAGTGAACGGGCCGGTTGACCCAGTAACGGAAATCACTCCGCTGTAGGGCACGTTGACAGTGCCAGCGGGAAGAGACGTGGTACTGAAGGCAAATACAGCATTGAGGCTAATGGTCAGGGTTGCAGTGATTGAGGTATTCGCTACCGAAGTCGCGGTGATGGTGACGCTTGTGGCTGCGGGTATGCTGCTCGGCGCTACGTACGTTACTGATGTTGTGGTTTGGCTGGTGAGGGTTCCAACGCCGGAAAGACTCCACGTAACGCCTTGCTTATTTTTGTCGTTGGTGACTGTGGCTGTGATTGCCTGAGTCTGGCCGGGATTCAGCGTCGGCGCGGTTGTGGGCGAAAGGGTGATCGCAATTGTGGAACTACCCGAACAACCGGAAAAGCCCAAGGCACAAGAAAGCGCGAGGGCGCACAGCATAAGCACTCTGGTTTTGGACACAGTCTTTCCTGAAGGAGAAAATTATGTCAGCAACTTACTAAAATGAGAATAGCACCTGCAAATCAATCCTACGAACCGCCGACGCCGACGAATAAGGTCCCCCCGCCAAAGCGATGGATTGCCCGAAGAACGGCGAGTTCAAGTCCCCAATCGGTGCTGCCAGGTTCACGTGGTTCAGAGCGTTTCTCGCCGACACTGTAAATGTGAGGTTGTAACGGCGATCAGTGGTTGCCCCGCCGCCAAACATTCCCCCGCCTCCGCGACCCATTCCTGACAACCCACCGGGGCCGAGACCTCCTCCGGGAGGTCCGCCGCGACCACCACCGCCTCCTCCGGATCCCCCTTGCCTTGCCGACGTGCCGCCTTTGACTTCCCTTCCCAGTCCGAAAGTCTTGCTCAAGCGCAGGTGCAGAACGACGAGGCTCGGACCAGTCTCAGAATTTACCCTCACTGGGGTCCCTAAACCCTGCGCAGTCGTAAAAGTTCCGAGAGGCGTATTCAGGCAGGTGGTTCCCGCGGGAAGATTTGACGGACAGACAGCAATCTGATTGGGACGATCATTAAAGATGGAATCGCCATTGAGATCTTGTCCGGCGGTGATGTCATAAGGTGAGCCGGAACTGGCGATGAGCATTGGAGACAGCCGGAACAAATAAGGCAGCCCTACCGTGCCGCCGAGAAAAACACGATGACGGACATCGAAGCTTGAGGGGCCGTAGTCAGCCATCGGATCATATTGGTTGGTGAGGAAATTGGGTGTCGCCGTGGAGCCCCCAGAAAAGGCTCCAGCTGCGCCTCCCGAACTGGTCCCGGCACCAAGATCGCTCTTGGCGTAGTTGAGCGTGTAAAAGCCGAACAGCGAAAGCCGCGTTCCGGCGCTGACGCGAACATTGGCGATTAACTGATTCTGCCGATAAATTCCTTCAGAAGTGTATTGGTAGACATTGTTGTCGCCTTCGGTGGCGAACAGCGGACGGATACCGGTTCCGGGGCCCGTGTAACTTCCTGGAAGTGGAGCATTGATATTTTGCAGAAAGAGCTGGTGCTCGCCTCGCGAGTTCAAATACGTGAGCGCCATCGTGGCTTTTTTCGAAACTTGCCGCTCAACACTAACGGCAGACTGCATCGTGTATGGCGCGCGCAGGTTGGGCGACACGCGGTAAATCGTCGGAGAGATGGTCGCCCCAGGAGCGGGAAACGGCGGAATGTTCTCGGTGAAGAACGTGGGATCGGTCACAATGAATTGCTGCTGGTTGATGCCGTTGAGCCGGTCTGCCTGCTCGATCAAGTTGTATGAAAAGCGGTCGTAAAAGATGCCAAAGCCACCGCGCAGCACGGTTTTCGGCGTTCCATGTCCAAGTCCATACGCGAACGATACGCGTGGCGCTAAATCGGCATGGTCGTGAATTGCGTTCTGAGTCTCAAAACGCAACCCGTAACTGAACGTTAAGTTCGGTCGAACTCTCCAGTCATCCTGCGCGTAAGCTCCCAGATCGACGTATGAAACCTGCGTCAGCGGCCGGCCTTGCGTGATAGAAAACTGACTGGGACCGCACGGGTTCGTTGGGCTGTTCGGAGAAGAACCAGTGGGACAGGCCTGGTTATTGATTTCAAAATTCTGGTATGCCGGAAAAGTCGAGAATGTGAAGACGCCGTTGAAATTCGTCAGCGCCTGGCTAGAATCGTCCGTTACCCGGAGACGCCCGCCAAATTTGAAAAGATGAGTCTTGTGAACGACCGAGGTGTAATTCTGTAGTTCGTAGCGATTCTCAGTGTCATTTAGATTTCCGAGCGAATTCCCGCCATCGGTGAAGTTACCCAGAACCGTAATCGTCGGACCGAAGTTCTGGACGGTTTGAGTGCTGCTGTCGCGCACGTACTGAAACCTGGTTTCGTTGACCACGTTGCTGTTCAAGACTTGCGTGTCGCTGAGTTGCAAGGTGTGCTCATCTTCGACTGAGTTGTATCCCTGGGAAGGCAAGGAGAATTGTCCGATTCCCTGATTTGTCTCACTGTCATGAAAGTACTGATAGCGCGCAGTCAGCGTGTTGTTTTGGCTGATCTGATAGTCAATGCGTGGCCCAACATTAAGGCGGAATCGAGGGTTGGGCACGGCGTCGCTGAACGGCGTCGGAGCGAAATTGTTGGCGGTGTCGGCAATCGTCGCGGTCACGATATTCTGATCGTTGATGTCACGGCCCTGGACGTCGGAGAAGAACGACGCTTTCTTGCTGATCGGTCCGCCAATGCTGGCGTTAAACAATTCCGAGTGGTACGAGGGCTGGGTTGAGACAAAGGGGTTTGTCGAATTGAACGGCGAGGCATTGCCGTCGAGCATGAACTGCCCGTGATACTGATCGGTACCAGGCTTGGTTAAGATTTCGATCCGGCCGTAACCCAGCTTGTCGTACTCGGAGGAAAAAGGATTCTGGTTGATGCGGATTTCGCGGATGGACGATTTCGGAGGAAGCTGACCGCCGGTGAAGCCATCGATGTAAATCTGCCCGCCATTGGGCCCGGCGGAAGGTCCGGCCAGCGCCTCGAGGTCCTGCTGAAGTTCATCAGGATCGTCGGGCAAGGCATCGAGATCTTGTCCCTTGATGATCAGCGAACTGGCGTTATCGGCGGCGCTAGTGCTGACGGTCGTGCCCTGGTCTTCCACCTCAACCTTTTCCGGCTTTACTGCGATGTCCAGGGCAATGTCATACTGCTGCGCCTGTCCGGCCGCAACATTAATATTTTGTTCGGAAGAGGTTGAAAACCCCTTGGCAGTTGTACTGACGGTGTAGCTGCCGGCGGCCAAGTCTTTGATCTCGTATGCGCCTTGCGCGTCGGTGGTTGCGCTCCCCTTCTGACCGTTTGCGCCAGTCGCAGTCACCACCGCACTTGGAATCACAGCACCCGTGGGGTCAGTTACGCGGCCGTGCAATGTTCCGGATTCGTTCTGCGCGAATGAGGACGAGAAAAGTGTGCCCACAACCAGGATCGCTGTAACTAATAATGGACGCACTACGGATTGCCTCCGGCAGCAGAAGCCATATCGGCCCCCCCTAGATTCCACGGAGAGAGCAGCATCGCAGCGCGCCCGCTGTCAGGGGCTGCGGTAAGGATTGGCTCGACACCAGTCAGCAATGTGATTGTGGTTGGCGGATGAGTGTCCGTTCCCTCGGTAGCGACGATCATAACCGGTGTGCCTTTTTGTAAGTCAGAAAGCGAGACAGTTGGCATACGGCTCAAAATCTGTTGAAAATCCGGAGGGACGCCTGGGCGTCCACCAAAACCGCCGCCAGGTCTCTCAGAATTCGCAACGGCTGGATTCGGCTGCGCCGTTTGCGCCGGCGTCTGCCCGCCTTTTAAGCGCGCCGCAATTCTCTGCGCCATCATTGGAGGCAGGGTTCGAAGCTGAGAGTCACCGCTGATCTTTAAGGTGATTTGCTTTTTTGTGACCAAGTCGGTCACCCGCAGCGAATTGTCCGACGCGTCCGTCGTAACCACCGTGGCCGCAATACTGCGGAATGTGCCGGAAACGATTTCGTCTGCTGTAAGGTCGTTTCCATCAGGACTCTTGGTTCCACGAGCCCGAAGTTGGTCGCCGGTTTTGATCTCGGGAAGTGCGCCCGGACTGGCGTCATCAAACTTAACTGAGTCTGGTGCGTAACGTCGTATGACCGTGTCCTTGGTTAGATGAATGGTTGTCGTTTTGCTGCTCCCCAAAGTGGACGTCGAGACGACAACTGCTCCCCCTTTGTCATCCACCGAAGTGACCAGGCCTCCGATGCCGCGCTTTTGCCAGTCTTCACGTTCCTGCTGTTGCTTCGCGGCGATGTCGGTACCCTTCATCACAATGACAGTCGTCGCAGTCAGGTTCTTGCCGTCATCGCTTGGCTTACCGCGTGCGAGAATGCGGTCGCCGACTTGCAGATCCTGCAGGTGGGCTGGTGTTGCATCTTTCAGATCTTTCTGTCCCGGAGCAGTGCGCACGATTCGCGCCGAGTCCTCAACTACAACGGTGGATTCGGATCCAGCATCGGTCGCCAGTGTGAGCCTGTTACCGCTGATAGCTTTAATCGTTCCTACCTGTTTTTGGAGAGCGGAGGAAGTCGACTGCTCCTGGGCGACAGCATCAGTCGTGGCGAATTGCCAGAGCCCGGCCGTCAGAAGCGCCGTGCACAGTATCACCCTCGCTAGCTTGGGTAGCATGGTTGAAATTCCCGAGATCCTTAGGCGTCGATTGTAATTGTTCACAACTTCACATCTCGGCGGAACTCTGCGAAGGGAGTTTCCTATTATCTGATGATTAGATAGGCATATTCCAGCACAGGCCAGACAGGCTGAGGTAAAGAATGGTCAAATCCATGTAAAGTTCTGTTGGAGCAATGGCGCTTGTCAGGCCGCGGCGCGGGCCGCTTGTGAACTGGTCGACTTCTTAACTTGGGCCGACATCAGGGAAGCATCGCTCGCAATCAGGCCCGCCCGCGTGCTGGCCACTGCATCCACGCTCTGCCGGAACTTCGCCTGAGTCACGTTGCGCAGAAGCGCAACCAGCGCGGAGTCGCGAACGCTGCCTAACAGCTTCTCTGCCTTCTGCGTAAGCTTGAGCCAATCGTGCCAGTCTCCAATCACGTCCTGCATATACTTGAGTTGCTTCACGACACGAGTGGCCTCTGGATCTTCGGCGCTAAGTTCGGCGATGTAGCGCGCCCGCTTTCCAACAATTCTGTATTGATGAAGCGTTCTCTCGGACAAAGGTGATCCGTCGTTCCCGAGTTCGATGAGTTTCTTTAAAGTGAGGGCCAGCGGCTCGAAGTCGGAGGGAAGCTTCAGGTCGTGGGCCGACCGTCGCAAACGTTTTCGAACTTCTTCGGCCGTCTTGCGATCGAACGCGTTGGCCAGTTTCTGCTCCCGCTTTCTGCGCTCCTCGACGAGCGCGTCCATAAACTGTGTCTTATGGCCATTGCCGCCGGCAATCTTTAGGTTTCGCAGTGATTCGATCTGAACATCGAGGTCGCGCACTCGACCGGCTTTCTTGCGTAACTTGGCCAGCAACGTCAGCAGTTTTTCATCATTGCGATGATGGTCAAGCACGACCTCGCTGAGCAAAGCTTCGACCCTGCGGCTGTGTGTACGAAACTTGTGAACGTTTTCGGGGACGCGCTTGCCGACGAGCTTGGTGAGCTCGCGGCTCAGTTTCAGAAGTGTCTGACGGCTGCGCTTTAAATCAATTGGCATATTGCGATCGAGAGTTAAGGAACACAAAACGTGAATCGTGGCAGAAATGCAACCCCCGCGATTCAGACCTGTTAATCAATGGGCAGCCGGTATTTTAACACTGCTGTAACACGACTTTGCTAGCCTCGATTTGATGGCGAATCAAGCATTGGGAGCGCCACGCTTGCCTGGACCGCAACCCGTTGCAAAACCAGAGGTTGTTTCTACTTCTCGAGTCGAATCGCAGCCTCTCTTGAAGGCAGGAAGTGGCGACGTCACCGACCGCATTTTCTCGTTCGCGATGCTTTGTTGCGGGCTTTCGGTGCTTGGGCTCGTCGCGCTGATCATTTTCGAGTTGGTCACGAAGTCCAAGCTGTCGCTGCATGCCTTCGGTTGGCGTTTCTTTTTCCGCAGCGAATGGGATCCGGTTAACGAGCAGTTTGGCGCGTGGCCCTTCGTTTACGGCACGCTGCTCTCTTCCTTTCTCGCGCTTCTGCTGGCGGTTCCTCTCGCCGTTGGTGTCGCGGTCTTCATCACTGAGATGGCACCGCGCTGGTTGAAAGGTTCTTTGGCTTTTGTCACGGAGCTGCTCGCGGCCATTCCGAGTGTGATTTATGGACTGTGGGCCATCTTCGTGCTGGTGCCGATCCTTCGCCAGTATGTTGAGCCATTCCTCGGCCGCTACTTCGGATGGACCGGATTGTTTGAAGGTGCGCCCTACGGCATCGGGATGCTGGCGGCGGGAGTCATTCTTGCCATTATGATCGTGCCGATCATTTCCTCGATCACGCGCGAAGTCATGACAGCGGTTCCGCAGCAACAACGCGAGGCAGTGCTTGCGCTGGGAGCCACGCGGTGGGAGATGATTCGCACGGGCGTTTTGCGAAATGCGCGCGCCGGAATTTTGGGCGGCATCATCCTGGGGCTCGGTCGCGCTCTCGGCGAGACCATGGCCGTAACCATGGTCATCGGCAATCGCCCGGAGATTTCCCGCTCCTTGCTCGCACCCGGATACACCATGGCCAGCGTCATTGCCAATGAATTCAGCGAGGCGACGAGCGATACGTATCTCAGCGCGCTGGTCGAAGTCGGACTCGCGCTGTTCCTCGTGACCATCATCGTAAATATTCTTGCGCAGCTGCTCGTCTGGTCCGTAACTCGGGGCGCGCCGGCGAGGGGCAATGCCTAATCCGGCACCCGAAACGTCGCAGTTCTCCATAACGCCCGTTAGTCTTTGGCGGCGCGCAACAAATAATTTGGTTACTGCCGCCGCTGTGGGCGCAGTCATTCTGGTCCTGACGCCGCTGGCCGCGATTTTCGCCTATCTGGTTTACAAGGGCATCGGCTCGATCAACTGGGCGTTTTTAACCCAGACTCCTAAACCTGTGGGCGAAGCCGGCGGCGGCATGGCGAACGCCATCGCCGGCTCGGCTTACATTCTGGCGATCGCCAGTTGTGTGGGTGTTCCGATCGGAATCGGAGCCGGGATCTACCTTGCCGAGTACGGACGCAATCGTTTAGGTGACCTGATTCGCTTTACCGCGGATGTGCTGAATGGAGTGCCGTCTATTGTGGTCGGCATCGTCGCCTATGGAATTGTCGTTCTCTCGCAAGGCCATTTTTCCGCTTTGGCTGGCGGCGTTGCGCTCGCCATCATGATGATCCCCACCATTACGCGGACTACGGAAGAGATGCTTCTGCTTGTACCGAATGCGATCCGCGAAGCTGCTTATGGTTTGGGAGTCACGCGCTGGCGGACCACTCTCTCCATCACGTTGCGCACGGCGACCTCGGGTGTGATTACCGGTGTTATGTTGGCGTTCGCGCGCGTTGCGGGAGAGACAGCTCCGCTCCTGTTTACGGCCTTCGGCAACCAGTATTGGAATTGGAAGGTCAACCAGCCTACGGCGGCCTTGTCTCTGCAGATCTTCAGTTACGCGATCTCGCCCTTTGACGAATGGCACCGGCAGGCATGGGCCGGGGCGTTGATTCTGATCGTCCTGATTGTAGGGGCGGTAAGTGCTGTCCGTATCGCGGCCGGGCGCGGTATGCTTAAGGGAGCGTGACGATGGGTGTCGGAATCAAAGTCGAACATCTTAATGCCTGGTTCGGCAACACACAGGCCTTGCACGACATTTCGATGGATGTGCCCGCGAACCACGCCACGGCGGTCATCGGCCCATCTGGCTGTGGTAAGTCCACATACGTACGCTGCTTGAACCGGATGCACGAGACCATTCCGGAGGCTCGTGCCACTGGCAAAGTCCGCATGGGCGAAGTTGATGTTTATAACGGGACCCCGGCAGTCCAGATCCGACGCCGCATTGGCATGGTTTTTCAGAAGCCCAATCCGTTCCCCACGATGTCGATCTATGACAACGTCGCCGCCGGGCTGAAGCTGAACGGGTACCGCGATCGCCGGCGGCTGGACGAAACCGTTGAGCGCTCGTTGAAGCTCTCTGCCTTGTGGGAAGAGGTAAAAGACACTTTGCGCAAGAAGTCCGGTGCCAGCTTATCGGGTGGGCAACAGCAGCGGTTGTGCATTGCCCGAGCGTTGGCCGTTGAACCGGAAGTGCTGCTCATGGACGAGCCCTGCTCGGCGCTCGATCCGATCTCGACCGGAAAAATTGAAGAACTTATTTTCCAGTTAAAAGAGAAATTCACGATCGTGATCGTGACCCACAATATGCAGCAGGCTTCTCGCGTTGCTGAATTTACGGGCTTCTTCCTTTTAGGCAAGCTGATCGAATTCGACAAGACCGAAAAGATCTTTACCACCCCGTCCGACAAGCGGACGGAAGACTACATTACAGGCAGGTTCGGCTGATGGCGCGCACGCGTTTCCAACAAGGACTGGACGAGCTTCGAGCACGATTGCTGCGTATGGGCGGGTTGGCAGAGCAAGCGGTGGACCGCGCTTGCCAGGCCTACATCGATCGGGACCTGACGCGCTGCCAAATGGTGCTGGAAAACGAATCACATATCAATCTTGCTGAACGCGAAATCGATGAAATGGCCTTCGATCTTCTCGCGATGCAGCAGCCCATGGCAGTCGACTTGCGCTTCATCCTGGCTGTCACCAAAATCAACTCGGATCTTGAGCGAGTCGGTGACCAGGCGGTTAACATCGCCGAGCGAGTGATGGACATGGTCGAACTGGACAAGGCCGAGTTGCCGGTCGATATCGCCCGAATGGCCGCGGCCGTATCTGCGATGGTTCGACGCGCGCTGGAATCGTTCATCGAAGGTAAGGCCGAACTGGCGCAGGCCGTGCTCGAGATGGACAATGTCGTCGATCGCATGCGCGACGAGGCCTTCATTACGCTGGTTAAGACTATGAACGAGCGTCCGGCTGTGACCCGACAGGCGCTGGACGCACTTCTTATTGCCCGCAACCTGGAACGGGTTGCTGATCACGCAACGAATATTGCCGAAGACGTGATTTTCTGGGTGCGTGGCGCCGATGTTCGCCACAACGTCGCCCCCGAACCACCGCTGCCACAGACGTCAGTTGGCGAACCGCACTGAAAGAAGAAACCTGAACCCACATCGCGCGCTGGATACTCTAAGATCACACAATGTCTTCATAGGAGGAATCCATGGCAACGCTTAGAGTCGCACCCAAACCAGCCGCAGCAACCATGCGAGTCGCACAAATTTCCAAACCTGGAGGAGATTTCGAGCTCGTCGAACGCCAAATTCCAGAGCCTGGTCCGCGGGAAGTTCGTATCAAAGTTCAAGCCTGTGGTGTTTGCCACAGTGACGTGCTCACCAAAGAAGGTTTCCCGGGAATTCAATACCCACGTGTTCCGGGACACGAGGTGGCAGGCACTGTAGACGCAGTCGGCGAAGGTGTTTCCGAATGGAGCAAGGGACAGCGTGTCGGCGTCGGCTGGCATGGCGGACATGACGGCACTTGTCGCGAATGTCGACGCGGGGACTTTATCAATTGCAAGAATCAGAAAACCTGTGGCATTAGCTACGACGGTGGCTACCAGCAATACATGGTGGCGCCCACTGAAGCAGTCGTGGCCATACCCGATAGTCTGAAAGACGCCGAGGCCGCGCCTTTGCTCTGTGCCGGGGTTACAACTTACAACTCGCTTCGCAATGCCGGCGCACTTCCGGGTGATCTGGTCGCGGTGCAAGGTGTCGGGGGGTTGGGTCATCTGGGAATTCAATTCGCTAATAAATTTGGCTACGAGGTAGCGGCGATTGGCCGCGGGCCCGAAAACGCGACGTTGGCCAAGAAGCTCGGAGCGCACGTGTACATCGACAGCCAGGCAACTAAAGCAGCGGAAGAACTGCAAAAGCTTGGCGGGGCGAAGGTGATTCTGGCGACGGCGCCAAGCTCGAAGGCGATGTCGGAGTTGATCGATGGTCTAGGCCCAAACGGCAAGCTTCTGGTTGTTGGCGCAGAGTCCAATCCCATTGAAGTCACACCAATCCAGCTGATCTTTGGTGTTCATGCGGTTCAGGGCTGGGCATCAGGAACGCCGGCAGATTCTGAAGACACGCTTCGCTTTGCGGAGATCAGCGGAGTGCGTCCGATGATCGAGACCTATCCGCTCGAGAGGGCGGCCGAGGCATACGACCGGATGATGAGCGGCAAGGCACAGTTCCGTGTCGTCCTGACGATGTGAAGCGAGAAATCCCACTCAAGCAAGAGCGCGCTTGAGTGGGGCACCTCTTGAGGCACCAATCCACAAGACCTTCTAGTAAAGTAATGTTTTCTTCTGGGAGACTCCCTTGTGCAAACCTGCATTGGTGTTTCTGCTCTCCGCCGCGCTGACGCTGCTCATCGCGCAACAGACCGAAATTCAGTACCGGCATCTTTCGCTGCCCACGAGCAAGGTGCTGATCGGGCCCGCCCCTGGCGTTATCGGCCCACTCAATGGCTTCACCCCGACGATCGCAGTTAGCCCTGACAAGCGCTATGCAGCTTTCCTGAATGACGGCTACGGGACCCAGAAAACTCAG
>Ga0209168_10001246_pt1 | contig 20634 bp, 17 predicted proteins | sample Coa_R1_FD_187156 | JGI IMG/M metagenome (GOLD analysis project Ga0209168, IMG submission 187156) | Surface soil microbial communities from Centralia Pennsylvania, which are recovering from an underground coalmine fire - Coalmine... | ecosystem: Environmental > Terrestrial > Soil > Unclassified ...
TTCCGATTAGGTAAAGAACGACTGACAGGACGACGCTTAGCACGATCGAGGTCGCCAGGGGAAAGTAGAATGTGGTGTTCTTGCCGCGATACACGATGTCACCCGGAAGACGTCCGATAGGAAGGTTGGTGCGGCCTAGAAAGATCAGGCCCAATCCGACCAAAACAATGGCACCTCCGAGGAACAACAGTAATCGTCCAAGATCGGCCACGAAATTAGTGTAATCCGCAATCAGGCCAACGTGCTCCTGTTAGAATTTTGAAACATGAAATCACTATGCTTGGCGGGATTACTGCTGCTCGGAATTATGTTTGCACCTGACAAAAAAGGAACGAAAGCACCGGCCGAGGTCGAGATCACAAACGAACCCGCCCACCACCTGGTTCTGGAGAATCCCTACGTCCGCGTGTTTCAGGTTGAAGTGCCGGTTAAGTCGGCCACGCTAATGCACCGCCATCGCCATGACTACATCGCGATCGCGCTCGGAGATGCGGAAATTTCAAACGAAGTCCAGGGCAAGGCGCCAGTCAAAGTCTCGATGAAGGACGGGGAGCCTCGGGTGACCGACGGTGGCTTCGCGCACATTGCGCGCAATCTCGGGAACACGTCATTTCGCAACGTGACGATCGAGCTGATGCAGGATGAAAAGTCAAAATCCTCTCCGCCTGCGAAGTGGGACGAAGAACGCGGCATGCACGTCTTACATGGTGGAACGGAAGACATCCAGCTTGTGAAAGACGGCGTCCGGGTGGTGGAGATCGACCTGCAAATTGCAGGGTCTATACCGAAGCACCATCATCCGGGACCACAGCTTATTGTCGCGCTCACGGATTTGGTATTGCGCAGCGATGCTGTCGGCCAAAAGCCTTCGAACCTGGAGTTGAAGGCAGGCGATGTCAAATGGCTTGGCGCTGGTCTTACAGAGACAGAGACGAATGTGGGCCAGCATGAAGCCAAGATGGTCGTACTTGAGTTCAAATAACCGCGACTCAAGGCCTGCGCAGGTGGCCGCGTATGTTTCGTCAGGTTTTCGTGTTGCTGCTATTAGGACTGCCGCTGCAAGCAGCAGATCCCTCGACAGCCGCATTGATTGAGGGTGGTCATTACAAACGCGCGCAGGCCATCCTCTCCGATCGCCTAAAAGCCAATACGAACGACGCCCGAAGTCTGTGCGAGATGTCGAAAGTCTCGGAAGCCTTTGCGCACTGGGATGACGCTATCGCGCAGGCCGAGAAGGCGCAGGCGCTCGATCGAAAAAATCCCGAATTCCAGGCCGCGCTCGCTGACGCCGTTGGTTCGAAGCTTTCCGCGTCCCAGGGCGGCATGTTTGAAAAATTGTCGCTGGCGCGGCGGTTCAAGAGAGAAATTGACCTTGCCCTGCAACTGGATCCCAACAACCTGGAAGCCAATGAAGACCTGATGGAGTTTCATCTTGACGCGCCAGGACTCGTGGGTGGCGACAAGAAAAAGGCTTCCGAGCTGGCGGATCGTGTGATTCGAATTAATGCGGTCCGGGGATATCTGATGAAGTTCCAGATCGCGACTCACGAGAAAAAACCTGCGGAACAAGAGCAGTTTCTGCAACAGGCGATCAGCGCCGATCCGGAGAACTTCTATGCGCGCGAGCAAGCCGCCAATTATTTCCTCAATAAGGGCGGGCCTGCCCTGGTCCAAGCGGAAGAGCATGCAAAACGCGCGATCCGCATCGATGGCCAGCGAATCGGCGGGTACGTAACCTTGGCCACAATTTATGCCCAGGAGTCGCGCTGGAAGGAACTGGATGCGGTAATTGCAGATTCTAAGCGCAACGTCCCGGATGATCTCGCCCCGCTTTACCAGGCAGCTAAGTCTATTCTCGTCGGAGGCCAGAATCAGGACCTGCCGCGCGCCGAAAAGTACCTGCAGGCTTACCTGACTCAGCCTCCCGAAGGATCAGAGCCGAGCCTGTCCGCTGCCCATTGGCGTCTTGGGTTGGTATTGGAAAAAGAAGGGCACAAAGATCTGGCAAAGCAGGAATTACAAGACTCGGTACGCCTCGATCCAAACTACGAGCCGGCCAGGAAAGATCTCAAGCGACTCCAATAACCTGCCGGGCAATCCCGCTGGCAGGTTACCCTTGATTACCTCTGTGCCAGTTTGACAGACGGCCCTCGATGCAAGTTTCGCGGCCGGTCCCGTTCTCCCAGCAAGGCCGGAAACTCCTCCTTCCGGCCGAAGCGAAAAAGGGGAGACCACGATGAGGAAGTTAATTATTGTTCTTTGCTGTTTATGCGGTTTTTTGGCAGTCAAGGCTGTCGCGGAGGAGGCGCCGGCACTAACCATTTACAACCAGAATTTCTTTGTCGCGCGCGAGCATTTGCCGCTTGATCTGAAGTCCGGCGTCAACCAGGTGGAATTTGCGGGAATTGCTGCCCACTTGGAGCCCGACTCAGTTATTCTGCGTGACCCCAACGGGCGCGCTCTGCAGATTCTCGAGCAGAATTACCGGAACGATCCCATCTCGCAGGAACTGCTGCTGTCGTTCTACGAAGGAAAGACGATCGACTTTCTGGTGCAGCGAGGCGAGAAGCAAGAGACCGTCCGGGGAAAGATTATTCGCAGCGGTTACGTACCCACCGTCAGCTATGCGAACGGCTATCCGCAGAACACGTTTACTCAACCGCTCATTGAGGTTGAGGGCGTACTGCGCTTTGGCCTGCCGGGGCAGCCGCTATTCCCTGCTCTAAGTGGCGATTCGATTTTGAAGCCAACTCTCAGCTGGCTGCTCGAGACCAACGACCCCGGAAAATTTGATGCGGAAGTCTCGTACGTGAGCGGTGGGATGGACTGGCATGCTGACTACAACCTTGTGGTTTCCGATAAGTCCACTGCGAAGTTTGATCTGCTCGACATGATCGGCTGGATCACCATGCATAACCAGAGCGGCAAGACTTTCGAGAATGCGAACATCAAGCTGCTGGCTGGAGATGTGAACAAAATCCAAGCATCGGGGATTGGTGGCGCGATTTATGCGGCCGAAAACAAGGCGATGCGCGCTGCTGACGCCATGGCACCGCCGGTGCAAGAGAAGTCCTTCGATGAGTTTCATCTTTACACGCTGCAACGTCCCACCACGCTTCGCGATCAGCAAACCAAGCAAGTGGAATTCGTGCGCGGCACGGGCATTCACGCCCAGCGGATTTATGTTTACGACGGCGCAAACATGGGACAGTATGGCTACTACTCGTCCGATCAACGCCGAACGGATCCCAACTACGGCACAGCGTCAAATCCAAAAATCTGGGTGATGGAAGAATTCAAGAACGCGGACGTGAATCATCTCGGAATCGCGCTGCCAAAGGGACGGCTGCGCTTCTACCGCCGCGACACCGACGGCCACCTCGAGTTCGTTGGCGAGAACACGATCGACCATACCCCAAAAGACGAGGTCATCCGCGTTTATACCGGCAATGCGTTTGATGTAGTCGGTGAACGTAAGCGCACCAACTTCCATGTCGATTCAGCTCACAACTGGATGGAGGAGTCGTTCGAGATCAAAGTGCGTAATCACAAGAAAGAGCCCGCCAACGTTCGCGTCGTGGAACATCTTTATCGCTGGACCAACTGGAAGCTGATCGAGCAGTCAACCGATTCACACAAGATGGATGCACAGACGACCGAGTTTCCCGTCACGGTGGCACCCGATGGGGAACAAGTGATCACGTACACGGTGCACTATTCGTGGTAGGGACTTGGAACAATCCGGTCGCGGTATCGGTCTAAGGGGAATAGAGGTTAACACCATGACGAAAGCGCTGACGACCACTGCGGGGAAGCGGCAGAACTGGCTTCGAAATGGATGGCTGGCGATGGCAGTCATGGCATCCATTTACTACGGAGTGATATGGCCACGAGGAGCTTTCCGCGGGGTCTCGATGCAAAGAGCAAGCGCCCTTGCTGCGGTTGAGGATAGACGTCACGAACACTGGTTTCAGCCCTCTGCGCAGAATCTTGGCGGTTCGAATGGTGGAGTCATCGGAGGGGTTCCCGGTGAGGCCTACGCGCAGGCCCGTGCAACATTGCGCGAACGAAACGACACCCGCAAGATTGTGCGCACCAGTTCCGTGAATCTTGTGGTCGAGCGCCCTGCCGTGAGCGCGGCGAAAGTCCAGCAGCTTGCTGAAAGTGCCGGAGGGTTCCTGGTGAATTGGAATGCAAATGGCAGCCAGGAAGCGACCAGTGCGTCGTTATCGGTTCGCGTTCCGGTCACCGCTTATGACGCAACCCGATCCTCCATCCTCAAACTGGCGCAGCGCGTAGAAAATGAACACGTGCAAGCGGAGGACGTAACGAGCTCGTACGTCGATGACGAAGCTCGCCTACGAAATCTGCGTGCTCAAGAGGCGCAATATCTGGCCATTCTGAAGCTCGCCCGAAACGTGAAGGACACACTCGAAGTGAGTGAGAAGCTGAACCAGGTTCGTGGCGACATTGAACAGCGACAATCCGAGTTCAATGCGCTCGCGAAACAAGTTGATCTGGTGGCGATCAACGTATCGCTGCGAAAAGAGACAGAGACACAGGTGTTAGGTCTTCCGTGGCGTCCTGGTTACGAGTTTAAGTTTGCGGCGCGCCAAGGGCTGGAAGGTTTGCTCGATTACTCCACATCAGTGCTGTCATTCGTTTTCTACTTGCCGGCAATCACTCTTTGGATGGTGACGATTCTTCTCAGCACTTTTGTCGCATGGCGAATCCTGCGTCGGGCGTTCGCATTTCTTTTTGCGGGACCTAAGAACGAAGCTGTGAGCAACTGAGACTCGGATTTCTGCTGATTAGATGATTTCGACCGTGCGCGATGAGGGCACGCCTCCATCGTTTGCTGCACGGGGGTAAGCGTAATGAAACGCCAACCACGTCAGCGCAACTACCAGGAATGCGAAGAGGCTGCCTTCGGGACCGACCGAACCACCCGTGATCCAGCGGGACCCGTGGAGCGAGGTCTTCAACAGGTGGCCGGGTGAAATCTCTCCACTATCGGCGATTGAGTAAAAATAACTTTCCCCCCAGTCCCACGAAGCATGGAATCCGACAGCGAACCACAGCGTGCCTGTGCGCCGCAGCGTCAGACAGAAGAACAAGCCGATGACGGCGGCTCCCAGAACGCCGATCCAGGATTCCTGGTCGTTGCCAAGGTGAACCCCGCCAAACAATATCGAGAGAACAATGGCAGCTGGCCAGAACCCGATACCTTTGGCCAGTGTGAACTGTGGGTAGCCCCGAAACAGGAATTCCTCGAATAGTCCTACGAGCAGAAAGAATGCAGCCCAGAACGCGGCGAACTTCCAGATTCGCAGGCCATGCAGGGCGAGCCCGGCCATTGTGAAATCACCGGTGGCTCCGATGCTGAGCATCAGAACGCACAGCGCGATGAAGCCCCATATGGCTCCAATCCAGAAATTCTTGCCAAATGCGCTACGCAGCGGCAGGCCGTAGGACCCCCAAACTCGCTTCTCGGCCAACATCATAGTCACAGTCGCGATAGCGACCGCGAGGAGGCGTTCCATTTCGTCAAATGTGTCGCGCCAGACTCCATTGGGTGGTTCGTGAGGAAACAGAAGATGTATCAAATGCCCGAGGATGTACAGCCAAAATCCCCACAAAGCTACAAATGCCAGGAATCGCCAGCCGGAACGGAGACCATCTGGCCCGATGAATACCGAATGAATCGGATGCGGTGGGGGCGTAGGGGCGGTGAGCGGCGGCGCACCTGAGGAAAGAGGCAGGGCTTTGCCTGCTTCACCTTCAACGGTTGGCGATTTCGTTTGGTCCTGTTGATCCAATCAAAACCCAGTCCTTTCGCAATCGTCTCCGGACATGGTAAAACACACCCGCTCCCCTAATGGGCAAATTTCTTACGCGCGAGCGGTTCGGGCATCCGCAGGTGATTGCGGCGGCCCTGCTCTTGGCCTTTCTGGGGCAGTGCTCTTGGTTGTTGGTGCGCGGTACGCAACCCCTTGATATCGATTCTGCGCAACTCTTCCGCGTGGAGGAAGGATTGCGCCAATTGCGAGGAGGCGCAGTTGCGGGAACACCCTCGGATGAACGACTGGAAGCGGCCACGCAACCTCCGCCCGAGATCGAGCGCAATAACGGCTACGATCCGTCACATTCTCCGCTTTGGTATCTAATCGCGGCAGCAGGGCTTTCAAGATGGTCTGGTGCGATGAGGATGAACTCTTTGTCCTACTGGGGGTGGCTTGCCCGCCTGCCATACATCGCTTTTGGCCTGCTTCTCGGGGCTTCACTGTGGTATGTGGCGCGCAGGCTTTATGGAAATGCTGGAGGATATGTTGCGCTGACCTTGTACTGTTTCTCGCCGGCGGTTCTGCGCGCTGCCACTCTATGGGGCGCTCCTCCAGATATAGGCGCAGCCTGGGGAACCTTCGGAGCGATCTTTACTGCCATCGCAGTAGCGCACACGCTCTACGCCCCTCGCGAAGTCATTCTTTGGAACTGGCGCAGGATCCTGCTGCTCGGCCTATCGTTGGCCCTGGCCGTTGGGTGCGAGTTCTCACTTGTCATTCTTCTGCCGTTGACCTTGGTGTTCATGCTCTACGTGGCTCACACCCGGCGGATGGCAGCACTCACCATCTGGGCAGCGGCGACAATCCTTGGGGCGCTGCTGCTATATGCAGCGTATGCGTTTCGCACAACAGTTCTGTGGCAGGGGCTTCATCATGCGCAATTTCTGCAAGTGAAGTGGCAAGCTTTCGCCATGCGCGACGCATACCGGCAGGTCTTAGCGCAATTGGCACAAGGCGGCCCGTCGCTGCTGTTGATGCTTCCAGTTTCGCTCATCATCTTTCTGAGCTGGCCGAGGGCACGATACTTCGGCAATACAACGCCACTCCTGGTGGCATTGCTCTGCTTGATTCTTGGACTCGCAGAACCGCATTCCGGTGCGGGACTATTCCTGTTGTCGATTCCATTTCTATTTGTATTTGTTGCTGGAATCATGGCGGATTTGCTGGAGACGCCGCAGCGAAGTGTGGTTCTGGCGTGTATTTGGGCCGTTTTGTCGGCGAACGCGGTGGCGAACCTGGTGCAACTGGCCCGAGTAGGCTAGCGGGACATGCAATCTGCTTGGCAACCTGCAGGTTCGGGACTTTTGTCTCCCTTGGGCGGCGTCTTTACCAGCGCTGTCTTCGCGCGGTGGGAACGGAGAGCCTTCATTGTCCTGCTGCTTCCACGATTTGCCGCCTTAGCTGGTATTGCGGATTTTACGCAACCCCCGCGAGACTCGGCGTTTCTAATGTAGCAGGGGGAGTACGCCATGTTGGCATCTTTGAAGTATGATGGCAGGGTGAAACCGCTGAATCGGGCTTCGGTCGTGGGTTTTGTCTTGTTGTTTGCTGGAAGTACTCTGGCGCAGATCAATGCCGCACCGCCGTCAGTGACTTCACTTGGCTTTGGTGGCCGCGCCATTAATGGAACACCACCCAGCGTGACTTCATTGGGCCCACGGGGATACACACCGGGATTCAACCCAGCATTCCCCAACAGTCACCCGACATTCGGCGTCGGACCGAACACTGGGCATCACCATCATCGCAATGGCTCCGGCGCGGTTTACGCGGTTCCTTACGCCTACCCCTACTACGGCTATTACGACAGCGGTGAGGATGCGAATGCTTCTGAGGACGAACAATACAATGGCGGTCCCACCATGTTTGATCGGCGTGGTCCCGGACCCGCGACTCGTCCACCGGCGCAAGCCTACGGCGGAAGTGACGTCCAGCCGCCCGCAGTAGCTGAGGCCGAGCAACCCGAGGAGCCTCCTGCCCAGAACCAGCCGGAAACGGTCCTTGTTTTCAAGGATGGGCACCAGCTTGAGGTGGCAAACTACGCCATCGTTGGCCAGACACTCTATGATCTGACCGATGGGCATCGGCGTCGGATCCCCCTCTCGGATCTGGATCTGGACGCGACCTCCAAGCAAAACGACGAACGCGGAGTCGATTTCCAGTTACCCTCCGGTTCCTAAAAGACTCACATGTCGAAGTGGTTCATCGCCGGACTTCTGATTTTTTCGCTCGCGCCAATCTTGTTAGCACAGCGTGGCGGCGAGTTCGGACAGGTCGGGGGTGGTTTCGGACGAGGTGGCGGATCGGGGCATTCGCGGTCGCGCGGATTTGGACGGAACGCAGTGTTCTTTGGCGATCCGTTCTGGTTTGACGATTATCCCTCTGGATCAATGGCGAATGCAGCACCGGCTCCCCCGGTAGTCGTGATGTCGCAGTCGGCGCCGGCGCCTCCGGAGCCGGAACGCATACTGGAGCCACTGTTGATCGAATGGCAAGGAGACCACTACGTGCGAACTGGTCCGTCCGCCCCGAAGGTTTCCGACTATTCCGAGCTGCCCGCCGTCGACACGACAAGATCCCAAACCGCTGAGCTTCCATCTGCAATTTTGATTTTTCGTGACGGCCATCGCGAGCAGGTTTCTGACTATGTAATTACCGGCGGCGTGCTCTACGCCCAGGCGGACTACGCGATGACTGGCGCGACGACTCGGGACATCCAACTCGCAGCGCTGGATCTGTCGGCTACGCTAAGAGCGAATCGCGAGAATGGGTCAAAGTTCGTGCTCCCAAACTCGCCCAATGAAGTCGTGACCAGGCCATAGCGGTTTCCCAGTGTGTACCCCGAATATCACCGGAAAGCACCCGGTTCGTCTGCCAAGACGGCCGCATTTTGTGATAAAATGATCCTTACAGAAGCGGATTTAATACCCTTTAAATGCAATCACTTATAAGTCTCGAGGCAAATCCGGGAAGAGCACATTCCCCGGCGCGCCTCGGACGGCTCGGAATGACAAGAATCAGGAGCTAACAGCCCTTTCTATGGCAGACGATCAGAACCCCGAACTTCCCTTAACCCCACCGCCTGGCGGCGATGGCAGCGGCATCCCCGGTGCCGCCAACATTCTCCCCGTCAACATTGAAGAGGAGATGAAGCGGTCGTATCTCGACTATTCCATGTCGGTGATCATTGGCCGCGCCCTGCCCGACGTGCGCGACGGATTGAAGCCTGTGCACCGGCGCATTCTGTATGCCATGCACGATATGGGCATTCTTCACAACCGCAAGTATGTGAAGTGCGCAAAGGTGGTCGGCGAATGTTTGGGTAAGTACCATCCCCATGGTGATACCGCTCTCTACGATTCGCTCGTGCGGATGGCGCAGCCATTTTCGTTGCGCTACCCGCTGGTGGATGGCCAAGGAAACTTTGGATCGGTTGATGGCGACCCGCCCGCGGCCTATCGATATACAGAATGCCGCCTTACTCGCATCGCGGAAGAGATGTTGAGCGACATCGACAAGGATACTGTCGATTTCGTTCCGAACTTTGACGAGTCTACGGCCGAGCCGTTGGTTCTGCCCACGCGAATCCCGAACCTGCTGGTGAATGGATCGAATGGCATTGCTGTCGGCATGGCGACCAACATTCCGCCGCACAATCTCACCGAAATCGTCGATGCCACGATCACGCTGGTCAACGATCCGCATACGCAGTTGCCGGAGATTTTGAAGATCGTGCAAGGCCCAGACTTTCCGACCTACGGCATCATTCACGGCAAGGCTGGAATTCTGGAAGCTTATAAGACCGGCCGCGGCCGCTTCATGATGCGCGCCAAAGCCGCAATCGAGGACATCACGAAAGAGCGCAAGGCGATCATCGTCACTGAGATTCCTTACCAGGTCAACAAACGTTACCTGATCGAACGGATCGCCGAGCTTGTCAATAACAAGACCATCGACGACATCTCCGATATCCGCGATGAGAGCGATCGAGACGGCATGAGGATCGTGGTTGAGTTGAAACGTGGCGGAGAGCCGCAGCTCGTACTGAACCAGCTCTTCAAGCACACGCAGATGCAGGAAAACTTCAGCATGATTTTCCTGGCTGTGGTAAATGGTGCGCCCAAGGAAATGGGCCTGGTCCAGGCCATTAAGCATTTCATCGACCATCGCGTCGATGTCGTCCGCCGCCGCACGTCATTCCTGCTGACCAAGGCCAAAGAGCGCGAGCACATTCTCGAAGGCTACATCAAGGCGCTCGATCACCTCGACAACGTGATCGTGATCATTCGTGGAAGCGCCAACCGCACCGAGGCCCGCGAGAATTTGGTCGCCTATTTTGCGGGCAAGAAGATCGACATCAACGTGACCGGCCGGGCTCCGAAGGCGGATCCCGAAAAGCCGTTCACAGCGATTCAGGCCGACGCGATCCTCGAACTTCAGTTGCACCGCTTGACGCGGCTGTCGATCGACGAAATTACGAAAGAACTGGGACTTACGCGCGAGAACATCGCCGAGTTCGAGTCGATTCTGACCTCAGAGAAGAAGCTGCGCGGTGTCATCATCAAGGAACTGGAAGAAGTAAAGAAACTTTACGGCGATGAGCGTCGCACGAAGATCGAAGACGAAGCCGCCGAGATCATGCTCGAGGACCTGATTGCCGACGAGCAGGTGGCGGTGACGGTCAGCCATGGCGGCTATCTCAAGCGGACGCCGATTTCAACCTACCGCATGCAGCGTCGCGGAGGTACGGGCCGCACCGGCATGAAAACGCGTGACGAGGATTTCGTGGAACATTTGTTCATCGCCTCGACCCACGCTTACATTCTCATCTTCACCAACACCGGGCGCGTGTACTGGCTGAAGGTGTATGAAATTCCTGACGTCAGCGCTGCCGGTAAGGGCAAACACGTCGGCAACCTTGTTTCGCTCCAACCAGGCGAGACCGTGCGCACCATGCTCGCCGTCCGCAATCTCGAAGAAGAGGGACGCTTCATCCTCTTCGCTACGCGCAACGGCACTGTGAAGAAAACTGAATTGAAAGACTTCTCCCACGTTATGTCCCGCGGCATTATCGCTGTCGGCATTGAGAAGGGCGATGAACTCGTTGGCGTGACGCTCACCGACGGCAATCAGATCGTGTTCCTCGCATCGCACGATGGCCAGGCGATTCGCTTCGACGAAGAAGACGTTCGCTCCATGGGGCGTCCAGCCTATGGCGTTCGCGGCATGCGGCTCGATGATGGTGACTACATCGTCGGCATGGCAACTACTCCCAAAGATGTGAAGAAAGCGGAGGCTGTGGCCGAAGAAGTGAAAGCCAAGACCGGTGTAGCGGAGGTCACGGCTACCGACGAAACGCTGCCGATCAAAGGCTCGCTAATCCTCTCAGTGACGGAGAATGGTTATGGCAAGCGCACGGCCGCGGATGAATATCGCCTGCAGGGTCGCGGCGGCTCTGGTGTCATCAATGTCAAAACTACCGCTCGCAACGGCAAAGTCACCGGCATCGCGCAGGTCACGGAAGACTCCGAAGTCATGCTGATCAGCCAATACGGCAAGATTATCCGCATGGATTCGGGCACGATTCGCGAGTCTGGCCGTGCCGCGCAAGGCGTGCGGTTGCTGCAACTCGAGCCTGGAGATCGCGTCGCCGCGGCAGTGGTGATCCCGCCGGAAGAACCAGCAAACGGGACACTGATTCAGTAGAAGTTGCGTAGGGCGGACGTACTCGTCCGCCCTGTTTGATTCGTTACCTCCGTAAGCTTCCACCTCCACCCTCCCTCTGCTGCAATGACAAGACAAACCATTGCTTGGGAGGCTTCACGATGACCTTTTCTGGGCTGATTTTCATTGGGGCATTGTGTCTCATCTGGATCGCTCTAAAGATAGCGCCGAAGTTCTTTGTGCGGCAGGTGGCGCGGGCGGCATTCAAAGAGGTTGGCAAGCATGCGTTGGCGAAGGTCCCTGAGCAGATCAAGCTCTCGCGAGTCTCCACCCCTCAATGGAAAGATGAAACCACCATTCAGCAGCAGGCCGCTCCGCTCGTGCGCGCGGGATTCAGCGATCTCGGCACCTTCAGCGTGGACAAAATGCCCGGCGTGCAGATTCGCATGATGTTCCAGCCGCAAACGTACGTGACGGCGCAAATCACCGAGCATCCCAAAGCTGGCAACTGGATCGAATTTGCAACACGCTACGCGGATGGCAGCAGTGACTTCCTCTCCACACTGCCGGATCAGGGTATTGTTCCTCCGCCATTTGTGCGAACAGTGCGTGCCGCCAAGGGCACGCCGACTGACAGCCTTTATCAGCAACATCTACAGACCAGAAAAGCGAGCGGGATCAAACCGGTATCCCAGAACGACGTTGTGCATGAATTTGAAGACGCCTACATGCGCTACATGATCTGGAAGAACGATACAGGATTGTCGGCCGAGGAAGTGGCACACCGTGCGCGCGAGTGGGCCAAGGGCAATCGAGTCGGAGCGGCACAGTCGTAGCAGCCAATCTGTGCTGTTTTCGCGATGCATGTTGCCTGCTGGAGCGCGGGCATTATCACTTCTTCTTTTCTCGTTCTCTGCTAAAATTCCCCGCTGCAACGAGCCCGTCCAATCGCCTTTTTCGGAGGTGAGTCTTGCGGGGAACGATGATGCAGTGCGGCCTCTCGCTGACCGCGTTTCTGGAGCGGGCAGGGAAGATTTTTCCCAAGGTCGAAATCGTCTCCCGCCGTCCCGACAACGCCATTCATCGTTCCACCTACGCGGATGTCTATCGACGTGCCCGGGCCCTGGCCGCGAGTCTGCAGCAGGCGGGGTTGCGAAAAGGTGACCGTGTCGCAACGCTGATGTGGAACCACTCTTCGCATCTGGAAGCGTATTTCGGGATCCCCGCAGTTGGTGGCGTGATTCATACGCTGAACCTTCGTCTGCATCCCGATGAACTGGCCTTCATTGCTAACCATGCGCAAGATCGCTGGCTCATCGTGGATGATGTGCTGCTTCCTCAGTACGAGAAGTTCGCTGACAAAGTAAAGCTCGAACGCATCATCGTCGTTCCGTTTTGCGGTTCCAACGTTCCTTCGAAATATCAGAACTATGAGACCTTCCTGAGCAGAAGCGCCACCCCCACTTATGCCGATTGCGACGAGAATGACGCCGCGGCCATCTGCTACACCTCGGGAACGACTGGGCAACCGAAAGGGGTTGTCTACTCACATCGCGCGTTGGTTCTGCACGCTCTGTCCCTATCACTGCCCGACAACTTTGCCATTTCGCGAATGGATGCGGTGTTGCCAGCGATGTCGATGTTTCATGCAAATGCCTGGGGGATTCCGCACGCGGCGGTGATGAACGGCAGCAAGCTGGTCTTTCCCGGCCCTAACCTGCAACCGGAAGCGCTGCTGGATCTCTTATCGGCGGAGCGGATCACGTTGACCGGAGCCGTGCCGACGGTATGGCTGGGAGTGATCGACTGCCTCGAGCGCGATCCCCTCCGCTGGAAGCTAGTCGAAGGACTCCGCATTGTCGTGGCCGGCTCGGCGGCGCCTGAGAGCCTTTTCCGCCGTTTTGACAAGTTCGGCGTGCAGGTCATTCAGCCATGGGGCATGACCGAGACAACACCCATTGCAACCACATCGACTCTGAAGCCGGAAATGATTGCCTGGTCCGACGATCGAAAGTATGAGGTTCGGGCTAAGCAGGGTTTGCCTTCGCCGCTCGTCGAAATGCGCGCCATTGGCGACGACGGTGAAGTTCCGTGGGACGGCGTCAGCGTCGGCGAACTGCAGGTGCGCGGGCCGTTCATCGCTGCCAGCTATCACAACTTGCCGACGGAACAGGATAAGTGGACTGCCGACGGCTGGCTGCGCACTGGCGACGTGGTCACCATCGACCCTGAGGGATACATGAAGATCACCGACCGAACCAAGGACCTGATCAAGTCAGGTGGAGAGTGGATCAGTTCGGTTGATCTCGAGAACGCCCTGGTGGCCCACCCCGCCGTCCGAGAAGCCGCGGTGGTCGCCATTCCGCACTCTCGCTGGCAGGAACGTCCGCTGGCCTGCGTTGTGCTCAAGGACGGAGCCGAGGTCTCGAACGAGGAGTTGCGGGCCTTCCTATGCGAGAAGTTCGCCAAGTGGCAGCTGCCGGATGACTTTGTCGTCGTGGACCAGCTGCCCCATACCTCCACGGGCAAGTTGATGAAATCCAGTCTGCGCCAGCGTTTTCGGGATTGGAGCTGGAAGGATTAGCGGGCGGAATCTCACTTGAGGGAGGCGGCACTGCCCTTCACATTGCTGATTGACTCCCTTTCCATTCCCTCCTAAGATGGCTCGACTCTGGTTCCCCGCCGGGGCATTGCCCACCAATCATGATCGGGAAAACAATCTCCCACTACCGCATTGTGGAGTTGCTCGGCGGTGGCGGTATGGGAGTGGTTTACAAAGCGGAAGACACCAGCCTCGGGCGCTTCGTTGCGATCAAGCTCCTGCCCGACGATGCTGCGCAGGATCCGCAGGCCCTTGAACGTTTTCGCCGAGAAGCGCGTGCCGCGTCCTCGCTGAATCATCCCAACATCTGCACCATTCACGAGATCGGCCAGCAAGACGGGCAGCTTTTCATGGTGATGGAGTGTCTCGCCGGTCAGACCCTGAAACACTTGATTGAGGGCCGGCCGATGGAGTTGGATCGCCTGCTGAACATGGCGATCGAAATCTCAGACGCACTCGACGCTGCCCATGCCAAGGGCATCGTCCACCGCGACATCAAGCCAACCAATATCTTCGTGACCGAGCGCGGGAGTGCAAAAATCCTCGACTTCGGGCTGGCAAAAATCCTCGAAGCCAGCAAGCCGGTCAGCGACAACTCTCAAACCCGCGCCAGCAACCTCGATCTCACCAATCCGGGTACTGCGGTCGGCACCATGTCGTACATGTCTCCCGAGCAGTTACGCGGCAAAGAACTCGACGGACGCACCGACCTTTTTTCTTTTGGCGTGGTTCTCTACGAGATGGCAACTGGCGTCCTGCCGTTTCGAGGCGAGACTTCAGCCGTCATCACGGAAGCAATCCTCAATCGTGCGCCTGCCGCTCCGGTCAAGCTGAATCCTCGCCTCCCGGCCAAGCTGGAAGAGATCATCACTAAAGCTCTTGAAAAAGACCGCGACATGCGCTGCCAAAGCGCGGCCGAGTTGCGGGCCGACTTGAAGCGGCTGAAACGTTCGATCGACTCTTCTCGCACCTCCGTCGTGACTGAAGCGGCTGCATCAGCGCCGATGGCGGTTGTAACTCCCGCGAAGGCGAAGTCCAAGCCGGGAATTGCGCTACTTGGGATTGCTGTCGTGCTTTCGTTGGCAGTGGGCCTATTCGCCGGAAGAGCTTTGCTCTCCACTGCACCACCCCTGCCGCCTCTTTACCGGCAGCTCACATTCCGTCGCGGAAGTATTCGCTCGGCGCGCTTCGCGCCCGACGGCCAAACAATTCTTTACAGCGCAGCTTGGCAAGGGGGCCCGATCGATGTATTCACGGCTCGTCCCGAGGCCCCGGAAGCCCGTTCGATGGGACTGAATCACACGCAGCTGGTGTCGGTTTCTTCGACCGCAGAAATGGCCGTTCTGCTCAACAGCAAAGCGATCGGCACCTGGGTCACCATGGGCACACTAGCTCGAGCGCCGCTGGTTGGCGGAGCCCCGCGCGAGGTGCTCGAGAACGTCCAGTGGGCCGACTGGTCTGCTGATGGCAGCAATCTCGCAGTCGTTCGTGACCTCGAGGGCCGCAATCGGCTGGAGTTCCCAATCGGCAAGGTTCTCTATGAAACAGGCGGATGGATCGGCCACCCGCGGGTTTCGCCGAAGGGCGACCAGATCGCATTCATCGAACACCCCGTGCAAGGCGACGACAAAGGCTCGCTCATGCTGATTGATGCTTCGGGGAAGTCGCGCCGGCTTTCGGGCGAATGGTACACGATTCAGGGATTGGCTTGGCATCCCATCAACAACGAGATCTGGTTTACCGCCAGCAAGTCCGGAGTGGACCGCACGCTCTACGCGGTTACGCTTGATGGGAAAGAGCGCATGGTTCTTCGCTTGCCCGGCGCGCTGATGCTGTTCGACATCGCCAAGGACGGGCGCGTCCTCATGATGCGGGCGAGTTGGCGGCGTGAGTTGATCGGCATTGTCAATGGCGAGGCGCGGCAACGCGATCTTTCGTGGCTGGACTATTCGTATCCTGCCGAAGTTTCTGCAGACGGCAAGACGCTGCTCTTCGATGAAGAGGGCGGCGGCGGTTCGCTCGACTACTCGAAGTCAGGCGGACTTTCTTATGCGGTTTACATGCGCAAGACCGATGGCTCGCCGGCGGTACTACTCGGCGAAGGCGGAGCAGTGGCGCTGTCTCCTGACGGGAAACAGGTCATCGCGCAGACGCAGGATTCGCCTTCGCAGTTCAAATTACTGACAACCGGTGCCGGTGAACAGAAAGACCTTACGAAGGACAACGTTAACCACAGCTGGGCGAATTGGTTCCCCGATGGGAAGCGAGTTCTGTTTACCGGCAATGAGCCAGGCAAAGGCGTCAAGCTCTATATCTATGAACCCGGTTCCGGGAAAAGTCAGGCGATTTCTCCTGAGGGCGTGAATGGGACCGCGTTTGCTATCTCAAACGATTCGCAATGGGTGGCTGCGATCGGCCCGGATGAGAAAGGCTATCTGTACTCGACGACCGGCGCCGATCCTCGTCTAATTCCCGGATTCAATCCGGGTGAGCAGCCGATCGCGTGGACCGTCGATAACCGTTCTATTTACGTTTATCAGCCTGGCGAGCTGCCGGCTCGGGTAGATCGGCTAGATATTCAAACCGGAAAGCGCACACTTTGGAAAGAACTGATGCCGTCCGATCCGGCTGGCGTTGAGACCATCGGGCCAATTCTCATGACACCGGACGCGCAAACCTGTGTCTTCGGCTACCATCGCATGTTGGCTGATTTGTACCTGGTTGAGGGCCTAAGGTAGTTTCTGCGGCGGCAAACGGCACTCCGCCAACATCTCCCTTGTTTCCGGCATCTGGATAAGAGCAAAATTATTGAAGGAGTCTGCCATGAGAATGCGCAAAGAAAACATCTTGTTGAACGTGGCGTTGGGTGCCGGACTGTATGCGCTTGATTCCCTGCGGCACCGTTTGGCGAATAACGTAGGTGATCTGAATGATCGCGCCCGGGAACACTACGGGGATTTCCGGGACAAAATGTCGGATGCCTACGAAACCGCTTCCGATCGCGTCGGCCGGGCCAGTGACGTGCTGAGGGGCGAAGATCACTCAGGTTTGGGAACCACAGCGGCTCTGCTGATCGGAGCAGGAATTGGTTTCGGTCTTGGCATGCTTTTCGCTCCCGCAAGTGGCGAAGAGACGCGGAGCAACATCGCTGACAAGGTTCGGTCTTTCTCGCGCGAGGGATCAACCGGAACTTACGGATCTTAGTCAAAGAATCTTGTTGGCGGCGGTGAAGCGCGGGCGTTTACGCCCGCGTATGCTTTTTGGATCTGATCTACCGATCGATTGTGGAGTCATCCGGCATCGGGTGCGAAGCCTGGTCGGCGCTGGGAATTAACTGAAGGTAAACGCTCCGGGGAAGCTGGGTGTGCCAGTGCCCCGCAGTTCTTGCGTAGCCAACAACTCCAAAGAGCAATGCCGCGATTCCTGCCGCGATCGCCCATGCCGGCAAGTGGCGCCGGTTCGAAATAATCTTAGGCAACTCCATGCGCAGTGCACCTTGCGCCGGGCAGACAGCAACACACTCCATACAACCGGTGCACTCCGCTGACTTGACCGAAACCAGTTGATCGACGGGCAGCCGCGATGGGCACGCCTTCGCGCACTTTGCGCAGTCGATACAAGCTGACGAGTCCCGCCGGATGCGCGTCGGGCTGAAGAAGGATGTGAGGCCCATCAACGCTCCATAAGGGCACAGGTAACGGCACCAGAAGTTCTGGACAAACACCGACGCGACTACCAGAATCCCAAGCACAACCAATCCCGTCTGGCCGATGTGACGGAAGAAGTTGAGCATCTTCACATCAGCGATGATTCCATAAGGGCTACGCATGAAGGCTGCGATGGAGTCGGCTGACATGGCGGAGACGGCCCACACGAAGAATCCCAGAAGGAAGTACTTCAGCCCGCGCAGCGGGATGTCGAGCCAACGCGGAATCGCGAAATTGCAGCGAAAGAGCTGTCGCCCAAGCCGCCACAGATACTCCGAAATTGTGCCCACTGGGCACAGCCAGCTGCAGAAGGCTTTTCGAAACAGAAACGCGATCGACAAGAAGGCAATCAGCAAGAACATCGCTGCCGGATGGATGGCAGGCACATGGCCTGTCACAAGCCAGTACTTCAAGTTCATCAAGCCAGCAATGGGCAGCCAGCCCTCAACACCGGGGGGACGGGAGACAGCCGGAGTTTGCAAACCCGTTTCATAATGCCGGACCCATAGGTAGAAAAGAACGCCCAGGTAGACGTTCCAGGCCAGGAAAACAAATTGAAAAGTTCGGCGTAGTGTCTGAGAGTAGTCTCGATCGGTACGCCGGACGAGCTTCTTCTTGGCTTTGCCGTTCGAAGGGAACAGCGATACGCCCGCCGCCAATCCCGCAACGTTCTGAGTCTGAACTTCAATTGCCATGTAGCCCCACTGGCAAAAGCCTACACGGCGACTTCACACTGGGATGTGACTTAGGTCACAGGAAAGAGAACCAAAGCGCCGCGGATCTACGCGGATAAACACGGATTTGAGGCAAACACCAATCCGTGTAGATCCGTGGCCGCTTTGCTACTGAACCGGCTCAGAGACGTGCTCGTGCACGATGAGCCACTTGCCGCCTTCTTTTTGCCACACCACGGTCCATCGGAAATTGCCCATATCGTGCTTGCCGGATTTCTCGGTCATGTCAAATTTCACGGTTGCAGTGCCCCACACGATCTGACCCGCGTTGTGAATCTCAGCGTCATCATTGACGGTGCAGGTGGCGGCGGTGTACCCGGCGAGGACGCCGGTCACGCCCTTTTGATATTCGTCCCAACTGGAGTATTTCAGCGGCGCAATGTCGAAGAACGTGTAGGGACCGGTGGCATAGTACTGAGCGACGTTGGCGGGATTTAGCGTTGCCCAGCCGCTCCAGATGGTTTGCATGAGCGTCTTGTCTGGAGCTGAGGACTTCTGAGCAACGGCAGAGACAGCCAGAGAGAAGACAAAGATCACCACTGCGATTCGTCTAATCATTCTTGGTTCCTCCAAGCGCGTGGATTGTCGCATGGCAACGGACAAACTGCAAAAACCGCCACGGATTTCGCGGATTTCACAGATTCCTTCCTGCTTAGATCGTTTCATCGGTGTTGATCCGTGGGCCTGCTGTTTGACCCTTTTCCGCTCAACACGATAGAATATTTCAGTTTGCCTGTACTGCGGCTCCGTTCTGGGGCCGTCCGCATTCGTTGCAGAGAGCGCCGACGCGGAAGCAGCAAGCACGGAAATCCAGCAAGATAGACGCCTCGCACCTGCGTGCGATGGGACGTTTCTCACGGAGGCATAGGTATGTACGCGGTCATCCGCGCCGGTGGCAAGCAGTACCGGGTGGCGCCCGGCGATGTGATTCGAGTCGAGAGCCAGGGCACCGGCACCGACGGCAAGATCGAGTTCAGCGATGTGCTAGCGGTCTCTGGCGGCGAAGGACAGATTGGGAAGTCCGGTGACGCCCGTGTGGTCGGCGAAGTCGTCGAGCAAGGCCGCGGGAAAAAAATTCTCGTCTTCCATTACAAACGCAAGAAGCAGTACAAGAAACTGCGCGGACATCGGCAGCCATTCACTGCGATTCGGATAACTGAGATTGCTTTCGACGGCCAGAAATTCAGCGCTCCCGAACTGCCCAAGAAGGAAGCGAAGCCGAAGAAAGTCGCGAAAGCCGAGGCTGAGCCGGTCGAACACAAGGCCGAAGCGAAGTCCCACGCGAAAAAGAAATCAGCGAAGAAGTCGGCGGCAAAGAAATCGACGCCGAAGAAGAAGAAATAAGCCGAGCTTTGCTCGGCTGGACGGGCGACCGCGTCCCCACGCAAACAGAGGAAATTTATGGCACACAAAAAAGGGCAGGGCACATCACGAAATGGCCGCGATTCGAATTCGCAGCGGCTTGGATTTAAGGCCTTTGGTGGACAGGTGGTTCACGGGGGAACGATCATTGTTCGCCAGCGTGGTACTCGCGTAAAGCCCGGCCTTAACGTTGGCCGAGGCAAGGACGACACCTTGTTTGCCAAGATCAGCGGACGTATCAAGTTCATGGATCGCGGGTCCATGGGTAAGTTCGTGATGATCGAACCCATCGAAGCGAAGTAGACGCAGGCGGGAACGTCAGCACCATGATCAGAGCCTCGCCTTCAGGCCGAGGCTTTTGATTTTCGCCGATAACTCTTAGTAGTTCTCACCAGAGCCCCGCCGTGGCGGAGCAGAAATAGCAGGCGATCACCACCGCAAACACGGCTGACCATGCAAGCATCTTCAAATTTCAGCAAGTTGGCGTACAGACGATATGGCCGGGACGGCGAGGCTGACACCGATCGGTGCGAGCAGGGCGAAGCGACCTGCGGAACGAAGGCACGATGTTCATTGATGAAGCCACAATTCGCGTAAAAGCCGGCGACGGCGGCAACGGCTGCATGGCGTTTCGCCGCGAAAAGTTTGTCCCGCGCGGTGGCCCCTCGGGCGGCGACGGCGGCAAAGGTGGCGACGTCCTCATGGAATCGAGTGAGCGTCAC